>Ga0209768_10001623_pt1 | contig 14352 bp, 6 predicted proteins | sample LauGreSBDMM110SD_3_FD_187564 | JGI IMG/M metagenome (GOLD analysis project Ga0209768, IMG submission 187564) | Freshwater lake microbial communities from Lake Michigan, USA - Sp13.BD.MM110.SD (SPAdes) (version 2) | ecosystem: Environmental > Aquatic > Freshwater > Lake | place: Lake Michigan... | reverse complement strand
GTGCTACATTTTCGCGCTGTCGGAGACGAACGAAATCGAGCTTTGGGAGGTCACGCGCGGCGACCGGTTTGACCAAGACGGAACCGACGACGTGCGAATCAAGTGGGCTATCGAGACCCGCTCCACGACGTTCGCGAAGCCCTTCGATTCGAAGCGGCTCGAAGCGATGGACCAGTGGTACGACCAGCTCACCGGGCAACTCGACGTGACGGCCCGCTTCCGGCCGAACCTGTCGGAGTGCTGGACGCCGTGGGCCACGTACTCGGACTGCGCGCAGTACCGGAGCTGCGACCCGGTGACGCCCGGAGACTGCCAGATTCCGGCATATTTCCGGTCTCAGTCGCGGGCCAGGATGGCGTTCACGCGCCCCCCAGACGTGGTGGACCCTCAAACTGGACGCTTTACTCGCATCGGCTATGAGTTTCAAATGCGGTTGGAGCTTGAAGGGTACGCCCGACTCCAGCGGTTGCAGTTCGTGACCAACGCCGAGCAGGACGATATGTACGGGGACGCTTCCAAGACGGAGTGCATCACGGTCGCCGGGGGCGACTGCTCCACGGGTTCGTGTGGCGCGGTGACGTGCTGTGACCCGGACGACTTCACCTACAAAATCTGAGCCATGGCTGCCGTCATCACACTTTCCGCAGGAACGCTACCTCCTCCGTCGTGCTACGCCGACGAGCAGGAGCGCCTCGATGCCTACGTGGCAGCCATCACGGCCACGCTCACCGGTGGCATCCAATGGCAGTCCTCGCAGGGTGCGCCTTCGGACCTGACGCTCTACTGGCTCCGCTTGGACGTGAGCAACCGGCCCGTCGAGGCGTTGAAATACTCGACCGCGGACGGGGCGTGGGTCCGGTATCTGGACGAGGTAATTTTCCTCGGGGACGCGACCGGCACGCTTGGGAACTACCAGTCGGCTCCGGTGCCGCAGTTCCTCACCAGCGCGACGGCGTACGCCTACGGTCGGATGTACGTCTTCAAGGCTCCGCACACGAACACCGGGGCCGCGACGCTGAACATCAACCTCCTCGGGTCTCGGCCGATCACGCGGGCTGGAGCAGTCGCGTTGGTCGCGGGCGACATCGTCGTTGAGCAGATGATTATCGTCGTGTACGACGGCACGAATTTCCAGATGCTGAACCCGTCCGCGCAGGCGACGGTTTCGGTGTCGAACATCACGCCCGGGACGGACCGGCAGTTTCTCAGGACCAGCTCGACTCCGGCCACGGTTTGGGAGTCGGCTTACATCACGCCGGAGGCGAGCTACCAAGCGATTCCTGCGGCCGGCGCGAAGGTTGAGTTGTCGCACGGGTTTAGCGTGGTTCCGATTGCGTGGACCATCGGAATCGTGTGCATTGCTGACACTGGCGATTTAGGGTACGCAAAGTATGATTACATCGACGTAGGCGGCCTGCTTCGTGCTGGGCTTTCAGAGAGCGACCATCGCACAACCGGGTACGCAACGACTAGCGTGCTTGGTATGGTAAGGGGGTCGCTTGTTGACTTTGTTAGCATCAACAACAAGGGGACTGGAGTCGTCACCGCCATCGACACGGCCAAGTGGCGAGTCATGGCTCGCGCCATCCGCTGAACCATGAGCCGCCTCAACCTAGCGCAAGTCAAAGCCTCCTCGATTCCCGCCGCCATTGGAATCGGGGCCTGCGACCCGCGGTTCATCACGACGCTGAACGAGGCTCAGGAACGGCTCGCCAACGCCGGCAAGTGGTGGGGCACGTACAAGCGCCTCCGCATTTGCGTCACGGCGAACTGCATCACCTGGCCGCGCGACGTGAAGGTAGTCGAAGGCTTCATCCAATGCGGTTTCTCGCTACCCATCGCGAACGCATGGTTCGATTTTCAGGAAAACGTCCGGTCTCCGGCCGTCGGCGGCTGCCAGTGTGACGGCTCGATGCTCCTTGACCGCGGGCTGGTCTCTCAAAACCGGGACTTCTCGACGCCGTCCAAGATTCGGCTGTACCCCGCGTCTGCGACCGACGCCGGCAAGCGGGTTCTCATCCAGGGCCTCGACCAGAACGGCGTGGCGGTCCGCACGCTAGATGGAACGACGTGGGTGGACGGCGAGTACCTAACCCTCGCGAGCCCGTTCGTCACCTCGACGTTCACGTACTCCGCGCCGGGCCTCACGGGCGTCCAGAAGCCGCTCACGAACTCGCGGGTGCTGGCGTACTCGGTCGCTGCAAACTCCGGGAACGAGACGCAGATTGCCGTCTGGGATTCCAGCGAGCGCAACCCATCGTACCGTAGGTCGTACCTGACCAACCTCGCGCAGCTCTGCGGCGACACGGCGTCGTGCAACTCGTGCGCCGACGAGGGCGACGGGTGCGTGTCGGCCATGGAGGACTGCTCGAACATCGTCGCCGAGACGATTGTCCGGCTCGAATTTGTGCCCGTGGTCGTCGATTCCGACTGGTGCTTCATCGGGAACATCGGGGCCTTGAAATCGGCCATGAAGTGCTTGGTGAAGGAGGACAAGAATTTGCAGCAGGAGGCGATGGTGGACTGGATGCAGGCAATCAGGCTGCTTCGATCCGAGCTGGATGCGTACAGCCCGCCCGACCAGATTGCGGTGAACGTGCAAGTGATGGGAACCGCGCCGGTTTGGCGTGTAACTGGAGGATTTGTCTAATGGAAATGATGGGACTAGGCACCCTGATGGGTGCCAACGCGGCGAAGATGGCTCAGAGGAAGCTGGACGAAATCGTCCGGATGCCTGAGTTGGACGTTGGCAACGCCTACGGGCAGGCCATCGGGGCAATCAACGCCAACCAAGCCGGTGCGGAGGGGGTGGCTCGTCGCACAAATCAGTTCAACCAAGGACAGATTAACGACGTTCTGGAACAGGGAGTTCCTGGATTCTCGGAGATGCAGCGGCGTCGCGTCAAACAGGCGACGGACCTGCTCGGCGGCGGCATCCCGGAGGACGTGCAGCGCCAGGTGTACCGGTCGTCGGCAGGTCGCGCGCTGCAAGGCGGGTTCTCGGGGTCTCCGGCTGGCCGCAACCTCACGGCCCGCGACTTCGGCCGCACGTCGCTGGACATGATTGATCGCGGAAACCAGATGACGGGCAGCATTCTGTCGAGTACACCGTTGGCGCGCACGCAGGGGAGCAACGACATCCTGAACCTGTCGGGCGGCGATTTCGCGAAGCTCCGGTCGAACGAGCGGACCGAGAAGATGTCCGCGATGCGCGACCGGGCAATCGCCCCCGGCGCTACGGCGGTTGGTGGGCAGGGCCTCCAGCAGATGGGCAAGTCACTGATGGAGCTGGCCGGTTCGATGGGTGGTGCGGCGAGGGGCGGAGGCATGTAACCGATACGATTATGGCGCAACAGCAATCAATTCCAGGCGTGTTCGCCTACCTATCCGAAGGTGGCCCAAGGCTGGCCGAGTCGTTCACGTCCGGCATGAACGCGGGCAGTCGCGTGAAGGCTCAACAGTCCGAGGATGCTCGTGCGAAGGCAGACCAAGAGTTCCGCGCGGACAAGGAAAAGTACAACCGCGGCCGCGACACGACTGAAGACACGTACAAGCGTGGCCGTGACACGACCGAGGACCAGTTCAAACGCGACGCGATTGCGCGGCAGGACGAGATGAACAAGCAGGGTCTCATGCAGCGTTACGGGCAGGACCTCAAGTACGCCGCGGATGGGTCGGTGGATTTGCAGTCGTCGGAGAATGCCAGAAACCAACGCGCACTTGACGCGCAGGCTGCGGAGGCGTACGGCCAACAGAGTGGGCTTGGCGTCGAGGGGCCGTTCCCGCAGAACGTGATGGAGAATCCAGCGTATCCGGTCGGCGCAGCCAAGGGGATGGCAGAGAAGGTCAGGTTGGATAACGCATCAAAGATTGCAGAGGACAGAAACAACGAGCGTTTTTTAGACGCACTAATGCGTGGAAGTGGAGGGTATGGAGCTGAAAAAACTCCTCCTGAAATCACCGAACTAAACGGTGTTCCTGGAGTCAGCAGCAACGGTCGATTTACGCCGCTGACGGGAGACTCCCTGCGCGGCTACCGTCAGGCGCACCGGCCGAAGACCAACGCTGCACCGACCGCACCGACCATCCGCGTCACCCGTGGACCGAACGGCGAAATCACCATCACCCGCCCGTAGCCCTCAAACACCATGCCGAAACTTGTCGATTTCGAGGGAGTCGGAACCGTCGAGGTTCCGGATGATTTCCGTGACTCTGAGCTGACCGACCTCTACGGCCAGCTCTCCCAAGGTCGCCACTCCTCCGCGGCGAATGCGTTCATGCGGGCCGGAGGTGAGATGCTCGGTGGTGCCCTGTCCGGCGCGGCCAGAGTCATCCAAGCGTTCCCGCCTCCGACGCACAACCCGTACACCGGCGCTCCCATCCCGCGCGGGCCGGCAGTTCCGCTCGAAGAGGAGCCCATCTACAAGTTCGGGCAGGACCTGTCTGCCGGCGCTCGCGAAGCCTACCCCGTCAACCCGCTTCACGCCGACAACCTCGAAACCGCCGTCGCGTCCGGGGCGGGTTCCGTGGTCGGGCTTCTGCCGTCTGCGCTTGCCGGCCCGCTGGCACCGGTGGCATCCGGCCTTACCTACGGCCTCTCCTCCGGAGAACAGGGCGCACAAGAGGCGTCGCAGTCCATCGACAACCAGATTGCCCAAGCTCTCGCGAAGGGCGACGAGGAGACGGCGCAGCGGCTCACGCAAGCGAAGCCCGGCATCGTGAACAAAGCATTCGCGGGGTACGGCCTCGCGGGCGCTCTGTCCGAGGGCGCGCTCGGTGTGGCTGGAAAGCTCCCGATGCTCGCGAAGATGGGTGCGAAGCGCGGCGTCGTGAACAGCGCGCTGCGTGGGGCTGGAACGGAGGCGCTGCAAGAGGGCGGAGAGCAGGCCATTCAGAACATCACGTCGAAAGCGCTCTACGACCCGAACCGTTCGATAACCGAAGGCGTCACCATGAACGCCGGCGCGGGAGGCATCGTTGGCGGACTGTTCGGCGGCGGCGCGGCATCCCTCGGGGCGCGTCAGCGCAAGGCCCGTCTCGACGCCATCCGGGCGGACCGAGCTGGTCGCGTGCTGAACCCCATGAGCCCAGAGGACGCAGCTCTGGCCCCGCTGTCCGCGAGCGCCGTGAAGTCCACCGCGGCGGAGGCGGAGGATTTCCTGAGCAAGCAGCTCACGGCGGAGGACCTCGGGCTGGATACGGGTGCCGCACCGGTGAACCCAGACGCGGCCTACCAGCCTCCGGTCGCGACAGGCCCGGTCGCCACGGTTGCGACGCCGGAGGAGATTGCACAGGCGAAAGCCGATGCTGAGGCGCAAGCGGCTCCAGGACCGGCAGCCACCGTCACAGCCGGCACACCAACGGTCACTCCGACTCCCGAACCTCCCGAGGTTATCGCCGCGCAGCTCGCGCTCACAGCCAGCCCGGATTCGTCCAAGGCGGTCACGCTGGTCACGCCCGGCGAGGACGTGCCACCCGTTCCAGAGGGCCTGCAAGCCGCGGAGACGCAGCACGGGACCGCGATTTTCAACCCGCAGAAAACGACGGAGCAGCAGGTCGAGGAGGCCGCGGCGGGCGACATCTTCGACCCCGCGTTGCTCGGGATGGGCGCGGCCGTGCCCGAGTCCGAGGTGGCCGTAACGACCACCGGCCCGGATGGAACCCGGAACGTGCTCTCGGAGCTGGTGACGGAAGAAACCGTCCAGCAGGCCATGCAGGCGCAGCAAGCGGCTGTTCCGGGCGGGACCACGGAAGTCGTGCCTGCGGGCCAAGTGTTGCAGGAGAGGGGGCGGGGAGCAGGCTCTGATATTTTGGGCATCATTTCTGACGCTCGCGCTACGCAGGCACGCTTTCTGAAAGAAAAAGGAACAACGATTGAGGAAGCACGAAAACTGCCAAAGACACAGCAGGCAAAACTGCAATCCGATTACGAAGCGTGGCTAAAGACGGAAGGCGGATTCACTATTGCGCCGCAAGCAGGCGACACTACGGGATGGAAAAGAACGCAAGACTGGCGCAAGGCCGTTGAACAAGTTACAGACATTGAGGATAAACTGGACTGGCTTCGGGCTGTTGCAAACAACAGAGGTTCTAAAGCGACTGCGCTGGATTTGTCGGACGCACTAGACAAAGTGGAATCATTGCGCCGCGAATGGCCGGAGCATAGCCGCATTGGGAACGCTCTATGGGACATCGCTCAAAACCCAGCGGCATCAGCAGAAACGAAAGCGCGGGCAATGGCGGCTCGTGAAGATTTGCTTTCTCAAGGGGGAAAGTTCCCCGACCTCGCGACCACCCCCACCGCCGAGACAGGGGCGAAGGGGAAGATAATTGGTGAGCGTGTTATTCCAAAAGATTGGACAGTTTTGACCGAACAGGAAAATCCGCCACTCGACAGAGACTTGGCTGACTACTCGAAATGGAGACGGGACATTGCAGCCAGAGTTCTTCCTGAAGGAACTCACATTGAACGGGAGTCGTTGCAGATGGAAATTTCAAATGCAATTTCCGAAGAAACTGCCAAAAAGAATCCAGACGGGAAACCAAAGTATGACCAGTGGCAGACGCATATTGTCGGACAGAGAATCGCCGGAGAGTTGATTACGGGCAAACGCGCTGACATTCTCAGAAAAGCCAAAGACCGCGCCTTGCGGGATGAATACTCTCAATGGGACATGGGCATGGAATGGCTGGATGACAAGCCAGCCCCGCTATCTGTTGAAGCATACAAGAAACACAGCAATGGAAAACCGTTGCCGGATGGCTTCGTAAAAGAAGGCGACCGCTACGTTTTCAAACCAAAGCCCGCCGCCGAGGCAGGGGCGAAGGGGACAAGTCTTGCTGAACTCCAATCCAAGCGTGATGCAACCGAGGCACAGCGAAAAGCCGAGGATGCCAGGCCGAGAAAGCAAGGATTGCGAAGCGCCAAGGCAATAGATTTACAAAAGCAGGTCGAAGAACTCGACGCGCAAATCGCACCACTGAAAGACGCAGAGCAGGCGCGCTTCAAGGCAGAAGCCACAACCCAAGAATCACAGGCGAGATTGGAAAAAGAGCGTATCGACAAAACGCCGTTGTCTGGGGACGAAAAGACGGAACTTGAAAGCCTGCGATTCTCACTGGAATACCGAGGCAATCTACCAGCGGACAGGGGTGCTCGGTTGCGAGAACTTGAGATTCGAGAAAAGATCGCGCCCGCCCCCGCCGCCGAGACAGTGGCGAAGGGGAAGCCGGTGGAAACCGGAGTGGTTGATACGATTGCTGGGCGCATGGGCTTGTCCGAGTTCGAGAATAAAGGTTACGCGCCAGAACAAGTAACTCGCCAGAACTGGATTGATCTTCAACGCGCCGAACGGCGACGCCTTGGACAACAGGAAGGTGGAGATAATCGCAACGCGCCTTGGGCAGAATACGAAAACTTCCACGAAGACGCGGTAAAGCGAGCACTTGCGAAAGGTGAAGAGGTTGATTCTCAAGTCTTGGCCGACTACCCCAACCTCGCCCCCACCACCCAGCCCGCCCCCAAGCCGGTGGAGCAGATGACGGCGGAGGAGCAGGCCCAAGTCAGCGACGACGTGACATGGAGGACGGGGGCCGGCGACATGGCGCGTGCGACAGTTCAGCGCATTTCAAAATTACCCTACGACGCAGAGCCGATGGCGGATGTGGACTGGTTCGGAGTTAAGCGCGTTCCAGTGTCGCAGCTTAGGATTGTGAAAAAGTCTTCCCGGCGCGTGTTCGGGGAACAATCGGCAGCAAAATCCGCAGCAGCTCAGACCCCTCAAACCGTTGCGGCAGACGCTCCAAAAGCGGTAAGAGGAAAAGTCGAGGTAAAGGTTCGCAACCCATACGGATTAGCTCCAGAAAACGAAAAGATTCAGACAGTCACAGGAAAGATAATCACGCTTGATTCCGCATCCGGCCATGAGTTTGTAATTTACCCAACTGGGAAATACTGGAGAGTAGTTGAGAAAACTACCGGAAGTTCGTTTGGAAACGAAACCAAGACAACTCAAAAAGATGCAATAGAATCCGCAGAATTTGCGTTAAGGTCGGTAAAGCCGGGGCTGTTCAACCAAGTGGTAAAAGATGCTGAAAAGCTGAATCCAGACCTCAAGGCCACACCCTCACCCGCCGCCACTGCCCCGCAGCCCGCCGCGGTCCCGACCGAAGGCGTCGGTTCCATCTACACCGGCCAGCTCAAGGGCGAACCGGCATGGGTGGTTCAGCAGGGGGAAAAGAAGGGTGTCGGCGACACAATCTGGCGCTCGCGATCGGAGGCCGAGAAGGAATCTGCCGGAACAATAAAGCGCATCGCTCGGCGCGCGGAGATTCTGAAAGAGGAGGAGGCTGCGAAGGCAAAGGCTGCGGCAGACCTTGCCGAACAAAGCAAGCTCGACGGCTTCGAGGAAGGCATGACGCCGGTGCAGCTCGGCCGCGCTAGGAAGGTGCTGTCTGAGACCCGCACAATCTGGAACGGAAAAGAGGACACGCGCAGGAACCACATCAAGCGCCTCGTGAACGAGGGGCGCACCATTGACGTTGGGCCGAACGGCAAGCGTAGGCTCATCACTCCCGACGGGTCGTTCTTCGGCGAGGACCAGACCACGAAGCTCGGGATGGACTACGCCGCGCATCTGATCGAGAACCGGAACGAAGAGGCTCAGGTCGCGGTCGAGCAGCCCGCCCCGGCACTCCCCTCCGAACCTGCCCGCGTCCAACTCCGTTCCGGCCCGCAAACCTACACCATCGAGGAGCAACTGCCCGCGCATAAGGGAGACCAACCCGGCGAGGTGTACTTCCGGGTCAAGAACGAGAAGACGGGCGAGGTGCAGACCGTCGAGTCAGGGGATTTGAAGCCGGTCAAGGGGAAGGCCGGCGCGCAGGCTCAGGCCGACCCCGTCGAAGCCATCCTGACCCGCGCGATTGACGCGACCAACCCGCAGGGCAAGACGTTCGACTTCGTCTCCGGCGTTTCCCACGCGGTCGCGCACACCGCCCTGAAAATCGCTCGCGCGGTGTACATCTCGACGCGGGACATGGCCGCTGCCGTGCGGGCCGCCGTCGCCCACATGCGCGACAACGCGACGGAGGGGTTCAACGAGGCCAAGGCGGAGGCGAAAGTAAGGGAGGCGCTGGGGGAGGGCCGTTCTGATTCGAGTATTTGGGAAATTCCAAACCAAGAAATCACCAGCGCAGATACTTCAATAAACGAACGGAAAACTCCGGCAACTTTCTCTAAGGTTTCGTTTGAGCCTGGAACTAAAAATGCAGACATAGGAGGTGGCAGGTTTGATAATGCTACCGAGTTGCTATCTAAGATTGGTGTTGAGAACGTAATCTTTGACCCGTTCAACCGTTCGCGGGCAGAAAATGAGGTGGCCGTTGGGAAAATTTCAAACGGGCAGTCCGATACAGCCACGGTGAACAATGTGCTGAACGTCATCAGTGACCCGGAAAACCGAGACAGGGTGATAGCGCAAGCGGCGGACGCCATCAAGGAAGACGGGACCGCCTACTTCCTGATCTACGAAGGCGACAAGACCGGGACCGGCAGGGTCACAAAGTCCGCCAACGGAGTGCCTGGAAGCTGGCAGGAAAACAGAAGCGCAGCATCGTATGTAAATGAAATCAGTGACCATTTTTCAGAAGTCAGCCGCTCTGGGAATCTGATTGCAGCAAGGGGGCCAATCAAGGAGACGGCAAAGGTTCAGAAGGCGCTTGGTAACACGAAGGCATCCAAGCGCAATAGCCTTCGCGTCCGACTATCCAGGGAGGCGCTCACGGACCTCGCACTATCTCAGGCGAAGTGGAGGGACTGGTACAAGGAGCACCAGGACACACTCGACGCATTCTTCGGAAGCGACGCTGGCCTGTTCCAGAAAATCCTAGCCATCACCTCGCAGGCGGCTTCGGTGAAGGCAAACGTCGGGCTCGCATTGAAGGCGTTCGCGCAGTTCAAGCAGGGCCTTGATTTCGACGGCAAGACGCGCGGCGAGGAGTCGTCCGGGTATCTTCCGGCAGTCATCGGGAACCTGAACGCGCTTCGGGCCGAGACGCAGATTCAGGGCCGGAAGATTGGCGCGTACACGTCCGCGAACGAGGGCAAGACCGATTCCGTTGTCGTTGACCGGCACATCGCCAGGATGCTGTTCGGGGTCGATACCCCGTCCGCCGCGCAGTACGCGAAGGCGTCCAAGGTTCTGACGGAAATCGCCAACGAGCTTGGATGGGAACCTCGTCAGGTTCAGGCAGCACTTTGGGCCGCATCAATCGTAAAATCTGGAAAGGAACCGCAATCTTATGGACAATATCTCAGGACGTTACACTCAAGAGGAACCCTCAAAGAGCGAATTGGACACGTTGTTGACCGAAGCTCAGAAGTCCATGGAAATGGCGGACTCGGGGTCGCTGATTCTGGAGGAGTTCAAGAGGCGGATGGAGGCGGAAAGCAGCCCGAGGCCGACGCGGTAGAGGGGTTTTTCAACAGGGCCATCGAGGTCACGGACCCGAGGGGGAAAGCCTTCGACTTCGTCTCGGGTGTTTCCTACGCGGTGGCAAACGCGGCACTCAAAATCGCGCGGGCCGTGTACATCCGAACTCGCGATATGGCTTCCGCTGTTCGCGCGGCGGTGGAGCACATACGGGAGAACTCCGAAATCGGATTCGATGAGGCGGCAGCCGAATCCAAGATCCGTGAGACGCTATCCAGCGAGCCCGCCATCCAGCCCCCCGCCGCCGCACCCGGAGCCCGCACGCAAGAATCCCGCGGGCAGTTCACGGGGCTCATCACGCGCGACGGGGCCGCACAGTGGTCCGAGGCTGCGGCCGGCTGGATCAAGCAGTTCAACGGCGACCTGAACGCGGCAACGGTGGCGGCAATCGGCGGCGAACTTCCGTCCGACGTGCGGCAGTTCGTTTTTGGGCAGCTCCTGGAGCTGACGAATCAGGCCATCGCGACGACGAAGAACCCCGTCGAACGGAACCAGCTCCTGAACCTGCAAGCCCGGCAGGCGGACGCGATGAAGGACTCCGGCGCGCTCGGCGGCAAGACCCTCGCGGCCCGCTTCCTCGCGATGAAAGCCATCGAGCACATCATGCCGGTGTTGCTCTACCGCGGCCTCGTCCGGAAGGCGCAGCTCCAGGCCATCCCGTTCACGAGTGTCACGTCGGATGCGGTCCGGTCGTGGCTCACGCAAGCCGGCCGACAGGCTGTCGCGGAGACACGCGAGGCGATGACCAAGGCCAACGCAGTCGTGGCCCGCGTACTGAAACAGCAAGTCTCCGATTACGGCCAGACATGGCGCGACATCGTCACAGCCTCCACGGAAGCACAGGGAAACCATCGCGCGGAGATCTTCAAGCGCATCGCCGCCCACCCGGCGCTCCAGGGGCTCGACCAAGCCTCGCAAATCGAGCTGACGAACCTTCTGTCGGACGCTTGGGAGCGCGAGCGGATGAAAATCTTCCGGGCTGAGTTCCGGAAAATGGTCCCGCTCCCGAAGAAAACCAAGGAGGTCGATGCGAAGAAGCTGTTCGACGCGATTCCTGACCTCGTCAAGCAGGCGAACCTCGGCCTCCTCGACGACGAGCAGTTCCGTGACGCGCTCGCCAAGCGGTACGGCGTGGCGTCCGTGAACGATGCGACCGCTCGCCGGCTGAACGAGATGGCGCAGCAAGCGCAGAAGGCTCCGTCGGGGGTGATGAGAAGCCGCATCCTGTCGCAGATGGTGGACCTGATTCAAGTCGCTGGCGGAATCTCGAAGGCGCACGTCCTGCGCGACTACTGGTACGCCGCGGTGCTATCCAGCCCGCGCACGCAGGTCGATAACGGGATGGCTCTCCTGAACGGAGCGTTGATGACGGCGCTTGCGTCCGCGCGTGACCCGCAGGCAGCTCCGTTCGTGTGGCGCGCGTTCACGTCTGGTCTCGCGGAGGCGGGCCGTGATTTCGTTCCCATCCTCCAAGGCGAGCGGTGGCGCATGTCGAACATCGACATCGACCGGCCCGCGTCCGTGCTGGACGCGCTCCAGAAAAGCCCGAACTACGCCGCGAAGGCTCTAGGCTCGTTTGCCTACGTCGGCCGTCTTATTGCCGCCCTCGACCATCTGAACACGCTGGCGACCCGTGAGGCGATGCTGGCGTGGGCAATCCACCGGTCCACGGATGGCGACGCCCGCGAGATGATGCGCCCCGGACCACAGGACATCGCCGCGGCCCGAGAGCGCGCTGTTCAGGAGGGCACGCCGGCCGCGCTGGTTCAGAAACGCACCCGTGAAATTCTGGAGGAGCGCATCTCCCCGGAGCTGCTCCTCTCTGCGACGACCATCGGGCAGGAGGCGGCCTACCAGAGCGAACCGTACGGGTTCCTCGGGTACTTCTACCGGGCCATCAAGGGCCTCGACAAACTGCCCTACGTCGGAGGCGTTTCGCGCATCCTGTCCGGCACCGCGTTCGCCCGGTACGCGGTCAACGCATCGAACGACATGCTGAACTACGCAGCCCCGATTGCGCTGTTCAGGTGGTACGTTTCCGCGACCGAGAGGCAGGCAACCTCGAAGTTGAACTTCACCCCGGAGCAGCGGGACCTGATTTTGATGAAGGCCGCGCTCGGAACCGTGGCAGCAACGGCCGCGGCGGCGGCGTTCCTTGGCGGCGGAGACGACGACAAGAAGAAGCGGGCTATCGACATCCAAGGGTCGTTCCGGTCGCTCGAAGGACCGAAGCGAAACCAGCTCCTGGCCGAGGGAAACATCCCCTACTCCATCCGCATCGGGAACACGTACGTATCCTACCGGCAGCTTCCGGTGGCCGCTATTCTCGGGACCATCGGTGAGATGCGTGACCGGCAGAAGTACCAGCCGGATCAGTGGAAGGAAGAGTCTGTCGCGGCAAACATCGGCAACGGTGCGATTGCCGGCATGTTCCTCGTCCGAGACTCGGCTGCAATCAGCTCGTTCATGGACTTCCTCGGCGTCGCAAACGCCTACAAGTACGACGTGAAGGGCATCTCCGAGAAGTCCATCCCGAGGTACGTGTCGAAGATGCTCGGGTCGCTGGTGCCGAACGCCGCGAAAGACGTCGAAGCCTGGGTTGACCCGTCGCTGTACCGCGGCAACTCAGCCGGTGAGTATTTCCTCCAGCAGCTTCCGCTTGCGCGCCAACTTGCAGGTGAAGGCCCGCTTCTGAATCTCTTCGGCGAGCCGGTTCAGGCCGACAAGTACCCGTGGTCTCGCTGGGTGAGCGGCAGGGAAGTTTCTCCGGAGTGGGAGGCGGCCGGCAACCTGGCGGCCCGCGGCCTGTTCTTGCCCCAAGTCGCCGGGTTCTCGGTCACGAATGACGACGGAACCCGGCGCAAGGCCACTCCGCGCGAGCTGTACGCCTACCAGCGCGAGGTCGGCGCGGGCTACAAGGAGTTCATCCGCGAGAACGCAGCGGAACTGCAAACGATGGACGCGAAGGAAGCGGCGGATTTCATCAAGCGAGAGACATCTGCAATTCGCCGCGGCGTGCGGTTCGACATCCAGCCTTGATGGCTTCACGCCAAGCCTCCGCGACATGCGTAGCGGTCGGAGTATTCGAGCCGGCCAGCGAATTGAGACGACACTCCATCGTGTAGCATCCGTCGTTCGTCAGCAGGCTCCAGTCCGCGGTCGCGGCAAGCAGGCGGTCCTCGTCGGAGCCTTCCGGGATGTGGGTCACGGGTATCACCTGACCTCCCTCGTCCACGCCGCCACATCGACGTACTGGATTCCGCCGCCGTAGGACGCCGGCCACACGCCGGACGCCTTGTGCCCCGCGTACCGGTCGAGCCACGCCCTCGCCTGCTCGCGCGCCGCGGCCCGCTGCTCGTCGCGCAGCATGTAAACCCCGACCGCGTGCGGCTTCTCGTTCCCAACCACGATGAACACGAACTGCCGAGCCTCATCGGTCTCATCGCGCCACAGGTCGGTGTACCACGCATCCTGGATGTCGTAGCGCCACGACGCGACGGCCTTCGCGAACCCGCGAGGTGACGGGTCCTCGGCCGTCTTGAGGTCCACGATGACCGGCTTACCGTTGACCTCGACCTCCTCGGACTGCCAGTCGAGCAGGCCCTTCAAGGCGAGCCCGGTCTTCGGGTCGGTGTGGAATACGGCGGTCGATGGCGCTCCACGGCGGAGCAGGGCGGCGGCGTCCGGGCAGTTCTTCACGGCCTCGGCCATCGCGTGCGCCTTGGACATCTGCTCCTCGGTCGCGACCGTGATGCCGGCGTCAAGCTGCGCGTCACGCCACTCGCGCGCTTCCTTGGTGCGGTACGAGTCGAACGGCGACTGCGTGTACGTGAACTTCGTCCCGAAGACCAACGACAGA
>Ga0209768_10001621_pt1 | contig 14356 bp, 9 predicted proteins | sample LauGreSBDMM110SD_3_FD_187564 | JGI IMG/M metagenome (GOLD analysis project Ga0209768, IMG submission 187564) | Freshwater lake microbial communities from Lake Michigan, USA - Sp13.BD.MM110.SD (SPAdes) (version 2) | ecosystem: Environmental > Aquatic > Freshwater > Lake | place: Lake Michigan... | reverse complement strand
GATCAGGCAATAGTGCGCATGCTGCAACGGCGCGGCAAAGCCACCGCACACGACGTCGCCCAGCACGTCGAAGATCACCACGTCGGTGTCTTCCAGCAGGTGGTGCTCCTTGAGCAGCTTCACCGTCTGCCCCGTGACGTAGCCACCGCAGCCGGTGCCGGCCGGCGGACCGCCCGCCTCGATACACTGCACGCCGTTGTACCCCTCGAACATGAAGTCTTCGGGGCGCAGCTCTTCGGAATGGAAGTCGACCGATTCGAGTACGTCGATCACCGTCGGCACCATCCTTTTGGTGAGCGTGAACGTCGAATCGTGTTTCGGGTCGCAGCCGATTTGCAGCACGCGCTTACCCAGCCGCGAGAAGGCGGCCGACAGATTCGAGGAGGTTGTGCTCTTGCCGATGCCTCCCTTGCCGTACACGGCGATCACGAGTGCGCCGTCGATCTTGGCGTTCTCGTCGAGGTGCACCTGAAGGCTCCCCTCACCATCACCGACGGCATCGAGAATTGGCAGCTGTGTTGCGGTCATCGTATTGCTCCGGTCATATGGCAGATCATGCGTACACCCCCTCCAGACGGTCTTCGAGGTCCGCTGCCGCATTGCGCAGCGCCTCGAGCGTCGCTTCATCGGGGGACCAGAACCCGCGGTCGTTCGCTTCCAACAAACGTTGGGCAAGCCCCGAGGCGGCATCTGGATTGGCCTGCGCGAGACGCTCGCGCATGGTATCGTCGAGCACGAACGTCTTCGTTGCTTCCGTGTACACCCACTCCGGCACGGCACCCTTCCCGCCCGTGGCCGACCATCCAAACGTCGTAATAACGTGTCCCGCGATATTGCGCGCGCCTTCATAGCCATATTCTAACTGACTCTCGTACCAGCGCGGATTAAGCAGCTTGGTCCGCGACTCGAGTTCCACTTGCTCGGTCAGCGTGCGCACCTTGCCCTGCGCGTTGTTGTAGTCGCCCACGTACACCGCCGGCGCCTCACCGCCACGCTGCTGCGCGATCACACGGGTCATCCCGCCCAACGACTCCACGTACTGATCGATGTCGGTGGCGCCGAGGTCGACCGAGTCGAGGCCTTGGAACGACAGGGTGGCCTGCCCCAACGCCCGCTTCATCAGCGCCGGTTGGCACGATGGACGTCCGTCAGTGCCATAGGCAAAACCCTTCCGCTGCACGAACAGATCGGCCAGCTCGTCTTCCTTTTCCCACTTGCCGGTGTCGATGAGCAGGTTGACGTTCGAGCCGTACGCTCCGTCGGCGTTGGAGAACACGCGCAACGCCGCGGTGGCCAGATCACATCCCGTCTCCTGCATCGTCTCCAGCGCGTGCTTGCGAATGAAGTTCTGCGAGGGGTCTTCGTCGGCTTGCGCACAGATCAACGCGGCCTCGGCCAGCAGCTTCACCTGCAAGGGCAACAGGTCGCGGAAGATGCCCGACAACGTGACCACCACGTCAACCCGCGGGCGCCCGAGCGAGGACAGCGGCAGCAGACGCGCCCCCGTGAGACGGCCGACGGCGTCGAAGCGCGGCACAACCCCCATGAGCGACATCACCTGCGCCAGGGGTGTGCCCTCGCTCTTCATGTTATCGGTGCCCCAGAGCACGACAGCCACCGACTCCGGCAGCGCGCCGTTGTCCGCGACGTAGCGCGCTAACAGCTGCTCCGCGCGCACGCGTCCTTCGAGCATGGCCACCGCACTCGGCACGCGATACGGATCGAAGCCGTAGATATTGCGTCCCGTGGGCAGCACCTGCGGATTACGCAGCAAGTCGCCGCCGGGCGCCGGCGACACGTACCGCGCGTCGAGCGCGCGGAGAATACCGGCCACCTCACGATCCTCGCTGAGCATGGCATCGAAGCCGCTCAGCGCCTCGAGGTGCTTCTGCAGGGCGCGTTCGTCGGCGATGCGCAAGCCTTGCGCCTTGGCGCCGCTCGACGCGGCACGCATCGCGGCCCGCACGTCTTGCGTATCGACGAGCGATCGCACCGTAGCGCGCACCACCTGCTCGACCACTTGCAGCGTGTCGTCGGAGGCTTTGCGGGCGCTCACGCCGACAACGATCGTGTCGCCGATGGGCGGTAGCTCTAACTCCGGACGACCCGATCGTGCCATCTCCACCAAGACCCCAGCCCGCGCATCGGGCGTCATCGGCTCTCCGACCACGTGGAGACCCATGGGGATGAGTTCGTACTCGAGCTCCAGCAACCGGTCACGGAGCGTCGTGACCCGCACATCCGCTTCGCCCGCCGTCCACGCCGGCTCGGCGTCGGCCAATTCCACCGCCGCTGCCTGCTGCTGAATCAGCTCACGCAACGACGACGCCTCGCTCGCTTTCGTCTGGTCGAGCGCACGCCAGCGGTCGAGCGTGCTCTTGAGATCGAGCAGGCCACGGTACAAGCCGGCGTTCGCGACCGGCGGCGTGAGATACGACACCAACGTGGCGTTGCCGCGGCGCTTGGCCAGCGTGCCTTCGGACGAGTTGTTCGAGGCGTACAAATACACGTTCGGCGCATCACCGATCAGACGATCGGGCCAGCAGCGGTCGTCGAGACCCGACTGCTTGCCGGGCATGAACTCGAGCGCCCCGTGCGTGCCGAAATGCAGAATTGCATCGGCCGCAAAGTCCTCACGCAGCCACCGATAAAACGCGCTGAAGGCATGCGTCGGCGAGAATCCGCCTTCAAAGAGCAGTCGCATGGGGTCGCCTTCCCACCCGAACGACGGCTGCACGCCGATGAACACGTTCCCGAGTTGCAGGCCCATCACCTGAATCGACTGTCCGTCGGACAGCTGACGACCCGGGGCGGGACCCCATGTTTTCTCGATCTCGGCCAGGTACAGCTCGCGGCGCACATGATCGTCGGTGCGGATCGTGGTGTGCACATTGGCGGGCGCGCCGTAGCGCTCCCGATTGCCACCGGTGAGTCGTTCACGCAGATCGTCGGCGCTCGACGGCAACTCGACGGTGTAGCCTTGTTCCTTGAGCGACGCGAGCACGCGTTGCATGGACGGGAATACGGCGAGATACGCCGCGCTGCCGGTGTTACCCGCATTGGGCGGGAAGTTGAACAGGATGAGCGCGATCTTGCGCTGCGCACGATCCTTGCGACGCAACGCCACCAGCTTCGACACGCGCTCGGCCACGCGGTCGATACGCTCGGGAATCGGCTCCGACGCCGCCGCCTTGCCCGGTTGTGGCTCACCCTTGCCACCGAAAACGGTGGGTACAATGGCCCCATCCAGTTCCGGAATCGCGATTTGCAGCGTGGCCTGTAGCGGATTCAGGCCGCGCGCATCGTTCCGCCACTCCTGAATGGTCTGGAACTCGAGCGTTTGCAGCGTGATGTACGGGACATCGAGCCCACGCAACACCTCCTGCGCGGCCTCGGAGTTGTTGTACGCCGGCCCACCCACGAGCGAGAAGCCGGTAAGATTAATCATGGCATCGATCGTCGCCTGCCCTTGGCCGTTCGTGAAGTACTTCTCGACGGCGGGGCGCGCATCGAGCGCGGAGGCGAAGGCCGGCACCACCCGCAATCCCTTGGCCTCCAGGGCCCGAACGACCGCCGCATAGTGCGCTACGTTGTCGGCCAGCAGATACGACCGACCGACGAGCACACCCACCGTGCCCACGTCCGCGCCACGATGCCGTGGCAGATCGTCCAAGCGCTCGGTCATCCCACGATTCGACAGCGCCGGATGCCACAGCCCGACGTCCGGATACGCCTGCGGCTGTTGGGGATTCAGCTTGCCGCGCAGCGCCTTGCGAGGACCGTCGGCATAGCGGTCGATGGCATACTTCACCATCTGCTCGATGTTCTCGGCGGTGCCGGCCAGCCAATACTGTATCAACAGCAAGTACGCGCGCACATCCTGGGCGGTGCCCGGGATGAACTTGAGAATGGACGGCAGCGTACGCAGCGCCGACATCTGCCGTTCGCCGCTCGACTTTCCGTCGCCGCGCGAGCCGCGCAGCTTCTTGAGCAGGTTGATCGGCGAGAGCGGTGAGCGGGACTCGCCCCCGCTCATGTCGAACTTGCCGAGCTTCGTGCACTTCACGAGCTCCGGCGTACAGAGGGCGCAGAGCACCGCGTCGGCTGCATCGCGACGCGCCAGCACCGCCTCATACACGGCGTTCGCGTACTCTTCCTGAAAGAGCTGCGTGCACACCACGATGTTGGCCTGCGCGATGTCCTGACGCGCGCGTTCGGCGGCGAGCGGATCGCTGCCGAAGTCGGCCGCCACATGCATCGTGATCGTGAGGCCGGGAATGTCACGGAGAAGCGCCGCACCGGCGCGCTCGAAGGCGTCGGCCAGATGCGCGTCCAGCGTGGTGATTGCCACGCGAATCGGGATTGGCTTCGCCATCGAACTAGCGGCCATAGAAGGCCTTGGCGTCGTACATGATGTCTACCGTGATCTCGGCGACCCCGCGATCATGGGCGTACTTCTCGGTATTCCGACGGACCTTGCCCCGCACGAAGAAGGGGATCTTCTTGAGCTCCGCTTCGGCCGATGCCATCCAGCTGGTGACGATCGGCGCGACGGCGACGACGGCGTCGATTTCGTCCTCTTCTTCAGCGAAGCCCACGGCACTGGCGGCTTCGGGTGCTTCCAGCTCGCGCGACGACAACGGCGTCAGGCGCTGCGCGCCCATCGACTCCGCGCGAGCGGGTCGCTCCGCACCAGCAGCGGGCGGCGATGCGTGCAAATGCGACGGCGTGGCGCCGTCACTGAACTCGAAGTCGTCCTTAAACATGTGCAGCAGGTGCTCTTCGAGGCCCATCATGAGCGGATGCACCCACGTATCGAAGATCACGTTGGCGCCTTCGAAGCCCATCTGCGGCGAATGTCGGGCCGGCACATCCTGCACGTGTATCGGGGCCGAGATCACGGCGCACGGCACACCAAGACGCTTGGCGATGTGGCGTTCCATCTGCGTGCCGAGCACGAGCTCGGGGGCCAGCTCGGTGACGCGCTGTTCCACGGCGAGATAGTCGTCGCTGATGAGGGCCTCAACGCCGAGCGCCGCCGCGAGATCGCGGATCGGTCGGGCATATTCACGCGAGTACGTGCCAATGCCGACCACGGTGAACCCGAGTTCGTCCTTCGCCATGCGGGCCGCCGCCATGACGTGCGTGGCGTCGCCGAACACGAACACGCGCTTGCCGGTGAGATAGGTGGAGTCGACCGAGCGCGAATACCACGGCAGCAGCGATCGGCTGGCACCCACCTGCGCCGTGCCAGCGCGTTCGCGCTCGAGCAACGCGGAGACATCGACGCCGGCGACCTTGCCCACTTCTTCGACGAACTCGCGCGTGGCCAGCACGCCGATGGGTACGGTGCGCACCGTCGGCTGACCGAACGTTTTCTGGAGCCAGCGCGCGGTCGTATCCGCGACTTCCGGATAGAGCACGACGTTGAAGTCGGCGTGCGGCATTGCCTGAATGTCTTTCACCGTTGCGTTCAGCGGGGCGCAGACGTGGACGTCGACGCCGATGTCTGACAGCAACCGCGTGACTTCACGCACGTCGTCACGATTGCGGAACCCGAGGGCGGTCCCGCCCAAGAGGTTACAGCGCGGACGGCGGTTTTCACGGGTGGCCGCAGCGGTCACGCTTTCACGGGGCGGCGAGCCGGGCGGCGGCGCGAGCGGCAACAACAAGGTGCGGACGAGGTGATAGAACGTCTCGCTGGCGCCCCAATTCTCTTTCTTTGAGTAGGCCGGGAGCTCGAGCGGCACAATGGGAATCGGCAGCGACATGCCCATCGCGAGCGATCCCGGCTGATCTTGAATGAGCTCGGCCGTGCACGACTCGCCGACGAGCATGGCGTCGGGCTTGAAGCGTTCGTAGGCGTCGCGCACCGCCGACTTGACGAGCTCCGCCGTATCGCCACCGAGGTCGCGCGCCTGAAACGTGGTGTACGTGACCGGCGGCCGTTTATCACGCCGCTCGATCATGGTGAAGAGCAGATCGGCATAGGTGTCGCCCTGCGGCGCATGCAAGACGTAATGCACGCCGGTCATCGAGGTCGCGATGCGCATCGCGCCCACGTGCGGCGGGCCTTCGTACGTCCAGAGCGTCAGTTCCATGCCGTGATCCTCAAACCGCGAGTCGCTGTGCGCGATCCAAGGGTCGCGCAAAAAGTTCTGCTAGATCGCCCGCTTGCTCGTAGCCGTGCACGGGGGAGAAGACGAGTTCAATCGACCACTTGGTGCGCAGCCCCTCGGCTTCGAGCGGATTGGCGAGTCCGAGTCCGCAGACGGTGAGATCGGGGCGTGCCTCGCGGCACCGATCGAGCTGCTTCTCTACGTCCTGCCCTTCACTGATCTGCGCGGTGGCCGGTAGCCGTAGGAGTTCCGACGAGATCATGAGCTTGTCGAGATAGGGCGTGCCCACCTCCACCAGTTCGACGCCGCACTCTTCGTACAAAAAGCGCGCGAGCGGGATTTCGAGCTGCGAGTCAGGGAAGAAGAATACGCGCTTGCCCTTGAGCCACGGGCCATACCGTGCGAGCGCGACGCGGGCGCGCTCCGCTGGAGCGGCGGTGACCGCATCAAGCCGGTCCGCGCTCACGCCCCACTCGTCGGCGGCAGCTTTGAGCCACGCCGTGGTGCCATTGACCCCGAACGGGAACGGCGACGCCAGGAGGGTCGCCCCGCGCGCGATGAGGGCGCGCGCGGTTTCACCCAGGAACGGCTGCGCGAGCAAGAGCTTGGTGTTCGGCCCGACGGGCGGCAGGTCACGCGCCATCCGCGGCGGGAAGAAGTGCACCGGCCCGACACCGAGCTGTGCGAACAGGCGCGTAAACTGATCTTCGACCACGTCGGCCATGGTGCCGACCACCATGAGCTCGGCGGTGGCACTGGTGGACTCCGGCAGATGGGGGACCATACAGCGGAGGCACGCGTCTTCGCCCTGCGTAAACGTGGTCTCGATGCCGCTGCCGGAGTAATTCAGGATGCGCACGCGCGGCAGGAACTGCGTATTGAGCCGTTCGGCGGCGCGTTGCAGATCGAGCTTGATCACTTCCGACGGGCACGAGCCAACCAGGAACAACGTCGAGATGTCGGGACGCCGATCGAGGAGCTGCCGGACACAGCGATCGAGCTCGTCGTTCGCATCGGCGAGGCCGGCGAGATCGCGTTCGCTGAGGATGGCCGTCGCGAAGCGCGGTTCGGCAAAGATCATGACGCCGGCCGCCGACTGCACCAGGTGGGCACAGGTTCGGGAGCCGACCACGAGGAAGAAGGCGTCCTGCATCTTCCGGTGCAGCCACACGATGCCGGTGAGGCCGCAGAACACCTCACGCTGCCCACGCTCGCGAATGACGGGGAGCTCCAGAACCGTGCTCATGCGGTGGCGACCTGACGGAGTGACTCGGCTTCCTGCAGGCGGGCGGCCCGGAGCTTGAGCACGAACTGGACCGCGTTGACGGCATACGTGGCGTAGGCGACCAGCGCGAGGACCATGAGCGTTCGCGGTGGCCACGCCAGGGCGAGGCCGGCGAGGTAGGCGGTATGCAGGGCGATGACGCCCATGCTGACCACGTCCTCCCAGAAAAAGGCGTCGGCGAAGAGGTACTTGCCAAACACGACCTTCTCCCAAATCGCGCCCGTGACCATGATGGCGTAGAGCACGAAGGTTTTGACGACGACGGAGATATTGGCCGCCGCGAGTCCGTCGCCGGTCCGGAGATACCGGAGCACGAGCCAGACGGAGACCGCCATGACGAGGAACTGGACCGGCGCGAGGATCCCCTGAACGAGCGTCCACTTCGTGGCATCACGACGGGCGCGTTCTTGTGGCGTATATAGTCCGGCCCTCGGCGCCTGAGGCGACGGGGAACGGGCGCCGGGGGTCGCGGTGAGCGCGTCCGAGGCGTGGGTGGGCGTTATCATGTCACCATCTCTAACCGGGGGTTCGCGTTCCCAGATGAGCACGAGAGTAGGCATCGGCGCGGAAGTTGTCAAGAAAAGTTTACGTCAACCTTTCTTGACAATCCATCGCCCCCCCAACAGAATTGCTGCAGTAGTGGATCGCGCCGGGGATTGGTGCCCGGATCGTGAATTCGTTCTTGCGTCCAAGAGGCTACGCGGCAATGTTCGGCGTTCCCCTCCAGCCTTCCGCGTCCGTCCACCCGTCGGTGGCCCGCGGCATGGGCTCAAGCCACGTCGTGATGGAATCGCCTGCGGCCCCCCGCCAATCTGAGCGCCTCGAGCGCCTTGAGCGCACGATCGAGAACGAACTCGTGCCACGATTGCTGGCGAGCCATCGCGCCGGCCCCATCCCGCCGGCGCTGAGCATGGCGATCGCGCGCGAGCTGTCGGCGTCCGACGTGGACAGTTTCGTGGCGGCCATCCGCAGCTCAGACGACGTGCGCGCCGCGCAGTTCATCCGCGAGGTGCTCGCTGAGGGCGCGACGATCGAGGCGGTGTATCTCGACTTGCTGGCCCCATCGGCGCGTCGGCTTGGAGAGATGTGGGACGAGGATGAGTGCGATTTCGTGGAAGTGACCGTGTCACTGGGCCGCATGCAGCGTATGCTGCGCGACCTGTCGCAACTCTTTCTGGCGGACGCTACTGGGAGGGAACCGGTGGGAAACGTGATGCTGACCTGCATTCCCGGCGAGCAGCACACCCTCGGGATTATCATGGTCGGCGAGTTTCTGTTGCGCGACGGATGGCGCGTCATGGTCGGGGCGCCCTGGTCGGAGAGCGATCTGCTGACGATGGTGGGTACCGAGTGGTACGACGTGATCGGATTTTCGGTCGGCAGCGAAAGCCGGCTTCCCCTGCTGAAACGCGACATTCGGCGCCTCAAGTCGGCGTCGCGAAATCCGCACGTGCAGTTCATGGTTGGCGGTCAGGTCTTCCGCGATGACCCGACGCTCGCCGATCAGGTTGGTGCGAACGCCATCGCCGCCAGTGCGCGGGAAGCGCCGCAGACCGCCCGTCGGCTGCTCGACGTGTCGCAGCGCGCCGCGTCCGACGCCCCGCCGGAGGCACTAGGTGATCGGATCCAGTTCAGTGATGCGATTCGACGCGACTGAGGTCGGCCTTGGCGACATCGACGCCAAGACCGCGGCCTCGCTGCTGGCCGTCGCCGGGGACATCGCCCTCGTGATGGACAGCGCGGGCGTCATTCATGAGGTCTCGCTGGGCAGTTCCGAGAGCCAGTTCGGTGCGGCCACGCAGTGGGTCGGGCGACCGTGGAGTGACACGGTGACGGCCGACACGCGTGCGAAAATCGATACACTCGTGAAAGAGGCCCTGGCGAGCGGGACGTCCAAACGACGGCAGGTCAACCACGCGCTGCCGGATGGCGACGAGATTCCCGTGTCCTATACCGCGCTGCGGATGGGCCGGGACGGCGCGGTGGTGGCGGTCGGCCGCGATATGCGTCACGTGTCGGCGTTGCAGCAGCGGCTCGTCGAAGCCCAGCAGGCGATGGAGCGTGACTACTGGCGGCTGCGCCACGTGGAAACGCGGTACCGCCTGCTGTTCCAGATCGCCAGCGATGCGATTTTGGTGCTCGATGCGAGCACGCTGAAAGTCCTCGACGCCAACTTCGCCGCCGGACACGTGTTCGAGGACGCGCCGGATCGGCTGGTTGGCCGCGTCTTCCCGTTCGGAACCGATGCCGACGGACTGAGAACGCTCGAAGCGCTGAGCGCCACCGCTCGGAGCGCGGGGCGCGCCGGCGACGTCCTGGTCTCGATGAAGACGGGAGGCCGTTCCTATCACGCCTCGGCGTCCTGCTTCCGTCAGGAGTCGGCCACGCTGCTGCTCGTGCGCCTCGCGGCGACCGATATCGCGCCGAACACCGGCGCATCGGCCGACTCGCCGCTGCGTGTCATCGACCTGCTAGAACGCTCCCCCGATGGATTCGTGGTGACCGATCTCGAGGGCCAGGTGCTCACGGCCAATCGGTCGTTTCTCGACATCGCCGGATTGGCGAGCGAGGATCAGGTCCGCGGAACGCTCCTGTCTACCTACATAGGCAGACCGGGCGCCGACTTCCCGGTCTTCACGACCATGCTCAAGAAGAACGGGGTGGTGCGCCTCATGGCCACCTCCGCGCGCGGCCTACACGGCCAGCAGAGCGAGGTCGAGGTGTCGGCCGTCTGGGCTCCACAAAGTGAGGAGCCCTGCATCGGATTCACCATCCGCGATATCGGGCGACGGCTGGCGGCGAGCCCACAGGGTGCTCGAGACCTGACGCGCGCAGTGGAAGAGCTCACGACGCTGGTCGGGCGTGTCTCGCTGCGGGATCTGGTCCGGGACACGGTAGACCTCGTGGAACGTCATTTCATCGAGGCGGCACTGGAGCTCACGCACGACAACCGCACCTCGGCCGCCGAAGTGCTGGGGGTGAGCCGACAGAGCCTCTACGTGAAGCTCCGGCGCCACCGATTGGCGGCCGCGGGCGGCGACGACGCCCCCCCGGTCAGCTAGGGTTCGGCGAGCAACGGCCGCGACGCCGTGCGCACTTTACTCTGTTGCAAACGCAGACTGTCAACTAAACTAGACGCCTATGAGCGTCAGTTTTTCCGTACCGTCGGCGCCAGCGCGCCCGGACCCCAAGGCGGTCCTGACGCTGCTCAAGCCCGTGACGTGGTTCCCGCCGATGTGGGCATTCACCTGCGGTGCCATTTCCGCGGGCGTGCCACTGACCGATCGCAAAGCGCTGCTCGCGCTTGGGATCGGCATCACGGGGCCGCTCGTGTGCGCGTCCAGCCAAGCCGTCAACGATTGGTTCGATCGGCATGTCGACGCCATCAACGAACCCACGCGCCCCATTCCCTCTGGCCGGATTCCGGGGCAGTGGGGACTCGCCATCGCCATCGTCTGGACGGCGCTCTGTCTGCTGGCCGCACTGCCCCTTGGCGCGTTCGGGGTGTCTGCCGTCGCCATCGCCCTGCTCTTCTCGTGGGGCTACAGCGCGCCGCCATTGCGCTTCAAGCGCAACGGCTGGATTGGCAACACCGCCGTGGGCTTCACGTATGAAGGACTGGCCTGGGTCACGGGTGCCGGCATCATGCTGGGCAATCAGGTGCCGCCGATGCCATTGCTGCTCCTCGCCACGCTGTACAGCATTGGCGCCCATGGCATCATGACGCTCAATGATTTCAAGGCGATGGAGGGTGACAAGAAAATGGGCGTGAACTCCCTTCCCGTGCTGCTTGGCGCGGTGGGCGCGGCGCGCGTCGCCTCCTTGGTGATGTTATTGGCGCAGGCCGTCGTGATCGGCCTGCTGCTGTCGTGGAACCGCCCGTGGCACGCGTTCGCGATCGGCGTACTGGTCGTCGTGCAAGCGGTGATGATGTGGCGATTCGTCCAGTCGCCGCGCGAGCGCGCGTTGTGGCTCAGTGCGCTCGGCGTGCCCTTCTATGTGAGCGGCATGATGATCACCGCCTTCGCCGTGCGCACGTTGCCGATCATCGTGGAGGCCGGACTGTGAGCTGGTGGCAGCTGTCGCGACTTGGCCTGGTGCAGGCGGCGATCGGTGCGGTCGTGGTGCTGCTCACCACGACGATCAATCGCGTCATCGTGGTGGAGCTGTCGCTCCCGGCCACGGTGCCCGGGCTGCTCGTGGCGCTGCATTTCGGCGTGCAATTGATTCTCCGGCCGCGCCTCGGCCACGACAGCGACCGCAGCGGGCGCCGGACACCGTGGATTCTTGGTGGGCTGGCCGTGTGCGCCCTGGGTGGCGTGGGTGTGGCGGCCAGCATTCCCGTCATGGCTACGAACGTGGCCCTCGGGATCGCGCTGGCCTCCATCGCCAGCGTCGTGCTAGGCGCTGGGGTCAGCGCGGCAGGCACGCCGTTGCTCGCGTTAATGAGTGAGCGCGCCCATCCGTCGCAGCGCGCCGGTGCGGCCGCCATCACGTGGATTCTCATGATCGTCGGCATCATCATCACGGCCGCGACGTCGGGGGCTCTACTCGACCCGTTTTCGTACACGCGCCTGATCGCGATCGCCGGCGGAATCGGCGGGATCGGGTTGCTGGTGGCGATGGTCGCGACGTATGGCGTGGAACGTGGCCCTCGTCCGGTGGCATCGCTGCCGACCTCACGCGACGCGACCCCGGACTCGTTCACGGTAGCGTTGCGCACGGTGTGGGACGAACCCGCGGCACGCCTGTTTGCGAGTTTCGTGTTTGTCGCGATGTTCGCGTACAGTGCGCAGGATCTGATTCTTGAGCCGTTCGCGGGCATCGCGTTTGGCATGACGCCAGGGGAGAGCACGAAACTCTCCGGTCTGCATCATGGCGGCGTCCTCATCGGCATGATCGCCGCGGCCGTGCTGGCCACAAAACGGGGCCAGCTGCGCCACTGGGCGGCGGCCGGCTGCCTGGCATCAGCCGTCACGTATGTCGCGCTGGCGGCCTCACCGGCGCTGGGCGATGTCCGGATGTTCACCGTGATCGTCATGCTACTCGGCCTGGCGAACGGCGTGTTCGCGATCGGCGCGATCGGTTCGATGATGGCGCTGACCGGCGACAAGCGCGACGGCCGCGCCGGTCTGCGCCTCGGCGTCTTCGGCGCGGCGCAGGCGCTGGCGTACGCGATCGGCACCATGTCGGGGGCCGTTGGTGTGGATACGGCCAAGGCGCTGCTGGACTCGCCGGTGCGCGGCTATCTTGCCGTGTTCAGTGTGGAGGCGGTGCTCTTTGCCGCTTCGGCGTTTCTCGCGCTGCGCAGCGCGTCCAGCGAGCGCGCCAACAGTGTATTCCGTGAGCGTGCAGAATTCCTCCCGGCGGTCCTCCAGTGATGCCCCTGGTTTCCGTGCGTCGGAGCACCGTGTTCACACATTGTTTGAGGGATGTCGCATGAGTGACATGCAACCGCTCGAGCTGTACGACGTCGTGGTGATCGGCGGCGGCCCGGCCGGCGCGACCGCGGCGTATGAGATTGCGCAGGCTGGCCGGTCGGTGATGCTGCTCGATCGCGCCGGGCGCACGAAGCCGTGCGGTGGCGCGGTCCCTCCCCAGCTGCTGCGCGATTTTGCGGTGCCGGAGTCGCTGATGGTCGCCCAGATCGACACGGCGCGCATCATTTCCCCGACATCGCGCACCGTGGACATCCCGGTGGGCGACGGGTATGTGGGTATGGTCGACCGCGATGTGTTCGATGAGTGGCTTCGCACACGGGCCGCGCAGGCCGGCGCCGATCGGCAGGTGGGGACCTTTACGCACTTCGACCGGGGAGCCGATGGCATCCCGGTCGTGAGCTACACCGATGGGCGCTCCCGGTCTGGGGAAACGCGCCAGGTGCGGGCCCGGATGGTGATTGGCGCCGATGGTGCGCTCTCACCAGTGGCAAGGCAGTGCATCCCGAATGCGCACAAGGCCAAGCACGTGTTCGCGTATCACGAGATTGTGAAGTCGCCGGTGGCTGGTGACACGGCCAACTTCGGGGCGGCCCGTTGTGACGTGTACTATCAGGCCCCGCTGTCACCGGACTTTTACGCGTGGGTGTTCCCCCATGGCGAGACGACGAGCATCGGGACGGGTTCATTGCAGAAGGGCTTTGGACTTCGGGCGGCTGTGGCGAAACTGCGCCGGGACACGGGGCTTGACCGCGTCGAGACGATCCGCAAGGAAGGCGCACCCATCCCGATCAAGCCACTGCCGCAATGGGACAACGGTCGCGACGTGGTGTTGGCCGGCGACGCGGCTGGGGTTGTCGCGCCGGCCAGCGGGGAAGGTATCTTCTATGCGATGACCGGCGGGCGGTTTGCCGCGGAGGCGGTGTTGGATGCGTTGGCCACGGGGAATGCGAAGGCCTTGCGCGGGGCACGTCGTCGCTTCATGCGACGGCACGGTCCCGTGTTCTTCGTGCTCGACGTGATGCAGACGTTCTGGTATCGGAACGACAACCGCCGTGAGCGTTTCGTGGCGATCTGTCGTGATCGTGATGTGCAGGAACTGACGTTTGATGGCTACATGAACAAGCAGCTGGTACGGGCCAAGCCGCTCTCGCACGTGAGAATCTTCTTCAAGAATCTCGCGCATTTGACTGGTCTCGCGACCACGTGAGCACCACTTCTGAGTCCGCACTCCGATGCTGATATCGATCGCCATCGATTTTCATCATGCCGACGTCGCGACGCGTGAGCACTTCCATTTATCGGAAGAGCGGCTCACGCAGTTGTACCGGACAGCGAGAAGCGAAATCGTCACCGAGGCCGCGCTGATCTCCACGTGTAATCGCACGGAGCTCTACGCGTGGGTGGACGGCGACGATCCCACGCTGGTTGACCGTGCCGTGCGGACGTTGGCGCGACGGTGGATGCGGACGCGCGCCGAGGGCGATCAGCTGCTGCAAGCGGCGACGCGCCGC
>Ga0209768_10001609_pt1 | contig 14388 bp, 25 predicted proteins | sample LauGreSBDMM110SD_3_FD_187564 | JGI IMG/M metagenome (GOLD analysis project Ga0209768, IMG submission 187564) | Freshwater lake microbial communities from Lake Michigan, USA - Sp13.BD.MM110.SD (SPAdes) (version 2) | ecosystem: Environmental > Aquatic > Freshwater > Lake | place: Lake Michigan... | reverse complement strand
ACGCTGTTTATACCGACAACGGTAGCCCAATCCGCAGATTGCGCCGAGCCATTCATCTAACCCAAGACCTACAACGGCAGTATTTTGATTCTTTTCAGATACAGTTTCAGCCAGGCGTAGGACTAAACAACGGGCAAGGCGATAACCCCCAAGCCATGTTGCGCTGGTCAAATGATGGCGGTTCAACGTGGTCAAACGAGCATTGGGTAAGCATTGGCAAGATTGGCAATTATGTAAACCGTGCTTTATGGCGGCGGTTGGGTTGGGCACGAGATAGGATTTTTGAAGTTGTTGTTAGTGACCCCGTGAAAACTGTTATTGTTTCTGCTGAATTGAAAATGAACGCAGGGGATAACTGATGGCAACCGCAGTTCCAAACAGCAACATCAATATCCCTTATTCGGCGTTTCTTGACCCAACCACGGGCAGGCCAAGCGTTCCTTGGTTGCAATGGTTGATGAATCCCAACATCATCACGCTGAATGTGGCAAACACCAACATTACGGGCGGTTCAATTGCAAACGTCACAATTACCAACAGCATAATAAACAGTTCTACAATTGGCTTAACAACGCCTGCGGCGGGTAAATTCACCGATTTCACAGCCTTAAACGGGGTCAAAGGGGGCACGTTTTGAACGATTTAGACTTGCCCAATTATGTTTCACGGGAACAAGTGGAACGCCTCCAAGCGCAAATGGCGGTCATGCCACAAGCCGAATTGGTAACAGAACACCAGTTTAGCGTTGGTATGTATATGCGAAAGCTGTACCGCCCCGCTGGAACGTTGATTGTGGGCAAAGTTCATAAAGAGCCCCACTTCTTTTTATGCGCTAAAGGCGAGATAATTGCGTGGACAGAAAACGGGATGAAGCGCCTCCAAGCGGGGGATGTTGTGGAATCAAAGGCAGGAACAAAACGGGTGACACTGGCTGTGACTGATGCTATTGGCATCACAATTCACAGAACTGATAAAACCGATCTTGATGAAATTGAGGCTGAATTGATAGAGCCTGATACGACAGCGCTTTTTGATGCTAACAATGACATTAAAAAGTTAACAGGGGAATAATATGACTTGGGTTGCAGTTGCAATTGGCGGTAGCGCATTATTGGGCTACATGGGTTCAAAAGAACAAGCTGGCGCTGCCGAAAGCGCTTCCAACTTGCAATATCAAGCTACAAATGAAGCCGCTAAACAACAGCGGGAAATGTTTGATATTCTCAATGCCCAACAAGCCCCATACCGTGCGGCTGGTGGCGGTGCGCTGACAAGAATTAGCGAAATGATGCCGCAATTAACGCAAGTACCCGAGGGCTACAAGCCATTCACTGCCGCTGACCTTAAAACCAACCTTGCACCCAATTATGAATTCATGTTGGGTCAAGGTTTGGGGGCAACCCGACAAGCCTTAAACGTAGGCGGTGGCGGTTCTAATGTGGAACGTGGTGGGGTTAAGTTTGCACAAGATTACGCAAGCAATGCCTATCAAAACGCCCTTGACAACTACATGAGGCAAGAAGCCCAAAAGTTTAATCAACAGCAAACAGGGCTTGGCAACGTTTACAACCGATTGGCTGGTATTGCTGGCATCGGACAGACTGCCACGGGACAAACGGCAAACCTTGGACAAAGCACTGCGGCTAATATTGGTCAGTTGGGTATTGGTGGCGCATCAGCCCTTGGCGCTGGTCAGATTGGCGCAGCAAATGCTATGGCGGGTGGCTATCAAGGAATTGGCAATGCCGCAACCTTGGCATCATTGTTAAGGCCGCAGCAAGCGATGATGCCGCAAGGTTATGGCACACAAGTTCCAATCCCTTACACATCAAACATTGGGTAAGGATAAAACATGGCAACTTTTAATGTTCCAACAATAGGCACAGAAATCAAGCCTGTGCCACAGAGTTCACTTGCCGATATGCTTGGCGTTGCAAGAGGGGCGCAAGCCTATCAGCAAGCCCAACAAGTCAATCCTTTGTTGTTGCAACAGCAGCAACAGGCTACCCGCACGGGTCAAATTGCTTTAAGCGTTGAAGAGCAAAAAGACATTGAGCGCCGCAATATGCAAACAGTTGTTGCAGACCCTAGTCTGTATATGACTGATGGAAAATATGACCCAAGCAAAGCGGCAGCGATTGCCACTAAAGTTGCCCCATTAACTGGCTTGTCTTACCTAAAAGATATGGCTGGTTCATTTGGCGCACAAGAAACTTTTCAAACTGGTGCTATTGGTACAAAAACCGCTGAAATGGATTTTGCCAATAAGCAAGTTTTGTCTATTGCAAATCGTTTAACGGGTTTAATTAACAATCCATTAATCATTGCATCAGAACAAAATCCCAATGAAGTAGACAAAAATGCTTTAACAGCAAGAGTTAACAAGTATGCCCAAGAACAAGCGGTGGCGTTAGGCATTCCAAAGGAAAAAGCTGAACTATTAATTGCACCATATCTTGAACAAGTTACAACCAATCCAGCGGGTTTTCGTCAATTCTTGAAAGACAAATTATTGTCAACCCTTGACCAAGGTTCACGATTGACCGCTATGCAACCAAGTGGAACGCCAGTATCAACTGGGGCGCAAGTTGGCATGGTTCAAACTGGTCAATTTGGCCCTCAACCGCAAGGCACAACTTTGCCTGGCACTGTGTTTGATGTGCAAGTTCCACCGACCCAACCAGTTGTTACAGCGACAGGACAAACACAATTGGTTGGCCCAATGTCGCAGCGTGGCAATCAACCTATGGTGACCAATCTTGGCCCAGCACAAACAAGTTTGCTTAGCGCTGGTGGATTATCAATATCCGAGGATTTGACAAAAACCGTCAACGAAGCAAAAGATGCCCCGCAGCGTGTTGCGATATTTCAAAACATCAAAAAGTTTGCACCCGATTCTTTTACTGGCGTTGGCGGTCAACGCAAAGAATTGGCGGCAGGCATTCTCAACGCAATTGGTATTTCTGCATTTGAAGCAGAAAAAGTCAGCACAGAAGAATTGGCTAAAAATTCTGCATTGTTGGCGTTGGCTGGTGGTAATACCGATGCGGCACGGGCATTAGCAGAGGTTGCTACACCAAACAAGAAATTAAACGAAAAAGCAATTCTTGCAATTGCCGATCAAATGATTGGTATTGAAAACATGAAGTTAGCAAGACAAAACTTTTTGTTGCCTGTGCAAAATGACGCTGCTTTGTACAATCAAAAAATGCAACAATTTAATTCTGTTGCTGATCCAAGATTGTTTCAAGAAATGTCTAAAGAAGATGTTCAAAAGCTGTTTAACTCTATGTCGCCAGCGGCTAGAACTGAAATGACCAATAAAGTCAGAGCAGCGAAATCACTTGGGATTATTAAATAATGTCAACATTAGCTGAACTTTGGGAAACCGTTACACCTACGCAACCAAGCGTTAAAGAAGCGCCTACCCGAATTGCGCCTAATGTGCAGGCGCAGCGTGACCAAGGTGCATTGGCTATTTTGCAAAACGAATTAAAAGCCTCGCAAGATAGGTTTGCATCTGCCACTGACCCACAAGCAAAAGCACGACATCAAGCCGACATTGCTGGTTTGCAACGTGAAATTGGGCGCATGAGCAAGACCGCAGCGCCAGCAACCAGTGCGCCGCAAGCTACACCATCGGTAACCCCTGCGCCAGCCGCCCCTGCCGCTGATAGCACAAATTTTGCTGACATTTGGCAATCCATGACAGCAGAGCCAAGCAAAACCGCAGAAAAAAGCGTTGCAAGCACACAAGAAAGCAAGGTTGCCCCAAGTCAACAGCCCGTTAGTAATGTGCGTCAAATTGTTGGCAAAGTATTGCAAAAAGGTCTTGAGGCCAAACAAGCATTGCCAGGCTTTTTAGCATCTACGGCTGACGTTATAGCTAGTGCGCCATCTGCATTGGCTGGTGTTGTTGGGTATGGCGCTGGAAGATTATTTGGCGGCACGCCCGAAGAAGCAAGCGCATCATCACAAAAAGTTGCTAGTGCTATTGCCCAACCAGTTGGTCGCATAACTGGTTTAGCAGAAACGCCTGCATATAAGGAATCTTTGCCTACCGTAGTTATGGATTACATAGGCAAAAATATTGGTGAAGGCGCAGAATCAATTGCTAAAAAATTTGGTGTAAATAAACTTGATGTTGAAAATGCTATCAATGCTGGATTAATGACCGCTGGCGCTGTTGCGCCCAAAGCCATAGGAATGGCAAAAAAAACGGCAAAAGAAATAGAAATTGTGCGCCCCAACCAAGCGCCAACACCAACACCGCAAAGCGGTATGGTAAGCGCTGGCGCTGCTGTTGTACCTGATGCCACAACAATCAAGCAAGCATTGTCGGTGGCTACGCCCGAATTGCAACAAGCATTGTCAAGCATTCCACCCGAAAAAGTTAACATTCCAACTTTGCAAAGGCACATTGAAGCTGATAGTTTGCCTGTGCCAGTTCGATTGACTGAAGGTCAAGCCACGGGTGATATTGTTAAATTGTCCCGTGAGCAAAATCGCCGAGGGCAAGACCCATCATTAGCCCAAAGGTTTAATGAACAAAATGGTCAGTTAGTTGAAAATCTTGGAATGATTCGGGAAAAAGCCGCCCCTGATGTTTATGGTTCTAAGACCATTGAAAACAGCCAAGGCATCATTGAAGCATATAAATCAATGGATGCGGCAAAGACTACCGACATAAGCAAAGCATACAAAGCATTGGAAGATGCTAACGGTGGGCAATTTCCTGTTGATGGCAAAGCATTGGCAAATAATGCCGAGGCCATGCTAGGTAAAAAACTTAAAACAGAGTTTTTGCCGCCATCAATAAAATCCCAACTTGAACGTTTTAAGACTGAGCCTATGACGTTTGAGCAGTTTGAAGCTATGCGGACTAATCTTGCCGCAGAGATTCGCAAAGCCGAGCGAACTGGCGATGGGAATGCCGCACAAGCATCAAGTATTGTTCGCCAAGCATTAGAAGATTTACCAATGCAGGGTAGTGCTGCCGCCGCCCTCAAGCCTTTGGCAGACAGCGCTAGATCACTTGCTAAACAGCGTTTTGATATGTTGAAAAAAGACCCCGCCTATAAAGCGGCGGTGGATGATATTGTGCCTGCGGATAAATTTATTGATAAGTTTGTTATCAATGGCGTTAATAAAAATATCAACACAATGGTGCAAAACTTAGGCAAAGATTCACCAGCCCATCAACACATGGCGGCAGGAACGGTTAATTGGTTAAAAGACAAAGCAGGCATCATTGATGAAACAGGCAACTTTTCACAAGCTGGATACAACAAGGCTTTGAAAAAACTTGATGACGTTAAAAATTTACAAGAAATCTTTAACCCCGAAGCTGCAAGCCAATTAAAAACTTTGGGCAATGTGGCTAGGTATACCCAAGCCCAACCCCGTGGGGCGTTTGTTAATAATTCCAACACATTGGTTGGCGCAATGGCAGAGAAAGCGGCTGGTTTAACTAAGGCTGGTGTTGAAAAAGGGTTGAACGTTGCTGTGCCTGGCTTGCAACTTGGCACTACCGTTATGGAAATGAGAGCAAGACGAGCCGCCGAAGCTGAAACCCGCAAAGCATTAGAAACGGGTGCAGGCACAAAACAAACAGGCAAAAACAAAATTCAAGACTTGGGGAAATGATGGCAACACCCGAAATTGACTTAGTTAAATATGGCGTTCTTTGGCAAAAAGTCCAAGACTACGAGCGCCGATTTGATGACATGGATAAAAAAATGGATAAGATGGAAAACCAGCTTGAACATTTAATAGCCCTTGCCAATCAAGGTCGTGGTGGCTTTTGGGCTGGCATGGCGTTGGTCTCTGCGCTATCAAGTGTCATTGGGTATGTATCCCACTGGGTAGGCAAATCAAATTGATCCATTTACCGCCGCCCTTGCTGCAATAGCTGCAATAAAGCAGGGAGTAGCCCTGTATAAAGACATAAAGCAAACGGGCGGTGAACTGCACAAAATCACCAAAGAAATATCGGGCTTTATAGGCCAATTCTTTGAAGCGCACGAAGAAGTAAAAAAAGAAGCGGAAGAACAAAAGCGCAACCCGCCAAAGGCAAAATCCTTAAAATCGCAAGCCTTAGAAAATGTTTTCAATCAAATTGAGTTAGAGCGCCAAGCGGTTGAATTGCGTGAATTCCTTATCTATCATGTTGACCCTGCTTTGGGTGCGGTGTGGACAAGGTTTGAAGAAGAATATGCAAGATTGCGCGAAGAAGAGGAACAAGCTAGGCTAGAGCAAGAAGCCAAAGACAGGAAGGCGTTATGGCAACGAAAGCAAATGCTAAACAACCTCCAAGACAAAGCGCTAATAATCGGGGCGGTAATGATAGTTACTATATACCTCCACCTCCTATTCCTCGCCCTGCGGCAAATGAGGATAGCCAAATGGGGTTTGTAATAGCACTAATTAGCATGACTGCTGTTTTTGCGTTAATCCTGCCTGTCATTGCATTCATGTATATTGACATTCTTGAAGCCAAAAAGGAAACTAAGCGCCAGCAGGAACAAGTGCAGCGCCTAATAAATCAGATTAAAAAGGAAAAAGAGCAATGAGCGAGGAAAAAATTCAAGCAATGGAAAGCAAAGGCGCTTTGGTTGAAAAAATTACGTTTGCTTTGTTGCCCTTATTGTTTTCGTGTGTGGTTTATCTTATGTCAGCGCTGTCTAATCTTTCACATGAGGTGACTATTCTTAACAGCAAAATCAGTTTGGTGGTGACCTCTGACAATAAACAAGCCAGCAACACAGGCGCAGAATTGGCAAGGGAAAAACTGCGGCAAGATCTAGAAAAAGAAATTCAAAAAAACAGGGATGACATTCAAATCAATCGTTTGCACATTGCCATATTAGAAGATAGAGCAGGCATGAAATCTACATTTAAAAAGGAAGATAAATGATTCCGATAGTTGCCTCCCTTTTGGGAACACTTGCCGAAAACGGTTTGGGGCTGCTATCAAGCGCCATCCAAGCCAAAGGCAAACAAGTTGTTGAAAACACTTTGGGCGTGAAAATCCCTGACGCACCAACCCCCGAAGATGTTAGCAAGCTGCGCCAACTGCAATTTGAACATGAAGAGCGTTTGCTTGAGTTGGGCATTGAAAAAGCCAAAATGGAATTGGCAGAACTTCAACTATTTGCCGATGCCGCCAAGAACGAAGATAACAACGTCACAGACCGCTGGCAATCGGATATGAACAGCGACAGTTGGCTGTCAAAGAACATTCGCCCCATGAGCCTTATAGCCATCTTCTTTGGCTACTTCCTGTTTGCCATGATGAGCGCCTTTGGTTTGAATGCCAACGAATCCTATGTTCAATTGCTTGGTCAATGGGGGATGCTAATAATGGGCGCTTACTTTGGCGGCAGGACTATTGAAAAATTAGCAGAAATGAAAGGCAAAAAATGAGCCTTAATCAAGAACAAGCCGCATTCCTGTTGGATATGTGCAAGCTGATTCAGTACGCTACCGATCAAGGGTTTGTGGTGACAGGCGGTGAACTGGCTAGAACGCCCGAACAACAAGCCATTTACTTCAAAACAGGTCGGTCAAAGACCATGAACAGCATTCACTTGAAGCGCTGCGCTATTGATTTAAACTTTTTCAAAGATGGCAAGATTATTTGGGACAAAGAAATTATTGCGCCATTAGGTGCGTATTGGGAAAGCCTGTACCCAAAAAACAGGTGGGGTGGCAATTTCAAAAGCCTTGTTGATTGCCCCCACTTTGAGCGCAACGTTTAATCTACATTTTCAAGGAACGCTAGTAATAACGCAATTATCACTAGCGTACCCACCCCAATAACTGCGCCAATCGACAAAGCAAATATTGTTGCAATCATAAAATCCCCTGTTGTTTTTCCCATCGTTTGCAAATTTGGTTGACCGTTTTTGTTTTGCGCTTTTTGCACATATTGCTGATTGACTGCATTTTGGCTTTGGCTTGAAGCTGCGATGGCGTTAATTGTTGTTTGGGTGGGTCAGGAATAAGCCCAGTTATCCCAACCCAAGTACAAATAGAAGCAACAATTAAGCGGTCAATCATTTTTTCATACCCCGAATCAAAATGGTGAAGCCGCTGATAGTGTCTTGCCCAAACCCTCGCATCTTTTCTATTTTCTGTGCCACATCTTCAAGCGTTTGATTTCTTACTTGGGTTGTGTAAGGGTCAATATCTTGATGTGGGCAATTCCTGCCTTGCACACAATCTTGATTGCAAGGTGGGCAAGTCATAGTGCCACCCACACAGTTTTGGGGGCGCAATGGGCGTTTACAGCCTTTTGTGGGGCGTATCCATTGCCACGAATAACCCCCCGTTTTTTTGCCATCATTGCAATAGCACCCCAAGCACGTTTGTCGGGCGGTTCGGGCAAGCCGAGAGCCTCTGCATACCAACGAACATCTTCGGTCATAAAGGTTGTTCCTTTGTTTTCTTGGCAGTAAGCCAAAAATAATTCAACCGCCCGATCAGACCAACTTGGGGTTACCTTATCGGCATGATCGACCGCCCTTTGAATTCCTATGTCACGGGCTTTTTCAGCCTCAAAATTCAATTGATATTGGTTCATTTTAGAACGGCATATCGTCATCATTAGAGGGCAAACCCTTGGGTTCATAGGGCTTGGGGTCGTTCAAATATGCCCAACCATCCCAACCGTTTTCTTTTAAAGGGATTACATCCAGCTTGAGCATTTCGCCATTGCGTGTGTCAATGATGCTGCCGATGCGCTGGTAACGGTTTTTTGTTTGACCCTCTTTGTTGGTGTACTGACCCACAATTGCGGAAATTTCTTTTTTGACTTTTGACATTATTTGCTTTCAATGATTAGGTTAAGTTGTTCAACTTGGGATTCGACTTCAGCTAAGAATTTGACAATCTCAGCTTCAATCTCAGCAATGTAGGCATCGTGTCGTTCAACACGGGCTACAAACAATTGCGCCTTGGCAGGCATTCGGGGGTCAAATACAGCGTAATCACAAAATTGGCGACCAGTGCAAGCCATTTGGAATTGCATTTGCGTAAAGTATTTTTGTGGGACTTTTTGGGTAAGCAGCACTTCAATCATTGAAGCGGTGTTTGGGCATTTGATTTCTACCAAGCCATCATCACCCACCAAGCCATCAGGCGAAGCGCCAGCCCATTCAATTGTGGGGTGGGGTATAAAGCCCACTTCCTCGACCATTACGCCCTGTGCCGCCTCATAAGCCGCCCGTGCAAATGGTTCTTGATCTGTGCCCCACTGCATTGCTGAATTGGTGTATGAATCTGCCTTGGTTTGGGTTAGGCGTTCCACCACCAGTTGCGCCATGTAGTTTTCACGGCTGGCGCTGTAACCCGTCTTTGTTTTGGCAATTACATCTGCCACCCTGCTGGCTGTGACCTTGCCCAATCGTGCGGCAAACCAATCATCTGTGCGTTGTTCAATTTCGTTCATGCTTCCCTCGCTTTCAGCATTGCATCTGCCATCTTGTACGCCTTGTCAGCAATTGCATCTGAGTTGTCATGCACATACTCTTGCAAAAATGCTTGCATAGCCTTTGCCGCAAAATAATCCCGCAAGGTCATGCCATAAGCCACGCTGTAATTGTCATGTGGCCCATCAGGAAATGAATAAGGAAATGCTGGTGGGTTGTTCATACTTTGTCCTTTTTGGCTTTGGCAATACGGTCAGCTTTGGCTTTGATAACCTTGGCTTGCCATGTTTGGTCGCCCTCGCAAGCGGCATAGGCGGCGGCATAAGCGGTTTGTAATTCTTCTTTGTTGGCGCTGGCATCAATAGCGGCAATATGGTCGGTCATTTGACCCGCATCAACTTTGCTTTCAACTGGCGCACGGCGGCTGGCGCTGTTGCCATCGTCATCTTCGGGCGCAAGGCCAGTGGCGGCTAAAAGGCTATACCTACGGGCATAGGTCAAAGCCGAGCCATAGCCCTGTGGGTCTTGTTTGCTGGCAGGCACATGAAGCAACCCGCATTCCAAAACTTCACCCGATTCATGGATAAAAATGGTTTCTACCATCACGCCATCTTTGGATTCATAGGTGCGTTGCATCAAGCCAATCCCGTTGTCGTTTAAAGCGCCTATAACCGCCTCAATGCAATTAGATAGGTCAGCATACTTACTACGAAAATGCGGGTTTGTAGAAGTCTTTAAAGCAGGGCCAAACGCCTTTTGTGCTTTGACAAACGCTGCGGCTATGTGCTTGCCAATTGGCGGTTCTTTTTGAAATGCACGTTCTATCAGTTCTTTGGTTTCCATGATGTTTCCTTAGTAAGCGTATTTAGGGCCGCAAGTGACTTCCACCACGGTTTCGACTGTGTAGCCATTGATCTTGCGTTTGGCATACAACGGGATGGCACGAAGTCCTGATGATTCGCATTGGCGCACAGCATCAATAACTTCATTACGCCCCATCGGTTGCACTTGTTTGTCAACAATCAATTCTTGGTCGGGCGCTTTGGGCGTGTAGCCAGGCATACTAGAACAGCCTGCGGTTATGAGCGCCAGCCAACATAGCAGTGGATATGTAATCATTTTCATTCCGATTCCTTTGCAATCAAGTCAAGCTGGCACTGTTTCAATTCATCTTGGATGTTTTCAAGCTGGTAGATGTATTCCCGCAAGCGGGATTCCAAAAGCCCAACATGGTAGGCAAGGCGGTGCTGTGCGGGTTCGCCTGCATATTGCTTTTCGGCAACGCTACGCATGGCATCAATGATTTGGTCGGCGTTCATTTATGGTCTCCAAACAAAAAGGTCAAGAACAAGCACCACTAGGGCGGCGGCAACAACAACCCAAAGGGCAACTAAAGCCCAATCGGTTGGTTTTTTGTATTTTTCAATTTCAAACATGGTTGTTCCTTTAATGGGGCTTGCGCCCCGTTGGGTTTAGCTTTGGAAGATTTGGCAGTGACAACCGCGCTTTACCATCAAAGAAATAAAGCCAAGGGCTTTTGTGATTGAGGTAAATTCCATGCGAGACCAACCGTCTTGCGTGTTGGTTGTATTAAATTCAACTATGTAACTTTGCTTCATTTTGATTTCCTAAAAAGACCCTTATGCGTTGCGCTAGGGCATGAAAAGAATGTTAAGCGAAATTAACGAAAAAATTCAGCACATACAAAAATATTTTTGTTTTGTAGCTTTTTTGCCACTTAAGCAAACTTAGCTATAATTCTTGGATGGACAAACAAAAGTTTATTGCACTGGCAGGGTCGCAGCGTGATCTAGCCAAGATGTTAGGCATCAGTTCTGCTGCTATTTCAATGTGGCGAAAAGTGCCTCAACAGCGCATTTGGCAATTGAAATTGCTTAGACCAAGTTGGTTTAGTTGATGTAACATATGTTGAAACACGGCTAGGTTGGAAGTCATGAGCCAACCGAAAAGAGAACAGACCCCTCCTGCCGAGGTTTCTTTTTTTAGGGTCGTGTTTGGGTCTGAAAATGCATTTTTACCAATTTCATATTGGCGACTATAAATCGCATACACATCATCTTTCGCTGATAGAAGATTTGGCTTTTCGCCGACTTCTTGATCACTACTATTTACATGAAGCGCCAATAAAGCAACGGGATATTGCCCGCCAAATTGGTATGAGGGACAACGAGCAGGAAGTTTTAACGGTACTTAGCGAGTTTTTTGTTTCTACTGAAAATGGATTCATTAACCCCCGTGCTGATGAAGAAATAGCTAAATATCGTAAGTTTTCAGAAGATGGGAAAAAGGGGGCGGCAATGCGTTGGCATAAGCCTGCCGATGGGGAGGCTAATAGCCCCCCTAATGCCACCCCAATGGCAACCAATAACCATAAACCAATAACCAATAACCATATTCAAGAATCTAAAGATTCTTTGTCGGCAGGGTTGCCGACTTGCCCCCATCAGGATATTTTGAATCTTTACAAAAAGCATTTGCCACAGCTTGCCCAGCCAAGGGTTTGGGATGGGGTTAGGCAGACCAACCTACGGCAAAGGTGGTTACAAGCCGCCAAACCATCTGTATTCAGCCCACAAGGGTATTCATCGCAGGCAGAGGGCTTGGCATGGTGGGATTCCTTTTTTGGCTACATTGCCAACGACACTAAGCTGGCGCAAGGGTTTGAAACTAAGGACAGGACATGGCGACCTGACCTTGTTTGGATAGTGAACGCAACCAATTTCGCCAAGATAATTGATGGGAAGTATCAAAAATGAGTTTTGCAAAACCAAATTTGCCAAAAGAAAATACTTTTGATGATGTGCAACGCCTGATGTGCAGTGTGCAAGGCTGTCAAAGGCGCTGGTCAGTCCACATGGAAGGTATGCGCCCAATGTGCAGCGAACACCAATGGTCAGGTAGCAAGCCAGCTAAAAAAGAAATTGCAGCCTTGTTGTCCAACAGCAAGCCAGTGAAACATTGGCAAGATGACGAGGCTTTTTGATGAACTACGAACACGCAAAAGCTATATTGGATCGGGTGCGTGATGGCATAGCCTACCCACCCCACACAATACAAAAAGCATTGGAAATGACGGGTGACATTGATGGACACATCGAAGGAATGGAAGAGGGAATGCGAAGCACGGGAGTGGATCAAGCGGTATCGCAAGAAAGCGATGGAAGAGGGGAAGTCGGAAGCCTACGGCTGGTGGCAAATGACCTTATCCGACATAGCAAAAAGGCGTGGACAACCCGCCGCTGACCAGTTACGCAAAGACATGAACAGGCTAAAAAAATGAAAATTGATGTACAAAAAATGCACAGTGTTGGATTTGGTATTTTGTTTTTCCCAAAATACGGCATTGGCATACAAATTGGCAGGCGTTGGTTTGGTATCAAAAAATGAGATATGCCGCCCGAGTTGACGCAAACCAAGATCAAATTGTCGCCGCCTTACGAGCCGCTGGCGCTTATGTTTGGATCATTGGCTTGCCTGTTGACCTTTTGGTGGGCTACAAGAATCACACATTCTTGGTAGAAATTAAAAGCACTTCTAAGAAGCGTTTAACGAGCCTACAAGCCGACTTTTTTGAAAATTGGTGCGGAGGTACATTGGTAAGGATTGACAGCCCTGACGGGGCTTTAAGGATGATTGGAGTATTGAAATGAAGCCAAAAAAATTTATTCAAGCTATTAGAGCCAAAGGAAAACAAGCATGAAGGTACATCATCTCAAAGATTGGAATGTTGCCGCTATGCTTACCCACGCACTAGAACGCATACCGCCTGACCAATCATGCGTTGTGCTGTTTTATGAAGATGATGAATTAAAAACACTTTCATCAAATGTTGACAATCAACACGCTATATGGATGTATGAATTAGCTAAATTAAATGTTTTACATCAATGTATTAAACATGAGTGGGAAGAATAAGCATGAAACCCGAAGAAGCGGCGCAAGCCATCCGAGACAAAGCGCCAGCTTACGGCGAAGCCAAAGCACAAAGGGTTTATCTTGAGGAATTCCGCAAAAGTCAAAAGGCGCTGCTGATGAAAGATGCCCTAGAAATGGGATATGAAGCGGCAAATGCCCAAGAACGGGAAGCCTACGCCGACCCCACTTACCACCAGCTACTTAAAGGCTTGGCGGCGGCAATTGAAAAAGAAGAAACTTTGCGTTGGGAGATTGAGGCGGCAAGGCTTGACATTGAGGTTTGGCGCACAAGGGAAGCCACAAACAGGGTGCAAGACAGGGCGCACCAATGAAATGCCCCGAATGCGGGACATGGACAATAGTTAAAGAAACAAGAATATCCACAGGCAATACACGCAGAAGGCGCTTGGAATGTGCCAATATGCACAGATTTTCCACATTGGAGACCATAGTTGATAGAAAAACATTCATACGTCAGAAGCAAAAAGCTTCTGAAATTGGTGGCGAGCCTTGATTGCCAAGCCTGCGGTTCGGGGCACATGGTGCAAGCGGCACACACAAATTGGGGCGGTGGTAAGGGTCGGGGCATCAAAGCCGATGACAATCTAGTGGCGGCACTGTGCATCAAATGCCATTACGAAATCGACCAAGGCAAGGATTTAAGCCGTGAAGAACGGCAAGAAAAATGGTTGGCGGCACACATGGCAACAATTCATGCGTTAACTAGGGCTGGGCTTTGGCCTGCGGATGTGCCTATGCCTATAATGGAAAAATCGGGTGCAGTTGCCACTTAACCCGTTTGGGGGTTTAACAACCCCCTTTTTTTTGATATAGTGGGTTTATGAACGAAGAAGTTTCAGAATTTGTTGCAACGCTGTTCCATGCGGGAACGATTACGCATTTTCAACATTTGCAAACGACTGAGTACGCCACCCATAAGGCGTTGGGAAAGTTTTACCCCAAGATTGTTGATTTAGCTGACCAATTGGCAGAAAGTTACCAAGGGCGCTATGACACACGC
>Ga0209768_10001608_pt1 | contig 14396 bp, 4 predicted proteins | sample LauGreSBDMM110SD_3_FD_187564 | JGI IMG/M metagenome (GOLD analysis project Ga0209768, IMG submission 187564) | Freshwater lake microbial communities from Lake Michigan, USA - Sp13.BD.MM110.SD (SPAdes) (version 2) | ecosystem: Environmental > Aquatic > Freshwater > Lake | place: Lake Michigan... | reverse complement strand
GAGTATGGGTCCCGTCGATCCTTGCATTGGGGGCCTTCATTTTGGCCGGAAGGAAAGGTGAATAATGTCCGAAGGATTGCTTTTCACATTTGGTTCAGTCATCTTTTTCATTGTTTTTGGCGGCGCGACCTTGTTCGGCATGGCGAGCCTTCGTAAGTATCAAGAGGATCAGAAGTAATAGATAGATCTATGGGTCCATCGATTGGATCCAAGTTTCTTGGTGTTTGTGCGGTAGTTGTCTGCGCACCATTGTGTTTGTTGTTTGGACTTGCTGCCGGTGTATTTGTTGCGAGCGAGGTTTTTAACGGATTGATTCCGACTCGATGGTTCGCGACCTCGGGCGTTGATTGGATTTTTGGAACCGGCTCGCAGGGCAGCGCTCGCAACTATTTCGGTTTTATGTTGTCGGCGGTACCCGCGAGTTTGTTTGGTGCCGGTGCGATGTGGGGACTAGGTCAAGTAAAGACCTATGTGCATCACCTAACAAAATGATCGATATCTCAATTCACTTTTTGAAATTCAATTATTTATTGAAATTTGTTGTTTGTTGCGTTGACTTTGTGACACCCCTCTTGTATCTTAAGAACATACGTTCGTAGCGTAAAAGTCTCTAAATAGTGAATGAAATTGGGGTTGTTTTGAAGTTTCTGTTCGAGTGGAGTGGACCAACAAAGGTCGCGATCAGCGAAATGAATATCGCTGAACTACGCGCCTTCATGGCCGACATTCGAGTGCGTCAAGCCAAACTTGATGCACAGATGCTCGAAGCAAATGCTCGCATGATTTCGTTGATGCACGATCCGGTCGCCCCGACGTTTGTGATTCCTGAGCGTGAACTAGTTGCTCATGGTGGCCTTACATCACGTGAAGCTCGAGAAGTTGTTTCACGAGGCCTTGTCACTGAAGTGGCTCCTGAAATGGGCGCGGTGTTGGCGTCTGGTGGCACGACTGCTGCGCATGTCGATGCATTGGGTCGTGGTCTCAAGATCGCTGGCGCAGAGCGGGACGCGTTCATGGCGCATTTACCAGAGCTTGTTGAAGCGTCAACCATCATGTCTGCTTCTGAATTCAGTTGCTTAGTGACCGAGACCGCGAAATCTGTTGTCACCGATGATGGTCTCTCCACTTTTGAGCGTCAAAAGCGCGAAACGTCCGTGATGGCTGGTTCAACCCAGTTGGTGTGAGGCTCGTCGCCTGCTCGCCGATCTCCAACCGGATACCGCCGAATCGGTTGTCAAAGAGTCGGCCGTGCAGGCATCCGATGTTGTCGACCGACGACAGGCTGCGCCCCACACCCAGCGTCGTTAAGAACCGGCCATCCCAACGAAGAGAGAAAGATCGCCTGAAGAGTCTGGTGGTAGTGAATTGATGTTGGGATGCGCAGCTGGTCGTGGGTGATGAACATTGACTGAGCCCACACCACAGACTTGACACAGAACAATGGTGTGTGGGCGACGTCAGTGAGTCAACCACGAGCCAGCGACGAGCGTCCCAACAAACCGACAACACGATAAAGAATTGGTGGGGCGATCAGTCCCAATCGATGTGGGCCGATCAAAACGATTAGCGACAGTTCACCAACGACGAGCTCTCGAAGCGATCTATCCAACTTGTGCAATTCCAGATTGCGAAGTGATTTTTGATCACTGCAACGTGCACCACATTGATTACTGGGAAAACGGTGGCTCAACCGATCTCAACAACATGGTCCCGTTGTGTTCGAGGCATCACCACGCCACCCACGAAGGCGGCTGGAAACTACAACTCGATCCCGAAACCCGAGAGCTAACCATTCGGTAGTTGAGTTGGTGGGGTACTGGAGTCTTGCCGGGATGCGCAGCTGGTCGGGGGTGATGAACGTTGACTGAGCCCACACCAGCAACATGATTCAAAACCGGGGCAGGTGGGCGACGTCAGTGACGTCAACCACGAGCCAGCGACGAGCGTCCCAACAGACATCATCACACCAGCAAATAAGACAACAGCGACTCGGTCAATTTGTGGTTGACTGATACAGATGTTGTCCGACAAAAAGATTCTTGTGACTGGTCCGTCGGGGCAGATTGGTCTCCCCCTCGTTCAGTTTCTTGCTCCACACAACGATGTCTGGGGTGTCGCCAGGTTCAATCAACCCGGATCAAGGGAACTGCTTGAATCTCTCGGCGCAACGACCCGTTCAATTGACTTGTCATCAGGTGATTACTCAGCGCTTCCCGATGACTTTGATTACGTGATCCACCTTGCAGCATTCAAAACCGAAGGACTTGATTACAACCATGCCATCACGGTAAACGCCGAAGGAACTGGCCTGCTACTACAGCATTGCCAAAAGGCCAAGGCGGCCCTCGTCATGTCGACCCACTCGGTCTATAAACCAGTTGATGATGCACTACACGCTTTCAATGAGAACGACCCGCTGGGTGATGTCAATTACATCATGTCCCCCACCTATTCAATTTCGAAGATCGCCGAAGAGGCGGTGTCGCGTTATTGCGCTCGCGCTTACAACTTGCCCGTCACCATCGCGCGAATGAACGCGTCTTACGGACCCAATGGCGGCTTGCCGACCTATCACCTTGATTGGGTCGTGGCCGATAAGCCCGTTGTCACGCGCTGGCACCCGTGTCGCTACAGCCTCATTCACCAGGACGACATCAACGATCAACTCGAATCGCTACTTGACGCTGCAAGTGTTCCGGCCACGATTGTCAACTGGGCCGGAGATGAAACACCTTCGGTGCATGAATGGTGCGCGTACATGGGTGAACTCACTGGCCGCACGCCAGACGTACGCGTCGTCGAAATAGCAAACAGTCTGCGGGGCTCGATCGCCGATGTGAGTAAGCGTCTCTCAATCACTGGCCCGTGCAAGGTTTCGTGGCGTGACGGCATACGTCAAGTGTTTGAAGAACGACACGCCGATCAATCAAAATCAACGATTACTGGTCAATCATCCAAATTACTCAATGAAATCAAGCGTTTTATCTAACCCAGCAATACGCCGCGCACAATCAGGAAACCGACGATCAGCAGAATCAGTCCGCCGATTCGTGTGAACCAGTTCTGCTTCCAAGGCTGACTACTTGATCGGCCGAACCATCCAAGAACTGTCGTGATGAACCCGGGCATTCCAAGGAAGACAAAGCCCAATGTCAACATCTTCTCAGCATCGTCAATATTCGAAGTCAACAATTGACCCCACCAGCGCGCGACAAGCATCATGACTGTCACTTTCAAGATTCCTCGAGGCAAGTAACGATGCAACGCTTCGCTATTCGGGAAACTGTCATCTACAGTCGCGACAAGTTTTGGCAGCAAGTACAAAGCAGCACCAGTCCAAAGGGCCCAGTTGTTACCAATAAAGACAACGGCAACGAATGTAAATGATGCTGTGCGGAATAGCGATGAAATCACCACTTGGGTGTTACTCGGTTCGGGGAGTTTCGTATCCGACAGCTCAAGCATTCGACCCGGAGTCAAAACAACTGCCGAGTTCTCAAGCAGGTAACGCAGAATCAATACAACCAGCACAATGATTTGAATACGTGAGACATCATCGGCATATGACGGGCGGAATCCTGTTAAGCCAGGAAGCGATCCAAACATTGACCCTGCTGCCCAAGCACCGAACAACACAATCATCACGAAGTCGGCGGTTCGATCCCAGATACCAGCCAACCCGACAGCGTCTCTACGGCGGAACGGACGTGATGCACTTGCCAACATCGGAACGGCAAAGCTAAATACCCAAATTCCTAAGAGACCGCGAATCGAATCGGCCGAGTTGATTCCTCCACCAAGAACAATCAACAATCCAAATGTCGACGCAGCCATAAATCCTGCGAGTGCATCAAACGTTCCGATCACAACGATCAAAATCAGCCAAGCCAACGACGGCATGACGGCGTTGAAATCGGTGCTAATAGCCGAACCAATTCCACCGATGATTCCAAGCACTGGCATGATGATCCATGTCAAACCAAGTAACGAACGAAGATACGTTCCATCGGTGAAAACACGACCAACCATTGGCGAGAATCGAGACAATGTCACTGGCAGCGCCTCAATCACACGATCAAGAACTGAACTACGTGGCATACGAAGTAAGTCGGTCTTTGATTGAGTTGAAACTGAGTGATGTTTGACCGAAACATCAGAGACTTCACCTGATCCGCGTTCATCCGAATCTGAATCATCATTTGAATCATTTTCACGGCGGCGGCCAGCGACTGCCATACCAGCCAAGGCCATGAGTCCGGCCATGTCACCCAACAAACTGATGACTGACTTTGGCTCTGACATCGGATCGTATGGTTCGCCACCCGGGTTATCACCAGATGTTCCACCGCCACCCGTTGACGAACCATCAGAGCCATTTGCGCCATCGTCTGTCGGTGGTGGGACCACTTCGTCGACTTCAACGTCAACGACGACAAGTCCAATTGAAGCTCGACCAAGCGATCCATCCGCCAGATTTCCGCTCAATGTCAAGGTGTGCTCACCCAATTCAATTCCTGGCGGAACATCAAAGGTCTTGCTGAATGCGCCAGACGAATCAGTGAGCGCAGTGCCGAGTTTGAATGGCGTTGAGTTAATCCACACTTCAACTTCTGTCTCAGGCGCGAAGCCCTCTCCCTGTATTGCAACGGTACGGTCGCGGTAGACACGTATACCCGAAGTGCCGTCAGCAAGAAGTGCACCATCTTCTGGCTGGGTAGGAATGATTCGGACAATGAAACTCCCTGGATACTCGATGGTTGCCGATCCGTCGTCGTTAATCGTCACGACAAGATCAGTGACTACGCCGTCGATCACCACAACTGCTCGATCGGGTGGTGTCTGCACGCCATTGCTGCCCGGCAGCAGTTCTAAGGTCGGCAATGTTGTCGTCGGTATCGAGGTTGGCGGAACGGTTGTACTCGGACTTGCAGTTTCAGGTGTTTCTGGGACAGTCGTTACTGGTGTTGTTACCGGAGCTGGCGTCGTTATCGGAGCGGTCGTCACCGGACTCGTTGTTGGCGGAGTAGTTGGCGGCGTTGTCACTGGACGAGGACGGAATCGCTCAATCACCGCGTTGACCGTCTCGGTGGTCCTTCGCGATTCCTCATTGGGCGTTAGGTCGAGTACGTCTAAATCTGCATTCAGGGCGTCAACTTCTTCTTGAGTGTCAATGTCGTTGTAGCCCATGGCCTGAAATTCGACAGCCGTAAAGGTGCAATTTCCATTGGCCGCACCGTCAGCGCAGATCATCAACTTCAATACAGCGTCAACAAGCGCCTGCACCTCGGCAACCGAATCAGTTGAGCCTGCTGGCATGATCGCCAAGAACTGATTGATGATGCCGATATTTGAAGCGTCAACACCAATAATTCCGGCACTCGCAAATGTGTTCAACGAAGGGACGGTGTTAGTGCCGTCATAACTACTGATCACACCAAGTGCATTGGCCTGATCGGTTCGCACTTGATTCACAATCGCTTGAATGTCGCTCAGAGAGTCAACACCAGTGGTGTCGTCTGCCGAGTTTGCAATTGCTTGCACGATGAGAGCCAGATTTTCGGCAGTAACACCGGTCAACCCAATGGAGGCAAGCCGCTCAATTGACAGTGCTGTTTGAGGCTCTCCACCAATGGCCACAAGGAAAATGTCGGCAACGACATCAGCCGCGGCTTGAAGCTCGGGATATGTATCAACTTTCGCCACGACGAACTTGTCAAAGATCTCATTCAGCAATCCAGACTTGGCGGCTGTATCAATGCGTGTCAGTCCCATCGCCACGTATTGACTCTGGGTGAGAACGAGGTCATTGTCACTAACGCCATCAGCACCATTCAAAATCGCCACGTAACCAGAAACGATGTCCTGAATCTCACTCGTTGCATCCGAATCAGACAGACCAATCACGGCAAATGCCGAATTGATTGATGACAAATTGGTCGCGGTCACGCCGGTGACTCCGGCATTTGCAAAATCATTCAGGGTTGGCGTGACTGTCGCGCTTGTGCCGTCATATCGACTGATTCGATCAATTGCGTCTAAACGAGATTGAGTTACAGCACCATCAACAATTGAACGCAACTCAGACAAAGAGTCAATTCCCGATCCGTCGGCACCGCTCGCCCGGATTGCAGCGAGAACCTCGGCAAGATTCGCCTCGGTCACTCCAGTTAATCCGAGGGCTACAAAATCTGCGGGTGTGAGTGCTGGTACTGCGGCAGTTCCGCCGGCTTCACCAATGAATCGAGTGACTATTGAAGCCAATGCTGCGAGTTCTTGATAGCTGTCAACCGCCGTCGTTGGGCGAATATCAATGAGTTCATTCAGCAAATTTACTTCTGCGGGAGTATCGACATCAGGCAGACCGAGCGACGAGAACTCAGTAGCCGTTAATGGCACTCCGCCGTCTGCAGCACCGTTAGCCAACGCACCCACCTTGGCGTATGCATCAACAAGTGCCTGCACTTCGGCCTGAGAATCGGTGTCAGTCACGGACTTGTATGCGATAAACGTATTGACCGCACCGATGTTTGCCGAATCAACCCCAGTCACGCCGATGTTTTCAAAGTCACTCAGACCAGGGGCGGTATTGCTTCCGGTGTAACTCGAAATGATTGCCTGTGAAGCACCGCGTGCTGCAGAAATGCCAGCATCAACATTCGCTTGCAACTCGGCGAGGCTGTCAATTCCTGAACCATTATCTGTGGTCGCAGCGATCGCCGCGATCACCGCAGCAAGGTTTGAATTCGTGACACCAGCAATACCGATGAGGGCGAAATCTTCAGGCGTCAATGCTGGTGAAGCAACTCCACCAGCAGCGGTGACTACCAATCGAGCCACAACACTGGCGATTCCCTGCAGTTCGACATACGTATCAACGTCATTCCTGGAACGGGCATCAAGAATTGAACTCAGAAGACTTGCATGGGCCGATGTCGTTATTGCAGTTAGTCCAAGACTCTGATACTGCGTGAACGTCAATGAAATCGAGCTATTTGCGGCGCCGTCAGCACCATTCAAAATGGTCGAGTAGATATCAACGATCGCTTGAACTTCACTTCGTGAATCGGTCGCCGCAACGTTCAATACTTCAAGAACAGTGTTGATTGAGGGCAGATTTGTTTGATCAACACCGGTCACCGAAACAGCTGCGAAATCTGCCTCTGCTGGAACTGCGTTAGTCCCGTCGTAGGCCGAGATGATCGCAAAGGCGGCTCGTTGAGCTGCAACGGCCGCATCAATCACAGAACTGAGCTCGGCCAAAGAATCAACTCCGCTGCCATTGTCGGCAGAACCAGCGATCGCTGAAATGACTGACGACAAACTGTCCTCATCAACTCCAGTGATACCCAGAAGCGCAAGATCTTCTGGTGTTAAAGCCGGGACCGGATTTCCACCGGCCGCGGTTTCAAAGATCTTCTTGACGACAACAGCGAGAGCAATGATCTCTGCTTGAGTATCAACGGCAGTAGACGCAACTTTGTCGATCACATCGTTGATCAGGTTTGCTTTAGCAGCATTGTCAATGTCAGTGATCCCACCAGCGCCATACTGCGATGCGGTCGCGCCAATGCCATCATCATCAAGGCCGTTCGCTCCGTAGAGTGCCGAGATTTGAATGGCTGGGATCGTACGTGCTGGCGATGAAGCAACGCTCGTGTTGCCCACCGCATCAACCTGTACTGCGGTAAATGTGTGCGATGAGTTTGACATGGTCGGGGTTGTGAAAGTCCACGAACCACCAACGCCAACGGTGACCGAGCCGATGAAATTCGCACCATCGTAGATACTGAGCGTTGCCCCGGGTTCGCCTGTACCAGTAAGCGGTTGAGCCAAAGCGAAAGTCGTGATCGCATTGATGGTCGGAGCATTCGGAGCAATGGTGTCAACCACCATGTTCACAGTTGTTGAATCGGTGCTGGTGTTGCCAGCAACGTCTGTCGCCGATGCCTTAAGTGAATAACTGCCATCTACCAGAGACGAGGTGCTCAAGGTCCAGCTGCCAGCGCCATCTGTGGTCGTTGTGCCAATTAAGTGCAGCCCCTCGCACAGACTCACAATCGATAAGGCCTCTGCAGTTCCCGAAACTGTGGGAGTCGCCGTACTCTTCAGCAAATTCATTCCAGTGATGACTGGAGCAACTGGACGAGATGTATCAATCGTGACACCCAAGCCCGCGCTGAAGCTGCTCGCATTACCAGCACTATCAGTCACCAATGCTCGGAGGGTATACGAGTTATCTGCGAGTGCTGAAACCGTTATTGACCAGTTACCACTGACCACTTGACCGGTTCCGATTAATTGGAGTCCGTCAAACAATTGCACGGTGTCGCCACTTGTTCCCGTTCCAACAAATGTTGGCGTCGTGCGCGAAGTGATGCGGTCAGAAGTGGATCGACCTGAATCTGAAGATGTCTGCATCGTTGGCTCGGTCGCGTTCGGCACACTCGTCACAATCTTCAATGTGAGACCCGAAGACACTTGACCAATGTTCCCTGCTCGGTCGAGAACCCGCACCTTCACTACTTGAGACCCGTCAGACAGGACACCAATGGGAGTCACATAGATATACCCATTTGCAACGTCAACACTTGAAACTGTCACAGATCCAATAACTTGCTGCGAACTGTCAAGCAACTGCACTCTGTCATTCGCCACGACGCCCAACCCTGACAAGAGAACTGACAGCCTGGGTTGAACAATCGATGTGGTGTTGTCGCTCGACGAAACACCCGTATCGTCTGCTGCAATCAGATCGGGTATCGATGGAGCAATTTGACCCGTGATGTCGATCAATACAGAAAGCGCAATCGAGTCACTGCCGCTGACTCCGGCAATCGAACGAGCCTTTGCCGTCAAAGAGTTCGAACCCTCCGATAAGTCAATATTTGGTTGGAGCAAAACGAACCCGGTCGAAATATCACTTGATGACAACGTGAGAGTTTCGACAATTGTTGAACCATTGAGCAGCAAAATACTGTCGCCCGCAACGAGTGGGCTTCCAGAAATTTCAATCCCGTCAATGGCAACCTTGAATATCGGTCGCAACGTAGATGTCACATTGTCACGAGCTGAAATTCCGGTGTCGGTCGCGTCAGTCATGTTTGGCGCACCCGGAGTACCAGGTACTCGGTTGTCGACGACCAAGTTGAGTTGACCAAGTGATCCAGCCGAGTTTCCAAGACTAGATACCCGACTCTTCACGACGTAGGTGTCGTCATTGAGATCGCTGAGGATGAACTGATAGGTCCCAGCCGAAACATCAATCGCATCGAGAATTCGAGAGGCCAGAACAAAACCCGTGTCATTGATCAATTCCAACAACTGACCAGCCTCGTGCGACGGAGTTGCACCGTTCACGAGAGGAACATCAATACGCACTGATCGCTGAGTTGTGATGTTGTCCGCATTATTCAACGTGTCATCAGCCGCATTGAGATCGGGGTCGCCAGGCACAGCAGTATTTACCAAATTCATCGTCACGCTTCGTGTGCGACTTGCGGTGTTGTTCGCCGCGTCGGTGGCGGTCGCTGAGAAAACAATCGGAGAGGTTGAACCAATCGTCGTCCAATCTGAAGCAGTTAAGGAATATGTCCAAGATCCATTTGACGGAGAAACGGTCTTCGTCAATCCTGCAAATTCCAGAGTGATTGATGCACCATTCTCAACAGCTCCCGAAATCGCAACTCCCGAGTCCTTCTCTGAGCGAACGACAACGTCGTTTCCTGCGACGGTTGATAGCGAAACTGTGGGCGGAGTGGTGTCAATCCTCCACGTTTTAGCAGTCGATGATGCCGATGCGTTGCCAGCAGCATCAACAGCCACGGCACTGATGAAATGGTCACCTTCACTCAGAGTTGCCACATCAAAAGTCCATGTTCCATTTGTCGCCACTATCGAAGCAAGTTGCGTGGCTGGGTTTGTCGAACTATCGCTCACAGTGACTGTCGAACCAACCTCAGCAGTTCCAGACAGAGTTGGTGTTGCGTCATCGGTCAATATCGGAGACGTCCCATTGACGACTGGCACCGTTGGAGCAAGTGTGTCGTAGTTGATTGACAAACTTGTACTGGCACTATTCGTGTTTCCAGCAGCGTCCGTAAAAGTGGCTCCAGCGATTGACAATGTTCCTGTTCCGCCGTTCGCTGCATTTGTGGGAGTAAAGACAATTGTGTATTGAGTTGGTGAAACAACAACGAAAGTACCAACTGTTCCGCCCGAAACAGTTACATCGCTCGAGATAAATGTTGACGATGCTTCCGACAGAGTGATCGTCAGCGTTGAGGTCTGTCCGATCTTTAGGTTCGAACTTGATGCACTCAACGTTACCGAGGGCTTGACATAATCGACCGTCAATGTGACTGCCTGGCTTGACGAAGAGATGTTTCCGGCCGCGTCGATCAGTCGTACTGTCAGTTGGCCACCGACAGCAATCGCCGCTTGCAGTTCAGCCGAGGTCGAGAAATTCAGATTGAAGTTCAACGATGTGTCACCCGACAAAATCGTTGTGTCGGTTGCGATCGTGATTGTTCCGAGAATTAACTCAGCGGATCCACCAGTGGCTTGGCCAACAACTATCGTTGCGGTTGCGGTCATATTTGTCGAAGCCGCCAACAATGTATTGGCAACCACATTTCCGCCAACAGGAGTCACTGTCAACGCTGTTGGCGTAGCAGGAGCAGTCGTATCAATCACTATCGCTTTCGAAGATGCAAGAGATCCAGTCGCGCTGGCAATTGATACAGCAAGAACAGCGTCATTTCCGGCGACATCTTTGATGGCTCCACCGTTCAACACCAGAGCCGACGTCGCCTGAACATCAAGATCACTACTCGTGTCACCAGCCTGAACGACATAACGGAATGTCAAAATTGATGTGCCCGAACCGCTCACGTAACTCGCAGCCCGATCGGTCGCACCAGTTTCTAGCAACAATGTCGGCACGCCACCAGCTGTGCTCACAACACTATTCTCCGACATCGTGACGGCAATATCGATTGTGGTTCCGGCACGATACGCACCGTTTACCATCGGCGACGTGAGGCTTGAAATGACTGGAATCAAGGTGTCAACAGTTGCAGTGACCACGGAACTCGCAGTGTTGAGGTTTCCAGCCGCATCGCTGAAAACTCCTCCGGCAACTGAAATAGACATTGATGTCGTTGAACTCGTTGCTGGAGTAAATGTAAACGTGTAGGACGTGCCCGAACCCGTGAAACCACTGATCGTGCCACCCGCAACAGTGACATCGGCACTCGTGAAGTTGACACTTGATTCGCTCAACGTCGCAGTCATCGTTGCGGTCTGACCAGCAATTAGTGATGTACGTGAACTCGACAACTGAACAGTCGGCACCACATAATCGACAATCAGAGCGACCGAGGCGCTCGTGTTTGAAATGTTCCCGGCCAGGTCAGTCAACTTCACGGTCAATGATCCACCAGTTGCAACCGCAGCCTGCAAATCTGCGACCGAAGTTTTTCCAAGTGCGAATGAGACCGATGTATCGCCCACCAGAATCGTCGAGTCTGTCGCGATGGCCACGCCATCGAGATAGAGAGTGGCCGATCCGCCTGTCGCCTCACCCGCAGTTATCGTTGCCATTGCACTCATGTCTGTGTTTGTCGCTGTGAGCCTGTTGAGAGTCGTGACGCCTCCGACACCAATGGCCGACACAGCTGTCGGCGCAGACGGCGCAATCGTGTCAATGACAATCGCTGCGTTCGCACCTAAGGACCCAGACGCACCCGGCGCCATCAAAGCCGTGTTACCAGCATTACCCGATAGATCTCTGATTGTTCCACCGTTCAACACGAGAGCAGCACCGGACTGCACATCAAGATCTGGCGTCAAATCTCCGGCTTGAACTACATAACGGAACGTCAGAATTGATGCACCCGAACCGCTGACATAACTCGCAGTTCGATCGGTTGCACCAGTCTCCAATAACAACGATGGCACTCCCCCGCCAGTACCAACAGAAACTGCTTCATCAAATGTGACAGTGACGTTGATGATGGCCCCAACGGCATACATGCCATTCGCGGTTGTCGATTGCACTGAAACAATATTTGGCGCTGTCGTATCAATAGTGAGCGACAGATTTCCTGAAGCGTTGTAGACACCACTTGAATTCGAGAACGAACCAGCGTCAACCGAAACTGTCGCTGTTCCCGAATACCCAGACTTGGGAGTAAACGTTGCGGTGTACACCGAACCCGAGCCAGCGAAAGCACTCAGAGTTCCACCAACAACATCAATATCGCCCAAGACAAAGTCGGTACTTGGCTGACCGAGAGTAAACGTGATCGTGGCAGTTGAGGTACCACCAAGCGTGAGCGCAGTACTGGTGATCGTGACAGCAGGGTTGCTGTTGTCCATTGTGTAGGTCTGCGCGGCCGATGCCGGTGTCGTTCCCGCTAAGGCATTTCCAGCGATATCAGTCACGGTTGGCGTCGTGACGAATCCAATTCCAACTACACCGTTGTATCCAGCGAGATCTCCGCCCGAAATTGTGATGTCGTAATCACCAGTTGATCCACTCACCATTGCAACTCGTGAAACGGTTCCGGTCGTACCAGAAACCACAAAGTCGGATGCATCAAGTCCACTTAAAGCTTCGCTAAACGACAACCTGAAGGTCAAGGTATCAAGCCCAGTTGTTTGAGTAGTTGGGAATGACCGATTGTTACTTGAGAAGGACGGTGCCGTTGTGTCAATGACAACATTTGTTTCGTACGAATATCCAGATGAACCAGTTTTGACACCGCTCACTGTTGCTCGAGCTCTAAACGTGTGCACTCCAGCAGCAATATTGGACGGCGGCGAGAACGAGTAAGTTCCATTAGTCGAAGCCGTCACCGAGCCAAGCGGCGTTGAACTTCCGTCCATGAAGATGAAGACAGTTGCACCGGCATCTGCGATTCCGGTGATTTCGGGAGTGACATCACTTGTCGGTGAGGTGACAACAACCGATGGCGTCGCGACCATGACAGGCAACGGAAGGATCCATGAAACCACATCCGAAGCAGGGCCTTCGTTACCACGGGTATCAATCGCAGTGACGAAGTAGTAATAGGTGATACCGCGACCAACAGCAATGTGTTCAAAAGTACTGATTCCTGCCACGACGCTACTTAAAGGCGAAAAGGCTGAGGGAGACGAACAACTCGATGCAATGAGACCAGAACATGAATAGATGCGATATTCCTTCAGATCTGCTTCCGCATTGTCGCTCCAGTCAAGAGCAATACCATCGACTCCAGAAGCTGACAAGACATTTGGCTTAGCGGGAATAACGCCGTCAACTGACAACGTTTTGCTACCAGCAAGAGACGTTGGACTTCCTGGAATTGGGAGAGTGACATCGGCGGGATTTCCGGCTCGGTCGGTCGTGCTTCCACTTGACAGCACAAATGAATTCGCATCTTTGATGTCGAGCGGATTGATGAAGTCACCGCTGTCGACGATGTACTTGAATCGCAAAGTAGAAGTTGCGCTTCCCGAGACATATGTCGCGAGAACATCGCGGGTGCCAGCGTTGAGCGTCAAAGTTGGCGACCCACTGACCATGACTGCTTCAGAAAAAGCAACATCAACCAAAATCTCTTTACCAGCGATGTAATCGCCCGAAGGGTTAGGCGAAGAAACCGCAGTAATGACTGGCGATGTCGTGTCGACTGAATACGAGAGAGATAGGGTTCCGGCACCCGATTGATGTGCCTGAGTATGAATCGGAAGCGCGACATCGCTGCCACTCCAACTCGAACCGCCACCGCCACCGGAATAACCGCCAGTCGCCACGCGCTCTAACTGCGGACTCTGACCAGCAGCCCAACCACCCCAATAACCGCCACCGCCGCCACCCGAATAGGCCTGCACACCAGTACCACCCTTACCAAGTGCGTTGCCGTACGTCTGTGAGGCACCATAACCAGCACAGTTTCCGCCAGGACAGTTATTACTCGCGCCTTCACCAGCAATCAGACCACCACCAACACCACCGACTTTGTCGTTGCCACCGCCACCGCCACCACCTGCAACCAATACTCGAGTCGCCAACGATGCGGCATTGTCCCAAAGACTCGGACCAGTCACTGTGCCTGTAGCAGTAGCCCCCGCCAATGTGGCCTGAGAAACCGCATACGAAAAGGTCTTGCTCGCCGCGTTAACAGCTGTCAACGTGAAAGTGCCGTCAAACGGCACGCCCACACCAGATACAACAACAGAATTACCAACGCTGAAACCATGTGTCAACGAAGTCGTCAATGTCGCAACGCTCGACTGAATAAGTTTGTTCGTCACCACAAATTTGTTTCGACGAATATCCGTCGCGCCACCGCCGCCGCCACCAGTACCGGCACCAGTGCCGTTACCTCCACCATTCCAGCCACCAACGT
>Ga0209768_10001601_pt1 | contig 14453 bp, 11 predicted proteins | sample LauGreSBDMM110SD_3_FD_187564 | JGI IMG/M metagenome (GOLD analysis project Ga0209768, IMG submission 187564) | Freshwater lake microbial communities from Lake Michigan, USA - Sp13.BD.MM110.SD (SPAdes) (version 2) | ecosystem: Environmental > Aquatic > Freshwater > Lake | place: Lake Michigan... | reverse complement strand
TATTTAAATAATAATAATAATAATAATAATAATAATAATAATAATAATAATAATAATAATAATAATAATAATAATAATAATAATAATAATAATACAAATAATAATAACAATAATAGTCACAACGCCTATTTATTAAATTATACTTTTGAAGATTATGAAAATCTCTCAAATGTAAATATGAAAGCATTAGTTAAAATATGTACGGCAAAAATAAATTATTCTTGTATTGCTGTTCCTTTGAATGATACATGTCCTATAACACAAGAAGAATTTTTAAGAAACGATCAAGTAACAATAATTAAAAATTGTGGTCATATTTTTAAATCCCAAGCAATAGAAAGTTGGTTGTATCAACATCAAACATGTCCTATTTGTAGGCACAATATTTTAACAAACTCTAAAATTATTAGTTATATAAATCCAGATACACATAAAAAACTTTTTTTATATAGTAATGAGTTTAGGTTTTATTTGGCTTTACATATTGAAAACCTATTAACAAATAGAGAAAACCCAGATAGTGATACTAGTATTGATGATACTATTAATAGTACTACAAATGATGACACAAATACTAGAACTGAACATAATAGTTATGAATTTGGACTATTTTTACGCTAATGTTATATTGACACATTCATCGGTATTATTAAAGGAATAATATAACTATTATTTACTATTTTCATTTGTTCTAATCTAATTTGTCTAGTTAGTTTCCATTTTTTACTTCTATAACACATAATATTTTTTTTAGCGTCACTATATATGGTAGGAGTTTCTTTGAGAGATAGTTGTAATTCTCTCAATTTATGTGTTGCAATTTTATAATTGTCTTCCAATCCTTTGATTTTTTCAAATTGCTTACGTATATCAAGACATTTTTTATTAGTATCATTTTTTTTCAAATATATATATTTTTTTATATCGGCTAAAGTTTGTGCTTCATATACTGTAGTAAAATATTTGCCTCTTACATTTCGCAAAGTTTCATTGTTTTTATTATTAATACCTTTATTTCCACAATATGGACAACGCGAATCTCCATTTCTAAACCAAGCAACTAAACAATTAGTATGATAAGTATGATTACATTCAGGCAAAGTATAACACTGACTACATTGTAATTCTTCTCTACATATCATACATTCTTCGTTTGTATTATTTCCATTAATATTAAGAATATTAATGGCATTTGTTAAACTCTCCATCTTTAAATATAATAGTATTACTAGAAGTACTAGTTAAATTTTTAAATAATATTTTATATTTATTATTTATTATTTATTATTTTAAAAAAAATATAAAATATTATTTCATCTTCTACTTTGTTAATGTTCCAAATGGACTCCAAAAAGGCAATATATTCGGTTTTTGTTTTAATATATCTAAAATTTTTTGCGAAACACATTTTTTATCTACAACAATCTCATATGTATAGTCTTCAAACCAAGTATTTGCCATATAATAATATCCTTTGAATCCTGTTTTTTCTCCCCAAGAATTTTCTATTAAAAATCCATTTGTTTTTGAATTCTCAAAATTATATCCCTTTATAATTAGGGCATGTATTGGAGCACTTTGTCTATAATTTAAAGCGTCGCATTTTTTCATATAATTAGTAAAACCAAATACATTTTCATAATCAAAACCATCTTTGTCTAAAAATCCATCATTCAGTGAAATATATTTATTAACATCTATTCCTATCCAAACTGCTTCTTCACTATCTATCGATTTTTTAACAGCATCACTCATTATATCAATTGGAACATTTATAAAATTTTGAGTACTAGAACCCAGCACATTGTATGTCATTTCTACAGTATATAGTTTATAAAAAGGAGCGTAATTACAAGGATAATTAATTAAACATATTTTATCTCTAGCATTATATGGAACATATTTTTTATAAAACTCTAACGGAGTAATATTTGCTATTGTTTTTGCTTTTAAAGATTGAGAAGTAGTATTTTTGCTATTTTTTTCATAATATTCCCATGTTATTGTAGTTGGTGGTTCTCCTAAAAATAAAATTAAGATTTTATAACATTCAGATAACATTTCATCTAATATTTTATCTTTATGTTTTAGTAATTCTGTTTTAGGGGTTGTTTTTAATTTATGACCACATTTTCGTAGAAAGTCATTATATAATACTAGCAATTCTTTTGAATTAGAACTATGAAAACTTTCGGTCATATTTGATTTGGGTATTATACCATATTTTTCAATTAAATTTACAAAAACTTTCCAAGTACCCCCATCCCCTGGCAAATTTTGTAACATATATACTGTTTTTAACGTCTCACTATTATAGTCTAACGTTTCTAAATTAACAGATAAATTTTCTACTATAAAATTTAAATAATAATTGGCTTTTTCTAATTTGTCATAAAAAAATAAATAAACTTGAGAAAATTCAAAACTAGGTAACAATTTGTATTTTTTTATCATTTTAAAACGAATTATATTTAAAAAAGCAAATAACCAACAACGACCACTGCCTTTTTGGTCTGTTATAGTAGTTTCAACATTTATAACTTTTTTGAAAACCTGCTTTTTATTTTGTTGGTAATCGCTTTTAAGTACTAAATTTTTGAAAGGGGTTTTAGTATTTACATTTTTAAGAACTTTATTTGTTTTTTGTTTATTAAAATTATAAGAATAATTTTTTAAATTTTTATATGTTATATTCTTTACCATTATATTATACTAATATATTATTATACTATTATACTAATATATTATTATACTAATATACTATTATACTATTATAGTAATATTAGTATATTGTCTAATTGGTTCATTTACATTCTTTTAAATATTTATCAAATAATAAACTCTTGACTTCTTTACATTTTAATTCTTCTACTTTTTTCTCATATTTTTCTGGTTCAATCCATTTTTCTCGTAATTTGGTCAATTCGTTGTGCCAAGATTGCAATGTTATTCCGCGTTTTTTTTTGAACTCACTCATATTTTCCAAATTTAAAGCATATAATTGCAATAATGGTTTCATTATTTGATTACTAATATAATGATTGTAGTCAAGTTCTAGTTTGTTTTGCTTAATAAAGTCGGGTGTTTCTATTTTTTCTCCTTGAAGTGCTTTTTTATTAGTATTTTTAATATACGCATAATATATCCTATCCCCAGATGCCGGCTTGTTGCCAGAATCACGCGCACCAATTCGCTCGGCTAATACTTTATGAGCAATTTGCTTAGGGTTTTTATAATAACCACGTAATGATTTAGTTACTAATAATTTATCTATTACATAATTTCCAAGTATTAATTTTTCTATACATTCATTCAAGAATTTGATTGATTTAATCATGCTTTTTTCTTGCATAATAATATTTACAATACCCCCATAAATGTCTTTTACAATTGGCGCGTTGTCTCTGCGTTTTAATACAATACCCATATATTTCATTTTTCCTTTATCTGGATTATTTTCATATAAAATACCTACATAGCGTTTCTTAGATAATAGTATCCATGGATAAAATGTTTTTTCATATTCTAAATCGTGCGGTTTTTTCAAAAATGAACTGGCTAGTTCTCCGGCTTGTTTGGCCAGTTCAATAGTATATATTAGTGCTGGTTTATTTAATATTTTTTCATTTGTTTCTGGATTGCGCAAATTAAATTTGAAGAATACGGAATCTGTATCACCATATACACATTCGGCATTGACTTTTACTGACGTTCCGTCTGATACTTTAATAGTTATATTATTATAGCACTCCTCAATAATTGAGCGACCATAAAATAATAATTTACGACCAATTGCTGTTGTTGAAGCAGCAACATCTGATTCATAAAAAGCACTAGTTATAGCACCCATTTGACCATATAATGAATTTGCGGTTACTTTAATACTCAATTGACGCTTATCTAATACATTTTTCATAAAATCATCTGTTTCTGATAAAATAAGTTTCCGAGTTGCTTTACGTGCTGCCAGTAATTCTTCTAAAATTGACGGCATAATTGCTTTGCCTTCTGGAAATTGCGCAAATCTACAAATTTTATAACCATTGATTACTTTTTTAGCAGCTGCTTTGGGAGTAAGTCTTTTATAGTGATAGGTATCAAATTTTACATCTACATAACTATAACCTAAGTCATATAAATTATCATATATAAAATTGCCTTGCTCATCTTTTATTCCAGTTTCTTTAATAAGAGTGTTACTTAAATCATATTCTTTTGTCCATACTTTGCTATCGTGTGATAAATTTTCTGAAATAATAGATGACGGATACAGAGAACTATAATCAACACAGGCTACCGGTTCTTCTAAATATATTCCTGTTTTTGGTGTAAAAACATGAGCACCTTCATAACCACCCCCGGTTTTCTGTTTTTTTACTACGGGCATCAATGTATTTTTTTCGCCACATTTTTTAGAAATATAACTATGTAATTTAATTCCTTGACCTCGTAATAATAAGAAACTCAACGGAACATCGCATAAATTAGACATTTCAACTTTGTCTGTAATTACATCTACTTTCAATAATAACCAAATAACATTATCACAATCCGCAAGACAATATTTACCAACAGTCCATCTGTCATAATCTGTTCCGTTTGCCAAGGCAAATATTTCTTGTGGAGAAACATCATCTTTCGCTAGACCCCAATTATATTTATAATTTACCAAATCTAATTCTTCTATGCTATTTATAACAAACGAATGTTCATGTGCGTTAATTTCACTAATTTCAAATTTTTTGCCTTTTTTGTACAAATTGCTACTGAATCCTAATTCGTCAAATTTAATAAAACTACCAACAGAGATTCCTGTTAAATTTTTGCTGTAAATTTTTGTAGTATTATTATCAACATCAATACTTATACTATTAACACTATCACTAATAAAATAACTTGATGTAAAATCTAATTTGTTTGAACTTAATGTAAATTCTTTTCTAAAAATTACACACATATCTATAATAATGCGACCCGGCATTTTAATAAATTTTAAATTATATTCTCCACTTGCTAAAATGATTTTGTTTGTTTCAATACTTTCAAGATTCGTGCGCCAATCTTTAGAAATACAAATTTCCTCTTTATTACGTGATAATTTTAGAAATTCATTGACACAATTTAATTCTTTTGACCTATTATACATAAATTCAAAGTCAAATCCTGTAATGTTATAACCTGTAATAATATGTGGATTTTCACTAACTATAAGTTTAGTAAATGTTAAAAGAACCTCCTTTTCACTGTTGCGCTCTAATACAATAACATTGTTTTCTTGAGCCCATAATAAATATTTATCTGGAATTTTGCATCCTCCCTTAACAATAATTATACGCTTATATGGTTTTGATTCTGTATAATTAATAAAACTTAACCCAATAAAAGTAATAATATCGCCTTCTAATTCTGGAAATCCGGTATTAGTAAATGCTTCTGTTAATTCATATAATTTAGTATTATATTCACATTTCTCATCTTTAATTAATTCAAGTAATGTAGCATTTTTTTTATTATATAGTTTTACCTTCTTTTTACGTTTAAAAATAATAGTATTTACTTCTTGATTTAATTCTTCAACGCTATTATCTTCGTCTTCATCTTCATCTTCTTCCTCTTCTTCTGATTCAGATTCATTTAGCTCTACAAACTCTCCTGAATTTTTTCTTTTAAAATTTGCCGGCCTATAATTTGCTAAGTTTTCTATTAAATTTTCAATATTATAAGAATCGGGGTTTTTATTTTTTGGATACACTTTTGAAATATGTTTTTGTTTATTAGTTACTAAATCAAAGGCACTCAATATTTCCTCCTTTAACAGGTCAATATTATAATTTTCTTTATAATTAGCACTAGATGAATTATAATTTTCAAGTATATTTGTGGCTAATTTTTTGTAATTTTTTATTGGAACAGGAAAATCGCCATGACTACTACTTGCCTCAATATCAAAACTGCAAATATTATATTTTACCAGCGTCTCTTTTTCTTTATATGAATAAATATCCTCATATTTAACTGAATATTCATAGGCACAATGTGTCGTTTTATTATTAAGTTTTATTACTTTGTTTGATGGTATTTTAATCCATCCGCTTGGATTAATTTGTTTTTTGTGAAAGAATTTTAATAATGGAGGAATATCGGCTTCATAAAGATAACAATTAGTTGTTCCATGTTCGTCGCTATAACTATATCCTTCATCATTTAACGTTCTTTCAAATCCTGTATATTTATCATTAGTATCTGTGTAAAATAGTTTTTTTACTTTATTATAAGCATTAGTATTTGTAAATACTATTTTAATAAAATTATGTAATTTTTTATTATTAAATCCATATAATTTTTGCCTTTTTACAAGTTTAAAACCTACAATACTGTCTTCGTAATAATAACCAATTTTTTTCTTTAAATGAGCCAAAAACAATGTATTTCTTTGTTCATTCCATAATTCGTCTACCATTATGTAGAAATATGGATAAAAATCTTCTATTAATATTGATGCTGTTCTATTAGAGTCATTAATACCAAATGCTTGAATAATAAATTTTTTGTTATCTTTGTAATGAGTTAATGAATCTTGTGAATATTTATTCTTTTCTTGTGAATGCTTACTAATACCATCATATACATTATAATCATACAATCTAAAAGATTTGAATTTGTCCATTTTAATGCTTATTAACTATTATTACAAATTTGTCTATAACTATTTATTTTAAAATAAATATCAATTTTTAAAATAAAAATTTATGTTTTTATATTTACTAATTAATGAATTAATTAGTAACAAGGAACGGGCATATTAATCACAAATTCTGTTGCTTGTTGTTGTATTAGTGGTTTTTTTATATTAACAGTAACAATTGAACTTTCTTGATGTTTTATAGTGCGACCCTTGCTAGTGCTGCGACTATAAGTTACACGTAATAAATATGTTGTAGTAACTTGTGGTCTTACTTCTATTACTTGACCTGTTATAATAGGTCCTTGGAGTTCTTGTGTTGTTTCTGTTCCATTAAGTTCTTTTGTTTCATAAATTTTTGGTTCCCCAGGTGGTGTAAATGTTGGAGTTAGAATAACAGGATCGCCCGAATTAACAAGTAGTATATTTGCTGTAATGTTAGTATTATCTTGTATTTCTCGCGGATCTACCCTAATATAAAGACCAAAATTTTTTTCTTCCCGCCCCCTAGTTACTCTCAAGGTATATGTTGTAGTCTTCTTTGGTTGTACAGAAATAGCTGACCCGGATCTCAGCGTATCACCCTCGGTGTTATGTAGCGGTGCATCATTTGCATAAATTGTTGCTGTCCCATATGCAAACTCTGGAATTAGATTAACAGAAGTACCCTCATGAATATGTTCGTTCCCGTTCTCTGTTCTAAGTTTAGCAGTAAGTTCGGGTAGTCGCGGCGAGGGTGGCGGCGGTGGGGGCGGCGGCGGGGGCGGCAAGGGCGAAGGCGGAAAGCGCGGCGTCAGGAATTCTGGTTCTGGATTTACAGTAATATAAACACTTTCCTCTTTCGTCTTGTTGGAATAATTAGTTACTACCAACCTATATCTTGTATCAACCTTTGGTTCTACTTGAAAAGACACGCCTGAAGTAAGTGTAGTAAGTTCTGCTATAGTACCCCCACTGGGCTCTATAATAATTTTTGCTTCTCCATTATCAAATGTTGGAGTTAGAGTAACGCTTCGACCCAAATAAATAGACTCTGGAGAGGCATCAATAGCAGCAGTAGGATCTAGATCTGGCGGTGGCGTTGGTATATCCACTACAGTAATAGTAGTAGTAGCACTTGCTTTATGACCATCTTTATTCCATGCCATTAACTCATATATTGTAGTTTCTTTTGGAGATACAGGTACTGTTTCTTTGGGTGGTGAAATATTATCCTTGATGAGTTTCTTTTGGTTGCCATCTTCATTGACTTCAATTAGGCGCCCACGAGTAGCATCTTCCAATGTTAGATGTAATTGAATTGTCTCGCCTATGAAAATATAAATTATGGTTGCATCAGTTATGGTTGCATCAGTTATGGTTGCATCAGTTATGGTTGCATGAATCTTAACATTAGGTATTTTTGGTGATGGCTGTGGTTCTGGCATATCACAAGGTGCTTGAGTATTAATCACAAAAGGTGCTAGTGCTTGTACTAGAGCCATTGATAGCGGTTGAGGTGGTGGTCTTGGTTGTGCCTCTATATCACAAGGTGCTTGAGTATTAATCACAAAAGGTGCTAGTGCTTGTCCTAGAGCCACTGATTGCGGTTGAGGTGGTGGTCTTGATGGTGGTGGTTGTGCTTCTAAATCACAAGGTGCTTCAGTTTCAATATGAAACGGTTCTTCATCTATTGTTATATTTTTTTGAAATTGCGAACCTACCGATGATATATGGTTTTTAGTAACAACTTCTAGATACATATCGTCTAATGATCTTGCTCCGTCTTTTGGTTCTTCATTTCGCTGCTTATTAGTATTAACTAATTCCGTTAAATAACTTAAGTAAGTTTCTATATTTTTTTTTTTTTCTACATTACGGTGTGAATGATACAATAGTCGCACTACTAATTTTAGAGCTTCTTTTAATTTTTCATGTTCAGATCCAGATACTGGTGAATCCATTATTATATTTAATTAATATAATATTAAAATAAAAATAATCCAAATATATTTATATATATATATATATATATTTATATATACAATGACTACAACTAGTGAAGAAAAAGAAAATGAATGGCTACAGTTTATGGAATTTATAAAACGTAAATATGGAAATAATGCTTCTGAATTTATTAGAATTAATGAATATAATAGACGGAACTCTAGAAGTGTAGCAGAACATTATAAACACTATCATATTTCAAGTATAAGTTCTACAGCAAAATTAGATGATTTATTAAAAAATGCTGATTTTATTCAACTACTTGGTTTAAATAACCCCGAAGAAGTATCAAAATTTACAGAAATTTACAATGATACTGATTATTTAATGAAATCATTGAATACTCGACAAGACAATATATATATAAAATGTAATCCGGTAGATGATAATGGTGTCTCTGTAGAAGGTTCAAATAATATGTATACACAAAGTTTAAATAGTATAGATTCTGTGTTAACAGAAGGTGTTCAATCTTTTTCACCTAATCAATTATATAGTAATGTAGGATTACAAATTTTTCTTTGTTTAATATTTATAGGTATTATTTATGGTGTAGGATATGTAATATTTAAAATGTTTCCTTCATATATGATAAAATTAAAAACATCTAGTGCTCAGCCCGTGGCCGCGGGTCTAGGTGCATAGTCTTAAATAAATGTAGCACTGTGTGTTTCGCAAGATAGAGGATGATAACTAGTTGTATTTATAATATTATCAGGTTGTTTTTGAATTGTACCTATTAATTCTTCTTCTAATGAACCTTGTTTCATATTATTAGCATTATTTAAATTTATCATATTTTGTGATTTATTAAAAGTACTAGGTGCCATTACTTTATGATCTACATTGCGAGAACGCATTACAAATACTATTGCTGCTATTCCAAAAAATAAAGCAATTAAAGGATTAGTATTTAAAAATAATAAAATTACTATGGCAATAAGAGAGAAATACGTGTACATATTATTTATATGTGGTGCGATGTTATATGGTGTTGAAACATTACTTATTAAATATAATAATATAAAAGCAACCAAAATTATTTCATAAGCAGTAATATTTTTTAATTTTTTAAAATTATTCATTATATTATTAATAGAATTCATTATAATATAATATAATATTTTATTATTTTATAAAATAATAAATTAATAAATTAATAAAATAATAAAATAATAAATTAATAAAATAATAAATTAATAAAATAATAAAATAATAAATTAATAAATTAATAAAATAATAAATTAATAAAATAATAAATTAATAAAATAATAAAATAATAAATTAATAAATTGATAAAAATAGTGAGTATTATTTTAATAATACACACTTAAAAAAATGATGCTAAAAAAAATAAGTCCAAAAAATAGAGATAGTTACGCAGAATTACAACAAGTTATAGAAACTTTAAAAAAAAACGGACTAAACAGTTATTTAGGAAACAAAGGATATAGTATCTACAAAATTTGTTTAACTCCTAAAATAATAGAATTTATTAAAAACGAACTAACTGTTAAACCTTTTACTCAAAATTCTTATGCTGAAACCAAGTCATTTCCAATTTATCAAGAATCAGAAAAAAAAATATATGTTCCAAGATGCTGGGGTATTAAGATGTTTGGATATCCTAAATTATTAAAAATTACAGTTGGAGAACCTATAAATTTGACTTTTAAGGGACTATTGAGAGATTATCAGACAAAAGTTTTAAATGAATATTTAAAAGCGATTGATTTTGGAACTCCTGATAATATTAATAAAGGCAATGGAACGGCATTAATTGAATTATGGACTGGTGCCGGTAAAACAGTATTGGGTCTTAAAATTATAGAAGTTCTAAAAAAAAAAACAATTATTTTTGTTCATAAAACGTTCCTAAAAAACCAATGGGTAGAGAGAATTGAAGAATATTTACCTGGTGCTCGTATTGGAACAATACAAGGTCAAATAGTTGATATAGAAAATAAAGATATTGTGTTAGCAATGATACAAAGTGTTAGTATGAAAGATTACAACGAATCATTATTTGATAGTTTTGGTCTGAGTTTGTATGATGAATGTCATCACATGTCAAGTGAAGTATTTAGTAATTGTCTAAAAAAATGTAATACATTGTACGGACTTGGATTAAGCGCAACAATGGAGAGAAAAGATGGATTGACAAATGTCTTCAAAATGTATTTAGGTGATATATGCTATAAACATTCTAAAAATAGTTCCCATGACAATGTTTTAGTAAAAGCAATTGATTTTATTGTGGAAGATAACGAATATAATGAAGTCGAGCGCGATTTTAGAGGACAAATAAAATACAGCACGATGGTTAGCAAAATTTCCAATTTTAATTTGCGCAGTGATTTTATTGTACATATTTTAGAAAGTGAAATGTTCATAAATCCAGAACAACAATTCATTGTATTGGCTCAAACAAAAAATCTGTTAAATTATTTATATAAAGCATTGTGTTATAAAAAATTTGCTTCTGTTGGATATTATATTGGTGGTATGAAAGAAGACGAATTAAAAAAAAGTGAATCAAAAAAAATTATATTGGCAACATTTAGTATGGCAGCCGAAGCATTGGATATTAAATCTTTGACAAGTTTATTTTTAGCAAGTCCAAAATCTGATATTATTCAGGCAGTGGGCAGAATTTTGAGAGAAAAACATAGCAATCCATTAATAATAGATTTAATAGATAATCATGATGTGTTTTTAAATCAATTTGCTAAACGACGAGCATTTTATAATGAAAAAAATTATAAAATAATCCGCACTAATCAAGAAAAATATAATGAATATATTAAATATTTGAAATCTCTCAGCACAACTATAAAAAATGATGAAAACGGTTCTATTTCTATTATTGAAAAAGAAATAGTACATAACATTACAAACCAAGAACACTCTCAAGATTTAAACCATGCTTGTAGTCTTAATTTTTGGAATTATTTAGTATATAAATCGCGTAAAAATAATTTATTAAATAATACGAAACAATCACCCATACAAACTGACTCAAAATGTTTAATTTTGCTATAAAAATTTATTAATATTAGTTATATTTAACTCGTTGTGATTTTTTATATTTTTTTCCCGCATATCTTCGTTGTCTTTTTCTTGTATATGAACCTCTATATCTATAACCTCCGCGCATTTTTATATATATAAAAATATATAAAAATATATAAAAATATATAAAAATTATTTTCTTGACACAATGACAATTATGATTATAATTTATTATCTACGAGTTCCTCTTCCTCTTCCTCTTCCTCTTCCTCTTCTTCTTGTTCTGCTTCTTGTTCTGCTTCTTGTCCCGCTTCTACTTCTGCGACGTCTTCCACCTTGCTGTTGCTGTTGCTGTTGCTGTTGCTCTTGCTCTTGCTCTTGTTGCTGTTGTCCGCCTTCTTGAATAAATATACCTTCAAATGGTGATATCATTGTTTTTATATATTACAAATATATTTTATTTTTATAAACAAGTGAATTAATTTTATTTATATCAGTTATAATATTTGTTTTTGCTAAATTTTTAGGAATCCATTTTTTAAATTTTTTATTATAAATACATTCAATAATATATGTTTTATTTAAATCAACATATTTTTCTAAATTAGTATTTTCAAATTCTTCTTCATTATCACTTTCTTCCAATAAATCAAGATTTTTATTTTCTTTTATTCTCCTAAATAAACTATTCATAAAAACGCTTGTTTTATAACTATCGATTAACGCATAATCATAAAAAGTTTCTTTATTATTTTCTAAAATATATAAATTGTATATATCTTGACTTATACACGCAGAAACTTTAAAATTATAACCATAATTTTTTTCATTATTGTTTAATAATTTATTAGTTATAATAAAATTTCCTAAAAATTTAGTACTATTATAACACATAATACAATATATTTCATAGTCTAATTTATATATTATTTTGAATATATCATCGTAACTATCTAAAATTATTCCTAAATATACATTAAAATAATTGTTCTTCAAATATACATTTAAAGAATTATTTTCTATGTAGTATAAAACATTTTTACATATATTTAATTTAAACGTAAAATTATTGCTTAAATATGTATTCAATATATTATTATAGACATTATAATTTATAATGTTATCCAATATGAAATAATGATATGTAGAATTATTTTTATCTTTTTTGTAAAAATATGTTCCAACCAATAATACATTATTATAACATAATGTATTATCATAATTCAAGTTAAATTTATAAAATTCATTGGATTCATCATTCAAGTTTCTATTATTTATAAATAATAGCAAACATAATAAATCTTTTTTATAATATGTAAACCATAAATATGATATCCGCCCTTTGGGTTTTAGAATATAATAATTAGCACTGCTTAATAAATTAGAGACAGTAAATTGTTTATTTTTACTAATACTATTTATATAATTAGTTATAGGAAATTTGTTTGCAATAAATTTAAAATCGTCAAATTTAACTAAAGAAGAATTTTCTCTATTTTTTACTTTGCAATATTTATTTTTTTCTAACATAATATATTAATTAGACTATATTTATTTAAATATATTTATCAATTTTAAGTATAAATATATTTATAACTCATAATTTTAATTTATTAAAAAAATCAGTTAGTTCTGATTTCATATCATTAGTTAATTCATTATTGATTAATTCATTATTATAATCAGTTAATTCATTATTATAATTAGTTAATCCATTATTATAATCAGTTAATCCATTATTATAATTAGTTAATCCATTATTATAATTAGTTAATCCATTATTTTTATTTAGTTCTTCTAAACCTGTGCTACCAATTTGTAATTTATTTGAAGGCAAGGTTGTTTTTTTACTTTTAATAGTGTTTGTTTGTATATTATTAGTAATATTATTATTAATATCATTATTATAGGTATTATAATAATCTTTAATCAATGTTGAAGTGAGATTGTTTTGAAAAAATAAATATAAATTATGTAATAAAAAAATTAATATAACATATATTAACGTCCATTGTATAATATATATAATCATTTGATTTGTATATTATTTAAAAAATTAATATTTAATTACAACTTATTATATATTTTATATAAACTTAAACACTTATTAATTATATTAATAACTAATAAAAATAAATAATAAATGTTGTCTTGTATTACGTTAAAAAATACAAGTTTTAAACTTTTAAAAGTAAAAAATGTTACTGAAGAAACTATTTATAAAAAATGTGGTTATAAGACTTCCATAAATTTTAAAAAGATGTATACGTGGAATTTAAATGAAAAAACTATTGAATTATGGTCAAAAGAAGATACAAATATTAAAAATTACAATCAGCATAATATTTTAACCAACCACGCTATAAAAGTAAATGTAAATAATAAATGTATATTTTTTTTAAGAAATAAAGAGCAATTTATTAATTTAGATACTGATGTTTTTAATAAATTTTTTGATTTAAAAGAAACTATAGAAATTAGCAAAGACGATACTAATAACAATGACATAAATGATAATAGTGATAGTATAAACGCCAATTCAACATGTGATCTTGAAAAAACAAATGACTTATTAAATAAGTTATTACATAATAATAGTTCAGAAAATGAGGACAATTTTGAATTTAATTCAGAGTTAAGTTACGAATTATATAGTTATTCAGACGAGGAGGATGATACTAAATGTATAATTGCTAAACAAAGTACATATTAAATATTAAATATTAAATATAAAATATAAATATAAATATAAATATAAATATAAATATAAAAT
>Ga0209768_10001598_pt1 | contig 14463 bp, 16 predicted proteins | sample LauGreSBDMM110SD_3_FD_187564 | JGI IMG/M metagenome (GOLD analysis project Ga0209768, IMG submission 187564) | Freshwater lake microbial communities from Lake Michigan, USA - Sp13.BD.MM110.SD (SPAdes) (version 2) | ecosystem: Environmental > Aquatic > Freshwater > Lake | place: Lake Michigan... | reverse complement strand
CCAAGCGGCCATGGCCGCTGGACTGCTGCACTTCGGCTTGCTGGGGCACGCCGTCGGCACCAATGAGAACCCGCAGCACCACGCGCCCTTGCTCGCCCATGCGTTTGCTCATCGCGGGATATAACGGCGGCGATTTGGTTTGGTAGTCTGCCACGGTGGTGGGCATGTCCACTTTGGCGGGGGGGCTGGGTGCGGGCACCGCGACCACGCTGGGCACAGGGGCCACGGGGGCTGTGACAGAAACGGGCGCATTCACCGGTGCTGTGGCTGCAACTGTGGGCGGGGAGACGGGTGCGGGTGCGGGCTGAGGTGTGGGCAGCGGGGCCAATGCCAAAGGGGTGGGCGCGGGTGCGGCACGCTGAGCCGGGGTTGGTGGTGAAGGCGGTGGGGGCGGCGGTGGTTTGACCGCCATGGGCGGCACGTCACTCACCATGACCACAGGGATGACCCAATCGGTGGCGCGCTTGAGCAGCCCCGTGTGCAACGCCCACAAGGCAAGCACATGCAACAGCACCACACCGCCGATCAAAACGGTGGTGCGCTGGTGCGAGAGCCAAGTTGAATATTGCACAGGCGTCATTACATCATCAGTGCAAATGTTTCAAATGGGTTGGCACCACGTCTTTGGGTTGTTGCACCACCACCTTGACCTCGACTTCAACGGCCTGCTCAAAGCGCAGCCACAGCGAAAAGCGCTCGCCCACGGCCAAGGGGCGTTGCAAACCCGTGAGGGTCAAGGTGTGCCCTTGCGGGCTGTTGTGGCGCATGGGCACATCGGCGTGGGCCGGTATGTCAATGGCGGCGACAGTGGTTTTACGCACCGCACCTTTAGTGGTGTCGATGTGCTGCCAAGCCATGCCCGTGGCCACGGGGGTGCGTGCCGACAGCAATTTGTCGGGGCGATGGCCCCGGTTTTTCAGGGTACGGAAATACACCTGGGCGCTGAGTTCACCTGGCTGGCTGGGGGTGGCATAGGGGTGGTCGATGCGCACTTCCCCGGCGTCATAGCCGTGGGCCTGGGCAGATGCGCACAGCGCAAAAATACCCATCACCAAGCCAGCGCGCAGGGCGCGCCAAGCGCGAGACGCCTTGGGAAAAAAGATAAATGCGTTCATGGTCCACCTCAATGCATTGACAACACGGGCGTGGGCAGGGCCGACAAGCCATGCACCACGCAGGCAAAGCGCCAAGGACTGGCACTTTGTCAGCTCACAGGGTCAAAGCAGGGTGGGAGGGGCGCGGGCCAGTCCGGGCGACCAAGGCGCGGATGGCAGGGGCTGGCTGACCTGAAAAAGGTCGGGGGGGAGAGATGTCAGAGCTTTACATGCTGGTAGCTCTGGGGTGGGCAGGCCGCATGCCAATTGCGCATGCAACAAACAAAAAGCGCATGTGAGGTTGGCGGCATTGACCGGGGCCTCGCTGCCCCCATCCAAGCTGGCCACCGACTGCATACCGGTGCTGGTACAGACCATGGCCATGTCGCCCATGGACGGGTTGGGCGAGACCACCGCTTGCGACAAGGCCGGGGCAATTGCGGCGAACAGCAGCGCGGCACTGGCGATCCAGTTCCACAGCTTGTGACGTTTGACCCAGGTGTTCATCGTGGCGCGATTCTAATCAGCCAAACAGTTCAGTCCATCTTTAACCAAAATTGGGCGCGCGCCGCTGGCGCAGCGAGGCCACGCCTTCGTGCACGTCGGGGCCCGCAAAGCCCATGAACTCCAGCGCCAACGAGGTGTCAAAGGTGGGCCCGGCTTGGCGCAGCCAGTTGTTGAGGGCATATTTGGTCCACCGGATGGCGCTTTGGCTGCCGTTGGCCAATTTGTCGGCCACTTCATAGGCCTTGTCCAACAGGTCTTTGTCTTCCACACACAGAGAGACCAGGCCAATGCGTTCGGCCTCTTCACCGCTGAGGGGTTCGCACAGCATCAAGTGGTATTTGGATTTGGCCATGCCGCACAACAGCGGCCAAATGATGGCCGCGTGGTCCCCTGCCGCCACGCCCAAGCGGGTGTGGCCATCCACGATCTTGGCGCTTTTGGCGGCGATGGAGATGTCGGCCAGCAAGCCGGCCACCAAACCCGCGCCGACCGCTGGCCCATGCATGGCGCTGACGATGGGCTTGTCGCAGTTGATGATGTTGTAGACCAAGTCGCGGGCTTCGCGCCACACCCGCGAGCGGATCTCAAAGTCTTGCGCCATGTCTTGCACCAAGGCCAAGTCACCGCCGCCCGAAAACCCCAAACCCTCGCCGCGCAGCACCACGCAGCGCACGCTGTCGTCTTTGCCCACATCGCGCCAGATTTCAGACAGCTCCTCATGCCCAGCGTGACCTGCGGTGGGCAGTTTGCCGTTGGCACCCGCCTTCATTTGGACGTCGAGCACGCTGTCGGCGGGGCCACGGCGGGTGATGGTCATGGTGGTGTAAACGCTGTAATCGATGGGCTTCATGCGGGCCTTTGCGGTGAATGAACGGGATAAGGATTGTGCCCGCAGCGCATTGCATCGCTGCTTTTGTTGACCAAGGTCAAGGCCTGTGCCAGCGGTCGGGCGCAAGATGAAACCCTTCAAACCCTCAGGAATTTGCATGGACACCACGGCCGCTCAGCCTTACTTGTATCAACTGACCCGCCAGCGCAACCAATTGTTGGCGCAAGTGGCCGAGCAACGTGGGGGCAAGCTGGGCCGCGCCGAAGTGGCCACCGCCCACTTTGACAACAGCCAAGACGACCAAGCGCAGATCCGCAGCGAGCGCGAGCTTGAATTTGCGCTCAATGAGCACGAATTGGTCGAGTTGCAAGCCATAGAAGATGCCTTGAAGCGCATCGAAGAGGGCGTTTATGGCCTGTGTCTGGCGTGTGGTGTGTCCTTCTCCCCTGAGCGGCTGCACGCGGCACCCCAAGCGCTGCGCTGTGTGGACTGCCAAACCACGTTTGAAGCCCCCTACGCCAACTGAACCACCAAGGAGCCCCATGTCTACTTTTCACGCCGTCGTTTGGATGGACCACCAAAATGCCCATGTGCTGATGTTTGACCGTGAACATGTGCAAGCCGAGCGCATCCAGTCGCGCAGGACCCACAGCCACCAAGGCAAGCATGTGGACAGCAAATCGTATTTCGCCGAGATCAGCCATGGCCTGGCAGGGGTGCATGAGGTGTTGTTGACCGGGCCGGGCACGGCCCGCACTGAGTTTCGCACCTGGTGCGATGCGCATGCCAAAGGTTGCGCCCTCGCCATCATCGACAGCGTGGCCAGCGACCACCCCACAGACCCCCAACTGGTGGCGATGGGGCGTCAATACTTTTTAAAGTTTGACAAGATGGCCAACGACCCTAGCCAGCGTTGAGCGGGACGATGCGCTGGTCGATGGCGCCAAACACGCTTTGGCCGTCTCGGCCCTTCATTTCAATGCGCACGGTGTCGCCAAACTTCATGTAGTCGGTGCTGGGCTGGCCGTCCAAAATGGTTTCGATGGCGCGCTTTTCGGCAATGCAGCTGTAGCCTTTGGGCCAGTCTTTTTTGCCGTCGCGCTCAATGGCTTTGTTGCTCACGGTGCCGCTGCCCACGATGCTGCCAGCGCGCACGTTGCGGGTTTTGCCCATGTGCGCGATCAACTGGCCAAAGTGATAGGTCATCTCGGGGCCGGCTTCGCACATGCCCACTTTGCGGCCGTTCCAGCTCACCTGCATGCTCAGGTGCACACGACCACCCTGCCATGCGTCGCCCAGTTCGTCCACCGTCACCGCGACAGGGCTGAATGCGGTGGCTGGCTTGCCTTGAAAAAAGCCAAAGCCTTTGGCCAGCTCATCGGGGATCAGGTGGCGCAATGACACATCGTTGGCCAACATCACCAAGCGCACACTGTCCAAAGCCTGGTCTGGTTTGGCTTGCATGGGCACGTCCCCGGTGATGACGGCCAACTCGGCTTCGAAGTCGATACCAAAATCCTCGCTGGGGCAGACCACGTCGTCGCACGGGCCCAAAAAATCATCGCTGCCGCCTTGGTACATCAAGGGTTCGGTGTAATAGTTTTCGGGCACCTCGCTGTGGCGGGCCGCACGCACCAACTCCACATGGTTCATATAAGCAGAGCCGTCGGCCCACTGGTAAGCACGCGGCAAGGGGGCCATGCACATGCGCGGATCAAACGCAAACGCATGGCGGGCTTTGCCGTGGTTCACATCGTGGGAGAGGTCTTGCAACTGCGGCAACATGAAGTTCCAATCGTCCAACACCTGTTGCAGGCGATGGGCAATGCCGGTTGCATAATGCGCCGTGGTCAGGTCGCGGGACACCACCACCAGTTGCCCATCGCGCGATCCGTCTTTATAAGTGGCCAATTTCATGGTGTTTCCGATGTGGGGGGTGGGGTCAGGTGCCGGGCGCTCTGCGCCGGTGGATGCTTCGATTGAAAATTTTACAGGACAGGTAACTCGGGCATGCGGTTTGGAACCATGGCTTCGCAGATGCGCACCAGGGCTGGGCCCAGCCCTTGGGTTTGGCTGATCAGTGCGGTATTGCACGCATGGGTGCTGTTTCAATGGCCTGCCTGGCAGGCCCAGGCTGCGCCCTCGCCGCGCTGGCAAGTGCAGGTGCAGACAGATTCGCCCTCGTCCGATCTGCGCCCAAACCCATCGCCGCGCACCGCACTGCCAACGCCAGCCACCCTGCTGACAGAACCCGCGCAGCCCCGTGAAGCCACCCGCCCAGCGTCGCCAGAAACCCGCGCGCCCACAAGCCAAACCACACCCACAGCACCGACGTCGCCGGCGCTGCCGAGCCTAGAAACAGAGGCAGATGTCGCAGCGCAGCCCCACACAGACACCCTGCTGGCCCAGGCCAAGCCCGCCGTGGCTGGGGTTTCTGCGCCCAGCGCCACATCGGCTGCCCCATCGGCAGCCAGCGGCTTTCGCGCCCCCACGGGCGCACGTTTGCGCTACGACCTGCAAGGCATTGCCAAAGGTTTTGGGTATTCGGCCAAGGCCGAGTTGCTGTGGCAACCCGATGCCAGCCAATACGAGGCCCGTTTGGAGGTGTCGCACTTTTTGCTGGGGTCCCGGGTGCAAACCAGCCTGGGTCAAATCACCATCGAGGGGCTGGCACCGCGTCGGTTTGGTGACAAAGTGCGCAGCGAACAAGCGGCCCATTTTCAACGCGACAAGGGGCTGATCACTTACAGCGCCAACACCCCTGACACACCGCTGCTGGCCGGCATGCAAGACCGCCTGAGTGTGTTCATTCAAATCTCAGGCATGCTGTTGGCGGAACCCCAACGCTGGGGCTCTGGCGCTGTGATGAGCTTCACCACCACCGGTGCGCGCGACAGCGAGCCCTGGGCGTTTCAGGTGACCGGCATGGAGCAACTCAAAATGCCCTATGGCAACCTCGAGGCCCTGCGCTTGGTGCGACAAGAGGAAAAACAATATGACCAGCGCGTCGAATTGTGGATGGCGCCCAGCTTGGAGCACTTGCCGGTGCGCATCCGCATCACCCAAACCAGCGGTGACCAAGTGGACTTGTTGTTGCGCAGCAAAGCGCCCCCCAGCGCCAGCCCCTGAGTCGTTTTTATGACCGACTCAGACTCAAGATTGGCGCGCAGGGGTCGATTCCTGCCTTGAATGCTCTTTGGGGCATGAAGGTCTGCCCCCAACGGGGCGGGTGGGTGGCTGCACCAGTGCAGCCGCGTTTTTGCAGGAATGCGGCCATGGGATACCTGATTTCATTTGTATTTGGCATTTTTGTGGCCACCATCGGCCTGGGTGGGCGTGCGCCGGTTTTGGATGCGCACTGGAACCCCACCCACCAAACCAGCCCCAACCCGCGTTGATTTCTGCCCCGGCTGCCATGGTTGGCCTTGAAATGGGCGTTTCAGCGCCGATATCAGGTTAATATGATCCTCAACGACACCACGGGCAGCACCATGAATACGCTTTACGACTCCGAGTCATTTGCTGTAGTGCACATGGCAGCCGATGTGCCCAGCGACAAGCCACAGCCCACGGCCCAGCCCATGCTCTCGCGCCAGGGGTTCGAGATTGTCGACAAACGCAATGGCAAAGAGGTGTACCTCGATGGCTACTGGGCTGAGTTGTTTCAACAGCACATCACCCAATGGCAGCTCAAAACCCCGACCCAAGACGAGGTGGAAGACACCCTGGCCCAGTACGCCGAATTGGCCCAAAACCCGGTGGTGATGCACTGAGTGGGGTCCATCCAGCTCCGATGAAAAAGCCCGCAGCAGCGGGCTTTTTTTATGCCGGCAAGCTGGCGATGGCGTCGGCCAAGGTGGCCACCATGTGCTCGATGTGTTCGCGCTCAACGATGAAGGGTGGCGCAAACACCAGGTTGTCACCCGCACTGCGCACCAATACCCCCCGACGCAAGCATTCTTGAAACACGGCATAACCGCGCTGTCCCGCTCCCAGGGATGAGGGGCTGAGCTCGACCGCAGCGGCCAAGCCCAAGGAGCGAATGCCCACGACATGCGGCAGCCCTTTGAGGTTGTGGTGCATCGCCCGCCCAAGCAGGGGCCCCATTTGGCCTGCGCGCTCAAACAAACGCTCTTGGGCCATCAACTGCAAAGTGGCAACCGCCGCTGCGCAAGCCACCGGATGCCCCGAGTAGGTATAGCCGTGTAAAAACTCAATGGCATGGGCCGGGCCCCCTTGTTCGGTCACGGCCTGATAAATGGCCTCACGGCAAATCACGCCGCCCATGGGCACCACGCCATTGGTCACGCATTTGGCAAAGTTGAGCATGTCGGGAACCACGCCAAAGTAGTCCGCCGCAAATGGCACGCCCATGCGGCCCAGGCCCGTGATCACCTCGTCAAAGATCAACAAAATGCCGTGCTTGTCACATATTTGGCGCAAGCGCTGCAAATAACCCAGGGGCGGGATGTACCAACCCGCGCTGCCAGACACCGGCTCGACGATGATGGCGGCCACATTGCTGGGGTCGTGCAAGGGCAAGATGCGCTGCTCCAACTCATGGAGCAGGTCGTTGGAGAACTGTGGCAACTCGCCTTCAATGTAGGCGTGTTGTTGCGGGTCATGGATGAACGCCATGTGATCCACGCGTGGCAGCATGGCCGAGCCAAAAGCTTTGCGATTGCCGCCAATGCCGCCCACGCTCATGCCGCCAAAACCCACGCCGTGGTAGCCGCGCTCGCGGCCAATGAACACCGTGCGCTGAGCTTGGCCGCAGGCGCGGTGATAAGCCAGGGCCATCTTCAATGAGGTGTCGGCTGCCTCCGACCCCGAGGTGCAAAAAAACACCCGGTTCAAATCTCCTGGGGCCAACGCGGCCAGCATATCGGCCGCTTCAAACGCGCGATCGTTGCCGAACTGAAAGGCCGTGGCGTAATCCAGCGTGTCGAGTTGTTTTTTGATCGCCTCATTGATCGGGGCGCGGTTGTGACCCGCGCCCACGCACCACAAGCTGGAAATACCGTCGAGCACCCGCTGGCCCTCTTGGGTGGTGAAGTGCATGCCATCGGCACCCACCAAGACCCGAGGCGCTTGGCGGAAGTCGCGGTTGGGCGTGAAGGGCAGCCACAAGTGATGGCCGTGCGATGGTGGTGTTTGCATGAGGGGCTCCCTGTATGCGCCAGCCTTGGCCTTCAAGTGCCCGCCAGCTTCAGGGCATTCTAAATTGCAAGTTGTCGGGCAAGTCCAGCACCACGCTGCTGCTGGCGGTGACCACCCCCAAGGTAAGGGCGTCTTTTTGTGCGTACTCGGCGCATTGCTCACGCGGCGTGCGTGCGGTGGGGCAATGCAAGGTGATGCGGTCACGGGGGCGGTTGCGGTCCATCTCACGGATCAGCACAAAGCCGCTGGCGTCTTGCATTTGGTACAGCGCAATGGTCAACAACTGGGCATCGAATTTGTCGCCCATCCGCTCTTGGTAAAAGTCCCACATTTCGCGGGCGCGTTCTGGAACCAGCGCTCCGGTGAAAGGCATGCTGGGGCCGTGGATTCCGACCACCGTGAGGTGGGGTGCCAACCCCGTGGCGTATTGCCGCTCTAGTCCCGCCATGAACAACAAAGAGCAAGCCGACAAACACTGGCCCACCACCAAGGTGGTCACGCCCTGCCCTTGCAACCAACGCGCCATGGCCATGCCAGCTGGCAAATCGCCCCCGGGCGAGTTGACCAAGATCAAACGCTTGACTTCGCCACGCTCAAACTCGGCACGCAACAGCCGGTCGTCGTGGCGCTCAATCACACCCGACACAAAGACATCGCTGCCCACCCGCTGAACCGTCATGGCGTTGGCACCGCACATGAATGAGAAAAAACCCAGAGCGAAACACTTCACGCCCGCAGCGTGCGAGTTGTGCCACACATACGAAAGCACTCTTTTGAGCGCTGCCAAACTGCAATGGGCGGCATCACCAAAAGTATTTGTTTTTGAAAAAAATTGCGTGCTGTTCATATCGCCTCCACCGGTGTCGGTATGGGTATGAATCAGCAAAAAATGTGCCCTTCGCAGCCACCTACTTTTGGTCTCTTCACTGGTAAAAGGCACAAAAAATGCGCACCTTTGAACTCATGGGGATGCACGGTTTTTTGACACACAGGCATGGCCTTGCGCACGAAAAAGTACATTCACGTCAGAACCGCTCTATGCGCCCACAAGTCCTGCGAAAATATCTGAATGACTCCTTCTTACATCCTCACTTTGTCCTGCCCCGACCGCCCGGGCATCGTCCACGCCGTTTCAGGTTTTTTGCTCGAGCGCGGAGGCAATATTGAAGAGGCCGCCCAGTACAGCGACTTGGCCACGGGTTTGTTTTTCATGCGGGTGCGCTTTGTGTGCGCCCAAACCACCGAAGCGGTGCTGCGCGAGCAACTGACCCAAATGGCACCTGGGTTTGATATGCGTTGGGACTTGCATGCGAGTGGCAAAGCCATGCCCTGCGTGATCATGGTCAGCAAAGAGGGCCACTGCCTCAACGATTTGCTGTTTCGCTGCAAGAGCGGTTTGCTGGACGTGGATGTGCGCGCCATCATCAGCAACCACCGCGACTTTTACCAGCTGGCTGCCAGCTACAACGTGCCCTTTCACCACATTGAAGTCAACGCCGCCAACAAGGCCCAGGCGGAAGCGCGCCAGTTGGAGATCATCCAAGCCGAAGGTGCGCAATTGGTGGTGTTGGCGCGCTACATGCAAATTTTGTCCAACACCATGTGCGCGCAACTGGCGGGCAAGGCCATCAATATCCACCACAGTTTTTTGCCCAGCTTCAAAGGCGCCAAACCCTATCACCAAGCCCACCACCGTGGTGTCAAGCTGATTGGTGCGACAGCCCATTACGTCACGGCCGACTTGGATGAAGGCCCCATCATTGAACAAGATGTGGCGCGCGTGGATCACAGCAAAACCGTAGAGGACCTCAGCGCCTTGGGGCGCGACACCGAAAGCCAGGTGTTGGCCAGGGCCGTGAAATGGCACAGCGAGCACCGCGTGCTGCTCGATGGCCACAAAACCGTGATCTTCAAATGACCCCGTCGACCCCCCTTTTGTACTGACAAAGGGTTACCATTTGGCTTGTGAGGGTGCGACTGTTGCGCCGTATTTAGAGCAAGCTTATCGATCAGTTTGACCGCAACCTGCCCATCACACAGATGCGGCCGAGCATGGTTGTTCGCTTGGCCAATACGCCATCCACGCACCCCTTTATTCGGGTGCTTTGAACGCCCGCCATGAATTCGTCGCCACCACCGACCCAAGCCAACGCCGACCCCGCGCCGCCGGTCCCCTCCGCGCGCTACGTTCGCTGGCGCACGCCGCTGGTGGGCACCTTGATGGGCTTGATCATGCTCGGCTTGGGAAGTTTTGTGGTTTTGATGTCCCAACACCTGGCCCAAGAGCAGGCCCAAGAGGCTTTGGAACGATCTTTGCTGCGTCAAGCACAAGACATTGTTAAGTTTCGCAATTTTTACGCTTCCGAGATCATGGCACCAGCCCAAGCGCATGGTGTGCGCGTTTCACACGACTTCAAAGACCACCCGGGAACGCTGCCTTTACCCGCCACCATGGTGCTGGAGTTGGGGCAGTTTTTCAACCAGCAAGAAGAGGGCAGCCTCACCAACTACTACAGCGATTTGCCCTTTCCTTGGCGCGCTTCAAAGCGCCAGCTCGATGGGTTCGAACAAGACGCGCTGGCGTTCCTGCGGCAAAACCCAGAGCGGCCGTATATCCGCGAGGAAGTCCGCGATGGCCGCACCGTTGTGCGACTGGCCCTGGCCGATCGCATGCAAGACAGCTGCGTGAGCTGTCACAACCAGTACCCAGGCTCGCCCTTCACCCAATGGAAGGTGGGGGATGTGCGAGGCGCGCTGGAGGTCTCCATGCCCATTTACGCCACCCGCTCCAGCACGGACAACCTCATCAACTTCACCTTGGGCATGCTGAGCTTTGTGGCGATGTTGGGTTTGTTTCTGTTTTGGCGCTCCTTGAGCACTGCGGACAAGCACCTGCAAACGGCCAACGGTTTGGCGGCCAAATACCAAGACAGCAATGACGCCTTGCGCACCGAGGTGTTGCAGCGAGAAGCCATGGAACAAGGCATGCTCAAGAGCCAAAAAGACCTGATCGAGGCCAAAACCAAGGCGGACTCGGCCAACGAGTTGAAAAGCCAATTTTTGGCCATCATGAGCCACGAAATTCGCACCCCGATGAATGGTGTGGTCGGCATGACGCAAATGGCGCTTCAAACCAATTTGGATGCGCAACAACGCGAGTTCATCAGCCTGGCCAACGTGTCGGCCAAGCACCTGATGTCGGTGATCAATGACATTTTGGATTTCTCCAAAATCGAGGCCGGTCATTTGAGTTTGCACCCCATCGCTTGCAACCCCTGGGACGTGGTGGTGCAAACGGTGCGCAGCTTTCAGTCAGAAGCCAACAACAAGGGCCTGGCGCTGTCCATTGACAACGGTGGGCAGCCCCTACCCAACGTGATGCTCGACCCCGTTCGGTTGCGCCAAATTTTGACCAACCTGATTGGCAACGCCATCAAATTCACGGCCAAAGGCGATGTGCAGGTGATCATGGGTGCGGAAAACAGCCCATTTGCCGGCACGGTGAGTTTGCATTTTTCTGTGCGCGATACCGGCATTGGGTTTGCGCCGGAACAGGCTGCGCGCTTGTTTGACCCATTCATCCAAGGTGACAGCTCCATCACCCGGTCTTTTGGCGGCACGGGCTTGGGCTTGGCCATCAGCCGCAACCTGATCCGGCTGATGGACGGCGACATCCAAGCGCAAGGTCAATTGAACCAAGGGGCCACCTTCAGCTTTCACGTCAAAGCCCCCATCGCACCGGACTTTGACAGCGCCCATGCCTTTGATGGGGTGGGCTTGGGCTTGGCCGACCCGGCCAGGCCCGCGCTGCGCCAGCACATTTTGGTGGTCGAAGACCACGCCATCAACCTCAAATTGGCCTGCTTGCTGCTGGACAGAATGGGCCACACCCATGTCAGCGCCCTGAATGGGCAAGAGGCCTTGCAACTGCTGCAAACGCAGCGTTTTGACATGGTTTTGCTGGATGTGATGATGCCTGTGCTCGATGGCATGAGCACCCTCAAAACCTTGCGCAACCTGACCAACCCGGCTTTGGCCAACATCCCCGTGATCATGGTGACCGCCCATGCCATGACCGGCGACCGAGAGCGGTTTTTGGCCGCGGGTGCCAACGGCTACGTGTCCAAACCGATTGGTTTTGAGGCCTTGGAGGATGAAATCCAGCGCTTGGCACACCAGCCCCTGCACCCCCATTGATGGGCAAGGTTTTGCCTGGATTCCATACACCGGTTGGCTTTTGGCCCTACATTGGAGCCCTATCGACGTGAAAGCCTCCCCATGACTGCTGTGCTTGAAAAACCGCTCGCCACGCCCCAGGCCCCAAAGACCGTGCCCAAAGAATTGGTGCTGTCGGCCCTGCGCGCCGTGTTGCCCGCCCATGCGGTGCTGTCTTCCAGCGAAAACACCACGCCCTATGAGTGCGATGGCCTAACCGCCTACCGCCAACGCCCCATGTGCGTGGTACTGCCCGAAACCTACACCCACATACAAGACGTGCTGCGCACCTGCCACCGCTTGGGCGTGCCGGTGGTGGCGCGTGGTGCAGGCACCGGTTTGTCGGGCGGGGCCATGCCCCATGCCCAAGGCGTCACCTTGTCGCTGGCCAAGTTCAACAAAATTTTGAAAATGGATGTGCACAGTCGAACTGCGGTGGTGCAGTGCGGTGTGCGCAATTTGGCCATCAGCGAGGCCGCCGCACCTTTGGGGCTGTACTACGCACCCGATCCATCGAGCCAAATCGCTTGCACCATCGGCGGCAATGTGGCGGAAAACTCCGGCGGCGTGCATTGTTTGAAGTACGGCCTGACCCTGCACAACGTCTTCAAGGTGAAGGGCTTCACCATGGACGGCGAGCCCATCGAGTTTGGTGGCGACGCTTTGGATGCCCCAGGCTTAGACCTGCTGCCACTGGTGGTGGGCTCTGAAGGCATGCTGGCCGTCACCACCGAGGTGACGGTGAAGCTGACCCCGAAGCCGCAACTGGCACGCTGCATCATGGCCAGCTTTGACGACTTGCGCAAAGCCGGTGACGCGGTCGCTGCCGTCATTGCCGCCGGCATCATCCCCGCGGGCTTGGAGATGATGGACAAGCCCATGACCGCTGCGGTGGAAGACTTTGTCCACGCCGGCTACGACTTGAGTGCCGAGGCGATTTTGCTGTGCGAAAGCGACGGCACGCCCGAAGAGGTGGAAGAAGAAATTGGCCGCATGAGCGCGGTGCTGCAACGCTGTGGTGCCACCGCGATTGCGGTGAGCCGTGACGAGGCCGAGCGCCTGAAGTTTTGGAGTGGCCGCAAAAACGCGTTTCCCGCCAGCGGCCGCATCAGCCCCGACTACATGTGCATGGACTCGACCATTCCACGCAAACGCTTGGCCGACATCTTGTTGGCGATTGCCGAGATGGAAAAAAAGTACGGCTTGCGCTGCGCCAATGTGTTCCATGCAGGCGACGGCAACCTGCACCCGCTCATTCTGTTTGATGCCAACGACCCCGATCAGTTGCACCGCTGCGAGCTTTTTGGCGCGGACATTTTGGAGACCAGCGTCGCCATGGGCGGCACCGTGACCGGCGAGCACGGCGTGGGCGTGGAAAAACTCAACTCCATGTGCGTGCAGTTTTCAGCCGCCGAAAACGAGCAAATGTTTGGCGTCAAACGCGCCTTCGACCCCCAAGGTTTGCTCAACCCTGGCAAGGTGATCCCGACCCTGCAACGCTGCGCCGAGTACGGCAAGATGCTGGTGCGTGGGGGGCAAATCAGCCATCCGGATTTGCCGAGGTTTTAGGGCGCCACGCTGCGCTCGCGATGACGAGAGCCGTCATTGCGAGGAGCGTAGCGACGAAGCAAACTAAGCACCCTCCACAACTCCATAGGTCTTCATCGCCGATTCAATTTGCCCCGACTCGGTTGTGCTGTCAGGGTAAAAGCGGTAACTCGGTGCAAGGATGGTGTGGGCCTGCACAACCTCTACGACCATAACGCCTTGAATTTTGAATTGATCGCCAACCATGGCAAGTAAGGGCTTGGCATGAGCATGAAACGCATCATCACGGGCATTCACATACTGCGCATGGCCAATCAACTTCCAACCCTTTTGCACAAAGATGTCAATCAGGCTGACGCACACCTTGGGGTTTTGCTGGATATTTCTGACGCTGATGGGCGACGCAATGTGCGCGATGACCAGAAGATGTTCATCGACAACAGCGAAGACCTCTTTGGGTGAGACATTGGGTTGCCCATCTGCATCCGTCGTTGCCAGCCAGCACAGCACACAGCCGCCCAGCGTTTGATGCCAAGCATTGTCTTGGGCCACCACTCACATCCAACCTAGCTCGCGCATGGCCCAGCTGGCATTCCACACCTTGACCATGTGCGCCACTTGGTCGTTGGCATCCATGGTCAGCACATACACATAGTGGGAGTGCGTGGTTTTGTGCGTGGCAGGCACCGGGCCGCCTTCGCCCACATGGGTGGCGTGGTAGGTGGCAAAGAAAATGGCCTCGCGCTTGGCTGCGTCATAGCCTTGGGCATGCAGTTCGTAGTGCGCGCCAGCGGCGGTGACGGTGCCAAAGCCCTTGATCCAATCGCAATAGGCCTGCACCGTGTTGACCTCGGCCAAGGGTTCGCTTTGCGCCACGAAGCCTGCGCCATCGGCCACGTAGGACTTGCAACCCTCCCAGCCCAAAGGGGTTTCGCAGGCGTGAAAAAATCGTTGAGCGTTTTCAAAGGCGGACATGGCTTCTCCTTAAAAAAAGAAAACTAATATACCAATTTAATTAAATTAATGAGCTTTAAAATTTTATCTTTTGCATTGTGGAGATTGCCACGGCCTTTCAGGCCTCGCCATGACGTACGCTAACCGAATGCGGTT
>Ga0209768_10001596_pt1 | contig 14474 bp, 8 predicted proteins | sample LauGreSBDMM110SD_3_FD_187564 | JGI IMG/M metagenome (GOLD analysis project Ga0209768, IMG submission 187564) | Freshwater lake microbial communities from Lake Michigan, USA - Sp13.BD.MM110.SD (SPAdes) (version 2) | ecosystem: Environmental > Aquatic > Freshwater > Lake | place: Lake Michigan... | reverse complement strand
TCTAATTCAGTTGTAATCAATACACTACTTTGTGCATCGACATCGCTTAGCTGAGTGATCCAAGCTAATTCATGACCATCTTGACCAATGATAGAAATCGCTTCATCAGGCGCATCGATAGGAAAAGCACGCACTATGCTCACGCCATGATGGCAAACACCGTCTTGATCAAAAAATTCTAAGACACCATGCGGATCACGCTTTAAGACATCGCGTCCAGATTGGAAATTGCGCACTATAGTGGAATCACTCATGTCGCTACCTTCACAGGAGGCATATGCAAAGCTTCAGGCTCAGCATCTTCCGTATCCACATTACGTGCTTGCGCTTCATATAAACGCCAGTATGTTCCTTGTGCAGCCATCAATTCATCATGCGATCCGACTTCAACCACAGCACCTCTATCCATGACGACTAATCTATCCGCACGACGCAACGTTGAGAGTCTGTGAGCAATGGCAATCGTGGTTCTACCTTGCACTAAGTTATCTAAAGCTTTTTGAATTTCTTTTTCGGTCTCAGTATCGACACTTGATGTCGCTTCATCCAACATTAAGATGCGCGGATTAATTAACAAAGCGCGTGCAATGGAGATACGTTGACGCTCACCACCTGACAAGCCTTGTCCACGTTCACCAACGATGGAGTCGTAACCATGACGCAAACGTAAAATAAATTCATGCGCATGTGCTGCACGTGCTGCCGCCACTACTTCGGCTCGGCTGACATCGGGTTTGCCGTAAGCGATGTTATCGGCAATCGTGCCATGGAAGAGGAAAGGCTCTTGTAATACCAAACCGATATGACTACGGTAGTCAGTTAATGCTAAACGTCGTATATCGATACCATCGACCAAAATTGCGCCATCACTCACATCATAAAAACGGCAAATTAAATTAATGAGTGTACTTTTACCTGAACCACTATGACCAACCAAACCTATCATTTCACCTGGTTTGATATCAAGATTCAAACCCCGAATAATGCGCCGACTGCCATACCGAAAACCCACATCGCGCATCGTGATAGCACCACTCACTTGTGGCATAGGCACGGGATTAGCCACCTCAGGCACACTCGACTGATGATCAAGTATGTCGAAAATACGTTTTGCACCAGCCGCTGCTTTTTGAGTATGCGAGACAATGCGACTCATAGAATCGAGTCGACCATAAAAACGACCGATGTAAGCAATAAAGGCAATCAAGACACCGACAGTGATGTCTCTGTGCATAATCAACCAGATACCAAATCCCCACACCACTAACAAACCAACTTCTGTCAGCATGGTCACGGTCGGTGTGAATAAACTCCAAGTACGATTGAGTTTGTCATTGACCGCTAAATTATGTTGATTCGCTTCTTTAAAACGTTGTGCTTCACGCTTCTCTTGCGCAAAGGCTTTCACCACACGAATACCCGGTATGGTATCGGCTAATACATTGGTGACATCACCCCAGATACGATCAATTTTTTCAAAGCCAGTACGCAAACGATCGCGTACTAAATGAATCATCCACGCAATGATAGGCAGTGGTAGTAGCGCTGCAAGTGCCAGCCACTTGTTAATCGTGAACAGCACTATCGCTGTCATGATGAGCATCAAGACATCGGTAGCAAAATCGAGTGCATGCAATGACAGAAAAACGCAAATGCGATCCGACTCATTACCAATTCGTGCAATTAAATCGCCAGTGCGTTTTGCGCCAAAGTATTCAAGACTGAGTTTAAGTAAATGTTCAAAGGTAGCAGTCCGTAAGTCAGCGCCTATACGCTCTGAAACCAAGGCGAGTAAATAAGTGCGCCACCAACCTAAACCCCAAGCAGTAATCGCAGCGCCAAATAAACCAAGTAAATACAACATGACGTCAGCGGTATCAATCTGGGTGCCGTTATGCGTTGGAATTAAAATCTCATCCATTAAAGGCATGGAAAGATAAGGTGGCACCAACGTGGCAGCAGTTGATGCTAGTGTTAGCATAAAACCTAGGAGCAGTTGCATCTTATAAGGCTTGGCAAAGCGCCATAAGCGAAACAATACCCATGTCGAGATGGGTTGCAATAATTCACGATGGCAGACAGGACATTGTTCACTGTCCTCTGGTAGTTGCGCCTGACAACTAGGGCACAACGGCGCATGCTCCTCAGTCGATTCAACTTCGCCAGCAAGACTGGCTTGTACACGATCGAATTGCTGCAACAAACGCGCTGCAGCTACATCGCGGGACAAGGTAAAGCGCCAACTTGCTAAACACTGGTTTTCATCATGCAAAGACAAGGTGCCTATGCCAGCATGATCGGTATGCTGCAGACTCAAGGTGGGATTTAATGGCCAGCTAGTCCACCGACCTCCATCCGAATCGCTTATCATTCGCTCCGAAGTCAGCAAAAGTGTGCTGGAAGCGTATTGCAAGGTGATGTCGAGATCGACCTCTAGCGTGGACAGCACCACTTCATTGGCGCCAAGCGGCGGCATCTCTTTGGACGCCGATGCTGGGGCGCCTTCGGTTAATGCCTGTGTAAACAATCTGGAGCGATAAAACATGAGTCGGAAAATTCGACGCCAAAGCGCAGTAAGGGTTACCAAATTCTGGCAGCTTAATGCTTGCTCCAGAAACGTTATCAAGGACGGATTTTCTCCCATTCCGGCCTACTCGTCCAATTGTGCCCTAATCTAGCCGTAAGCGACTGACTAATCATGACTCAGCCTGACTCTTTAACTGAACCACTAGGACCTTTAGAACTGCAAGTTCTGCGTATCACCTACCTGCGAGGTCCAAATATGTGGACCTATCGCGAAGTGATCGAGGTCTGGCTCGATTTAGGTATTTTAGAAGAATGGCCTAGTCACAAGCTACCTGGCTTTGTCGATCGTTTATTAGCAATCCTGCCGCAAGTTGGGGCGCATCACTGTGGACTAGGCAAAGAGAATGGCTTCCTAGAGCGACTGCAAACCGGCACGTGGATGGGACATGTACTGGAACATATCATCATCGAACTCATAGAGCTCGCCGGAATGGAGGCGGGCTTTGGGCAAACGCGTGAAACCACAAAATCCGGTCTCTATCGCATGGTCTTTAAAGTGCCGGATGAAACAGTAGGTCGTACTGCATTCGAACAAGGACTAGCCTTAATCCATGCAGTACTCAATAAACAAAGTTTCGATCTGCAGCAAGCCATTCACAAAGTGCATGTAAAAATCGATGAGTTTTACTTAGGTCCTAGCACCGCACATATTGTGGAGAGCGCGAATAAACGTCAGATCCCACACATACGACTGAATCAAGGCAATCTCGTGCAGCTAGGCTATGGCGCTAGGCAAAATCGCATCTGGACTGCTGAGACCGACCGCACCAGCGCTATTGCAGAAGGCATTGCTAGCAATAAGGAAATGACCAAAATGCTGATGCGCAGCTGCGGTCTGCCGGTGCCGAACGGTGAGCTAGCTGACTCTCCGGAAGCAGCATGGAAAATTGCGCAAGATCTCGGCTTACCCGTCGTAGTCAAACCTTTGGATGGGAATCGTGGTCGCGGTGTGATGTTAAATCTTATTACAGAACGCGATATACACACAGCATGGCACACCGCACGCGCAGAAAGTGATGATGTCATCGTTGAACAATTCATTACGGGCGATGAACATCGAGTATTAGTAGTAGATGGCCGTGTCGTCGCAGCTTGTCGCGGAGAAGCTTCATGGGTTATCGGTGATGGTCAACATGCAATGCAAGCCTTAATCGATTTGCAGATCAATAGTGATCCGCGTCGTGGCCTGACTGACAAACATCCACTCGAAACGATTCATATCGATCTACACAGCGTAGTGCGCGCTAATATCGAACGTCAAGGATTACAAGCTGAGTCCATACCCGAAAAAAATCGGCGTGTACTGATTACTGCGAATGGCAATCATGCAATTGAATGTACCGCGGATGTTCATCCAGAAGTCGCTCATGCTTGCGCGTTAGCTGCACGTGTGGTCGGACTTGATATTGCGGGCATCGATTTAGTCTGTGCTGATGTCTCTCAGCCTTTGCAACAACAAGGCGGCGCAATTGTGGAAGTGAATGCTGGTCCTAGTTTACTCATGCATTTAAATCCTGCGCATGGCACACCGCAACCGGTGGGTGATGCGATTGTGGGTGGTCTATTTCCAGGTGAAGAAGATGGTCGCGTACCTATCGTCGGTGTAGCAGGTACACGCGACACCACATTGATCACACAATTGGTTGCATGGCTATTACAGCTCTCTGGCCTACAAGCAGGACTAGCTTGTCGTGACGGATTATTTGTAGGTTCACGTCATTTGGAAAGTGCCAATGCAGCACGTTGGGAAGCTGGTCGTCGATTACTGATTAACCGTAACGTTGAAGCTGCTGTCTTTGAAAACGATCCGATTAGCTTATTGACAGAAGGTTTAGCTTACGATCGCTGTGATATCGGGATTGTGACTGATTGCGATGGTATGCCAGCACTTGAAGAGCATTTAATGACGGAGCCTAAGCTACGCTTCAAAATAATGCGCACCCAAGTGGATGTTGTACTTAAGACCGGCGCTGCAGTGTTACATGCGGTTGATGAACTGGTGATGGAGATGGCAGAACTGTGTGATGGTGAAGTCGTGTTATACGCAGTTGATAGCACGCTTGCTGCACTCGCTGCGCATCGCGATCAAGGTGGACGCGTCGTGTTTATGCAAGGTGATGTCATCATGCAAGCACATGGTGATCAAATGTATAGCTTGATTGATCTAGCAAAAAATCAGCGCGTTGCAGCGCGTATGTTGCCTGAGACAGTAATGCTAGCGAGTGTGGCTGCAGCATGGGCGATGGGTCTGACTTCAGAAACGATCATCACTGGACTTGAAACCTTTGAACCAGCTCAATCACGCAAGCTGCATATTGCAGCATAAATTAAACTCATTCATTAACGTTACTCTGTCAGTTAAAACCACATCATGGAATTGAAGCGAATCAGACCACTACGCGGCCCTAATCTCTGGAGTCGTCGAACCTCACTTGAAGTGGAAGTGCAATGCGCACCGGAGGAATGTGCTGTCGACAGCGTGACTGGTTTTGAAGAACGACTACGTGGCCTGTGTCCCGGCATTTCCGATTTACGTGCAGCAGCACATCATGGTTCCTTAACGCTAGCGCATGCTTTAGAAGCCACTCTACTCGCTCTGCAAACACAAGCAGGCTGCCCAGTTAGTTTTAGCGGCACTATGCCTACCGAAGAAGCAGGACTCTACATCGTCGTGGTTGAATATAGTGAAGAAATAGTAGCCTTAACCGCAGTAGAAATGGCGCATACCTTAGTCGAAAGTGCATGGCAGATTCCTACTAGCAGTGAACCAGCTGCGGATGAACCTGATGCAGAAGCAATGATTAATACGCTGCGTGAAATGGATGAAGATGACCGCCTAGGACCTAGTACAGGAGCTATTGTGTCTGCTGCGGTTGAACGTGGCATTCCATTTCGTAGACTTACTTCAGGCAGCTTAGTCCAGTTTGGTTGGGGCTATCGTCAACGCCGTATTCAAGCAGCGGAAGTGGATGCAACTAGTGCTGTTGCCGAAGCGATCGCACAAGATAAAGATCTCACCAAACACTTACTGCATGCAGCGGGTGTACCTATACCTTTAGGACAGCCAGTAAAAAATGCAGAAGAAGCATGGCAAGTGGCACAAAAAATCGGTTTGCCGGTAGTACTTAAACCCCAAAGTGGTAGCCAAGGTAAAGGCGTCACTGTCAACATCACAACCCGTCAGCAATTAGAAGCTGCGTATGAAGTAGCGGCTGTTAAACCGCCCGTGCTAGTTGAAAAATTTTTACCCGGCAGTGATTATCGATTGCTGGTGGTTGGTCAACACTTAATTGCAGCTGCACGACGCGATCCACCATTCGTGATTGGCGATGGCAGTAAAACGATTCAACAATTAGTTGAAATAGTGAATGCGGATCCACGACGAGGCGAAGGTCATGCAACTTCGCTGACAAAAATTCGCCTCGATGAGATTGCCAAAGGTTGTCTCGCTTTACAGCATATGAACCCTGACTCTGTTCCTGAAAAAGGTCGTCGTGTTTTATTACGTAACAATGCCAATCTCAGTACTGGTGGAACAGCTACCGATGTCACCGATGACGTCCATCCAGAAATAGCAGCACGCGTGATTGATGCAGCACGCATGATCGGTTTGCATGTCTGTGGTGTAGATGTGGTGTGTGAAAGTGTGCAACGTCCCTTAGAAGAACAAAATGGTGGAATTGTTGAAGTCAATGCAGCACCAGGTTTACGTATGCATTTGAATCCTTCATACGGCAAAGGCCGTAACATCGGTACTCCCGTGATGGCAGAGTTATTTGTTCCTGGTGATGATGGTCGCATACCAGTGATTGCGGTTTCCGGTGTGAATGGTAAAACCACTACCACACGACTGATTACACACATACTCTCCAACACAGGTTTATGTGTGGGCATGACTAACACGGATGGTGTCTACATCGATGGTCGTCAGACTGATAGTGGTGATTGCAGTGGTCCTAAGAGTGCGCGCAATGTATTAGCGCATCCTCATGTACAGGCAGCTGTGTTGGAAACAGCGCGCGGTGGTGTATTACGTGAAGGCTTAGGTTTTGATCGTTGCGCAGTTGCTGTGGTCACCAATATTGGTGAAGGTGATCACTTAGGTTTAAATCACATACATACAGCAGAAGGTGTGTCACGCATTAAACAAGTCATCGTACAAAATGTTGCGCCTACTGGTTATGCCGTGTTAAATGCTGCCGATCCCCTCGTGGTTGCGATGGCAGCAGAATGTCCTGGCAAAGTCATCTTCTTTGCGCAAGATGCGCATGATCCTTTAATCGTTGCACAACGAGCGCGCGCTAAACGCGTCGTGTTTGTTGAGTCAGGTGAAATCGTTGCAGTAGAAGGTCCCATAGAACATCGCTTACCACTCAGTCAAGTACCACTGACTCGCGGTGGCTTGCTTGGATTTCAAGTAGAGAACACACTTGCTGCAGTTGGTGCTTGTTGGGCACTCGATATGGCATGGGACAGTATTTGCGATGGTTTACGTAATTTTGATAGCGATAGCAAAAATGCGCCTGGTCGTTTTAATCTTATGCGCTATCGCGATGCGACTGTGATTGCTGATTATGGACATAATCCGGATGCAATGCGCGCCCTAGTCGCCGCCTTTAATACTTTACCTGCGCAAGCTAATACAAAACGCACTGTTGTAATTAGTGGCGCAGGTGATAGGCGTGATGAAGATATACGACAACAAACCGCGATACTCGGACAGGCCTTTGATAATGTCATCATCTATGAAGATGCTTGTCAACGTGGACGTGCTGCCGGTGAAGTCATGGCCTTGTTACGCGCCGGTTTACAAGGTGCTAGCCGCACTACTCATGTAGAAGAAATTCAAGGTGAATTTATTGCAATTGATCGTGGCTTAGCTTTACTCCAACCCGGTGATCAATGCTTGGTGTTAGTTGATCAAGTTGAAGAAGCTTTAGCACACTTACAAAATCGGATGACACAAGGTTAATCAAAATCGATGACTTAAGCCCGAGCGAGTCGCCATAAAGAAACCACCTCTGCAGCACGTGCTGTATGTAAGGTATCTTCTTGATCAGCGACTTTTGCATGCATGGGCTTAGCGTCTAACTTCTCTATCACGCGTAGTCCATGATCTTGAAACATATTATTTAACTCATCTCTGCTACGCAATTCTAAATGCTCTGCCAAATCAGAGAGTATTAACCAGCCCTCTCCACTGGGCTTAAGATGCGCTGACAGTCCCTGTAAAAATCCACGCAACATTTTGCTCTCAGGATCAAACACAGCATGCTCTAAAGCTGAACTAGGTCGCGCAGGCACCCAAGGTGGATTACAAACAATCAGATCAGCCTCTCCTTGCGGATATAAATCAGCAGCTACGACATCGATCTGATCGGCATAGCCTAAACGTTGTATATTTTCTTTCGCACATGCAAGCGCACGATCACTTTGATCCGTTGCCATCACATGTGACACACCACGTTGTATCAAAATCGCAGCTAACACGCCAGTCCCCGTGCCTATATCAAAAGCGACTGCATTAGCTTGCCATGAGGGAGGCAAGGAAGCTTGTGCTACGAGTTGCAAATATTCAGCACGTAATGGAGCAAATACACCGTAATGCGGATGAATACTACGTCCATCTAGGGCTTCAATCTTGACACCCTTCTTACGCCATTCATGTGCTCCCACCACGCCAAGCAACTCACGCAATGAAATCACATAAGGTGCATCAACATCACCATAAGCTTCATGACAAGCTTGTACAACATCAGGCGCTCGTCGTAAAGACAAGGTGTGATCTGCATTGAAATTTAAGAGCACCATACCTAAAGTACGCGCGCGTTGTGACTGTGTTTGACGGTGCTGATTAAACACATCCTTCATACTAGAAGGATTGGTTTTTTTCGCTCTTGCTGATTTTTTTGTAGGCTTATCAAGTCGACGCGCTATCGCTTGTAATAATTGTTTTGCGTTTTGAAAATCACCACGCCACAATAAACCTGTACCCTCTGATGCTAAACGAAATGCACTATCTGCGTTTAAGGTATCGTCCACCAACATGACGCGTTTAGGTGGCGCTGAGCCATGCTCTGAATGCCATTGTGCAGAACAAGTTTGTTCCTGCTCTTGCCATAGAATCATGGCATCCGACTTTACTGCTGCTAGAGTTTTCAAAAATTTCACCAATCACAACACAACATTGAATCTCATCATTAACATTAATAATGAATGAGCACAATCAATTACTCAAACCGTTCACTACTTGTCTTAGGCACATGAATTTGCTCAAATCGCTGCTTCACCATAGAGATGTGTTCTCGTAACACATACAGTTGATCTGCGTAGGCTAGCGGCATAGACATGGTATTGACGGCAAGCTCTATCTCTTCTAAGGTTTTTTTAATTTTTTCAAATTCTAAATCTTCCTTATTGTTTGACATTTCACGTTCTATCTTCATTAACACGCCATACCAACGATAGAGTCGTGAACGTATACGCCAACGATATAAAGGTGCTAGCAAGCGCGAAGCAGGTACTATGACAATCAACAAAGGGAGTATCAGCAGTAACAACCTATCCATTAAACTTGCTAACCAAAAAGGTAGGCGCTTATATAAAAATGGAGAGCCTGAAGTGTAATAGCGTTTGGCATCTTCACTCAAAGGAAAATCACGTTGAGTTGCAGTCGGAAATTCATTTGTATTGCGAAATAAACCGGGTTTGCTATGTACTTCTTTAGCCGCTGCGATTAATAAATCAGAGATAGCAGGATGTAAATTTTCACGCGCAATCAATTCAACCGGTGTGCCTATAAGTTGAATATCAAATGGCGGTAGATTACGACCTAAATCAAAACTACCTTCTGGTGCTTTTAGCCGTGAAAGAAAATGTAACTTCCTGACATAACCATCGGCCTGACTAAAGCTCATCAGTTTGATACCAGGCTCGGCCATCAGTTCTCGTACTTTTTTGCCGCGTATGAGTTCACTCATAATAAAAATAGCATCAACCTTTTTCGATTTAATCGCCTCAATTGCATCGTCACCATCCATAGCGAGCAAATTTACTTCGGTGGGTTTTATCTCATTGGCTTCAAATATTTTTTTAGAGAGTATGTTGGTACCACTCCCTTCGGGACCAATCGCAACCCGCTTATTTTTAAACTGAGGAATTTTATCTATAGGATAGGTAGAACGATAAAAAACTAACATCGGCTGCACATACAGCGTGCCTAATGAAACCAAGGACTGTAATTCTTCTTTATCAGCTAAACCGTTTTGTACTAGCGCCACATCAGCAGCCACTTTTTTATTCATTAACAGTTGCAGATTTTCATCTGAACCATCAGTCATCACCACCTTCACTTTCACGCCATGAGATTCAATAATTTTTTTATATTTTTCAGCGGTATTTTGAAAGCTACTCCCTTCGGGACCACTCAATATCACTACGGTATCAGGTGGTGCTGGCTGCAGCATGGTAAAAGTCAGCCATCCGACCAAGCCAACTAAGAGTAGTAATGGAATCAGGACAAAAAATAAATCTTTCCAAGATAGTGCGAAGATTTTTTTTATAAAACGAGGTGAGTACATAGAGGGTTCTGTATAAAAATCATAAGCGTGTTGACTGGAATTGCGCTGCATAGTGACTCCGGTTTTAGTATGGCACAGCTTGCATCGTCATCTCTTAAAAACGCAAGCAAGCTGCTCTTATAAAATTATCTTTTTGAAAATAGTAGCACTAGCTTGTGTCGTCTTTCATGACAAATAAGGCTATATGAAATGGTATGAATCTTGCTGTAATAGCCGCATATGAACTGGCTTTACTAAACGATTCTTATGATTACTCGTGTTAATTCCATGGCCGGCACAGGCGCAATGTCTGCAATCTCCAGTGCTGCCTTAGCTCAAATGAAAGTTGAGCTCACTACTGCCCTAAAAGCTGCAGGGGTGACTGACGCCAGTGAAACCGACACCATGCCCAAAGGATTTCCAAACGGCGTGACTTGGGCGAATGCTTACAAAATGGTCGCGCAATGGAAAGAAGACGGTAATCCTGCAACGCCTGGCAATCTGGTGTTATCGCAAGACCTAGTCAATAAAAATGTCGCTGCGACCAAATCGCTCAAAGAGTTGGGATACAACGACCTCTCGCGCTTTAAAGCGGGCACCTCCGTGGTCGGAGCGATCGATACACTCTATCAAAGTAAAACCAATGGTTTGGTCGGTTCTGCGCTGGCAAAAGCAGGTATTTATGATTTAACTGCCTTCCCCAAAGGCACCACCGTCTATCAAGCCTTCAAACTCATAGAAGACCCAGACAATCCCGGCAAACTATCAACCGATCGATTTCGCGAATTAAAAGGTGCCTTTACTGCACTCTCAGCACTAGGCGTTACTTCCTTGGCGAATTTTCCTAGAGGTACAAATGCGTTAGACGCGAAAGCCGTACTCGAACCCAAGGCAGTCCAAATGTTAGCCATGACTGGCATGACACCTGACAGCTTTAAAAATACGAATCTCTCTGCTTTAGAGCAAATGGGGATTTTGAGTAGATTGCCAGACACAATCAGAGAATTAAACGCCCTACCATCCAGTACCAATGCGAATACATTAGGAACCAATGCAAATGCCGCAAAAAAACTGGTAGCTCTTGGCTATGAAAGCTTAAATGCTTTCGCCGGCATGAAAGCCTTTGGCGGCAAACCCGTTACGGCCGCTGCAGCATTGATGCAAGTAACAAAAAAACCTGTAGATGCAGATTTACCCTTCCCCACAACGCCAAGCACAGACCGCCTATTTCAAAGCACCGAACAAGCGAAGATTCCGTCCTACGGCAAAATCAATCCAGTTAAATACACCGTCTATTCACCTAATGAAACGGACAAAGTAAAACCCAATCCGCCTCCTGTAGTGACTGTGGCCAGCACGGCTGAAATCTTGGCGGCAAATATTATTTATTGGAAAAGGAAAACCTAAAGTTTTTACAAACCAATTTAATTGGTGCAGATTTACAACACTTTTTTCAGATGTTACGGCTAGAGCCATCAATAGATTGAAATTAAGCTTTTATAATCATTTCCAAGAGACAACTTGAATAACTGAAAGCATATTATGAAAAAATTCCTTGTGGGCACAATGCTGATACTGAGCGCGATTTCCGCTCAAGCACAGTTAAAACCTTTTGTATCCTTTGATTATGCGGACGAAGAAAAACGCTCAGATGGCAGTAAAAATGCTGCCGTTAACATGACAGTCGGTGTTAAAGCACCGAACAAATGGGAATATTCGATTAAGGCTGGTTATTCAGATCCAGCTGATCCAAGCTCATCCAAAGTCAACACGCAAAACGTTGAACTCAAAGTAAAGAAATCATTTGAGACTGGCTTTGGTGTCTATCCCTATGTCGCAGTCAGACTAGGACAAAAATTTACTAAATCAAATGGTTTAAACATTAAGCACTATGCTGCTGATGTTGGCCTAAAAATTCCTCTCGGACTAGGTTTTGCCGTTGATGTCGGTTCGCGCTATCGCAATGCCTTTCATCAAGATGCCGTTGATCCTTTTGACAGCGTTCGCTATCACGCCACCCTACTCTATGATTTCAATGAAAATCACACCTTAGGATTACGTTATGCGCGAAGTCAAGGCGCTGTAGATGAATCAAAAAATTCTGTGCGCGCGCATTACACCTACAACTTCTAAGTCTTTTCCTGCAACCCCAGAGAGGGTTTGCTAAATTAACCGGTGACTTAGGTCTCCGGTTTTTTTTCGCCCATACTGCTGATAGGGATAAAATGAATAGTTAAGAAAAAATAAACTGCTCTGAAAGAAAGTCGAATACCTGCCATAATTCGCTTGCCTGACAAATTCCTGACAAATAATACCGATATGAAGTTTTTTAAATATAAAGTTTTTAATTTGACAATAAATTCTATGGGAAGCTCAACACTCCGCTCTAACAAGAAGCCAACTGCATACATGTCCATCGCTGTCCTTAGCATGATGCTCGTTCTTGCAGCCCCCTTAAGAGCAGAAACCATACAGATCATTACCATTAATGAATTGATCAACACCGTCGTAATCAACAACCCTGAGCTATTGGCTAGCAGGCAATCATTAGATGCAGCCACTGCAGGCATCACCACCGCAAAAGCATTACCTAATCCACGATTAGAAATGCAAAGCGGTCGATACAACGAACAAAATCCCGCTGCGCTTTCAGGAAGAGGGAATGGCATCGGCGTTGCGCAATTAATCGAAAACCCAGCTTTACGAAATGCACGGGCTGAAAGCGCTATACATAGTCGCTCTAGATCTGCCCAAGTCGTGGTCATGACAGAAAATGAATTAATTGCAGAAACAAAGCGACGTGCTTATGAATACTTACTGCGTAAAGAAGAAACGATCGCCGCTTTTGATGCTCTGGGTTTACTTGAACAAATTCGCGAGCGTGTAAAAGTTAGAGTACAAACTGGTGAAGCTGGACGCTATGAATTAATTAAATCGGATGCAGAAATTATCAATGCGCGCCAACGCGAACAAACAGCACGCTTACAAGTACAACAAGCTGCCATCTCACTGAATCGATTAGCAGCCGGTCGCTTACCTAGTTCATGGGAATTAAATGCACAGCTTAGCGATAAGCTACAAGTGCCCGATCTTGAATTACTTAAAAAAACAGCAGTAGTTGAAAATCCAGAAATCAAACAACTGATTGCTGAATTAGCGCGTTCACGCTCAAAAATTAATGAAGCAGAAGCGAGTCTTTGGCCAGGTGTAGAAATTCGCGTTTCGCAATTACGAGAGCCTGAAGCCAGACAAAATATGATAGGTCTTTCGGTACAGCTGCCGATCTTAGATCAACGTGCAGGCCCACGTGCAGAAGCAATCGCAGAACGCGAACGAGCAATCGTTCGTCTAGAAGGTCGTAAAGCAGAGTTACTGCAACAAATTGAACTCACATGGAAGTCCGTGCAAATTGCACGCACACGTATTGATGCACTCTCTGAAGGTGCGATGCGTGATGCAGAGTCCACTTTGAAAGTTGCCCAAGCAGCTTATCGATTTGGTGAACGTGGCATTTTAGAAGTGCTGGATGCAGAACGTGTCTTACGTTCCGTACGCAATGATTTACTGTTAGCGCGTTATCAATTACAAGCTTCACTGATAGAACTCGACACACTGGCAGGACGTCATGTCGCGAAATCAGAATAAACACTTACTACTTCTAATACTCAACAAATTATATTTATTCGCTATGCCTAGCCTCTACAACATGCAAAAACCTATTCGTATTCAACGCCTTGGATTACTCTTCATATTGCTAGTCACACTCAGTGCCTGCAATAAAAAAGAATCAGCCACAGCCAAGCCAGTACAAGCCGTTGATACTGCCATTGTGGAAATCAAACCAGAAATGGCATCCCAGTTTTCAATTGAACGCGTACAACTCAACGACATTGCCGTTACACAAAGAGTCTCAGGCAAAATCGAAGCCAATGAACAGCGCACTACACGTATAGGTGCATCTGTAACGGGGCGAATCACTCAAGTTATGGCAGAGGTTGGTGATAGAGTCAAAGCCGGACAAGCCTTAGCAAAATTATCCAGTCCGGAACTCACTAACGCTCAATTATCATTTTTGCGTGCAGTATCAAGTAGCAAGTTAGCTGAACGTTCAGTAGAGCGTGCACAACAATTGGTTGCTGCTGACGTGATCGGCTTTGCCGAGTTACAAAGACGCGAAGTGGAATTATCAGTCGCGCGTGCAGAGCTACGTGCAGCATCAGACCAACTACGCTTAATTGGTTTGTCGCCAACAACCATAGAAAGCTTACGTGAAAATGGTTCACTCGCTTCTGAAGTAGCGATTACCGCCACTCAAACCGGTATAGTCGT
>Ga0209768_10001595_pt1 | contig 14477 bp, 13 predicted proteins | sample LauGreSBDMM110SD_3_FD_187564 | JGI IMG/M metagenome (GOLD analysis project Ga0209768, IMG submission 187564) | Freshwater lake microbial communities from Lake Michigan, USA - Sp13.BD.MM110.SD (SPAdes) (version 2) | ecosystem: Environmental > Aquatic > Freshwater > Lake | place: Lake Michigan... | reverse complement strand
ATCTATATTAACTTTAGCACCAGTTTTATGTTCAATTAATATGTGGCCATTTGCTTCCGTTAAAGATTGCGTAACAATTTCAACTACGTTATTACCAATCTCCCAACAAATTGTATTTGCTGAATTGTTTGCAGTATTGACTCTAGCAAAATTTCTAATTAAATTGGGTGCGGTACCGAAATACTCGGTTGCCGCTTCTGGAATTGCAGGAAGATATCCTAAAATTGCAGGCTCTTGTGCAGACAATGAATCTAAAAAGAAACCAAAAACCCATTCACCAACTTTAGGACTTGCATAAAGATTAGGGGTATTTAGAGGATGAACAGTTAGCGCCCACGGCAAGTCTTCAGTCGGAACCAAATTAGTTGCTTTTGCAGGATGATATCCAAAGCATCTCACTTTGCATCTACCTAGTGTCAAAGGATCGTTGATATCTTCAACAATTCCAATCCACCAAATAAAACCATCATGTCCTAAAAAATTTCTCATCAATCATCCCATGTTCTTGAAGTATTGAATTTGTCTCTCTTGATCTGCAACCCATTCGTCTGATGGCTTACCTTCGCCTTTGTAGTAGCGCAACGGTCTACCAGTTTTCTTAGAGACTAACGCCCATCTGCCATCTACTTGTTTAAGTGTTTCAATTAATTCTGGACCAAAAACATCTTCTTCCCACTCTTCTTGTGAAACAGTAGTGCCTTGTATAAAATGTTTAAATTTTTTCATAGTCTGTCTAATTCTGATGTGTCTACTGCGCCTGGAGGAACATTGTCTCTAATCCAAGTGAGTAATTGTTTTTTCACATCAAGTTCTGTCTTTATGGGCTTTCCTGGTTCTTTAAGCGTCAAGTATTTAAAGTCTTTAATAACAGGATTATCTCTCTTGTCTCGGTATGGTTTATCTGTTTTTGGATCAAGTACATAAATTGTATTCTCTTTATTATTTAGAATGACATAAATGCCTCCCTGTACTGAGCGTGGCATAGATTTTGTTACCAAATCATACACGGTCTGTGCGGCACCTGCATGTGTAGCAAGCAAAATATCTTCTGGCACAACTCTATCTCTTGTCTTATTGTTTTCTATTGCAATTTGATAATTTTGCAGAACCCAAGATACGTGAATGTTCTTTGGTTCATATCCAGCGGCAAACAGTTTTGGCAAAACATCTGTCATGTCAGAAACTTCTTTGAAGGTACTGTCAAATATGATGTTTGGTAATTGACCTTTTTCAGCGCCAGCAAGCATCAACTCTAATGTCTTGTCTTTTGAACCAGTAGCACGAACAAGTACGTGTAGAATGTATACATGTGTTGGAGTCTTAAGATTCAAGTCACCCATCTTCAGATTCTTGTCAATTAATTCTTTTTGAATAAGTTCTTTATCTTTTTCGGAAATTTTATCGCCATACTTGTCTAGCAAATCTTGAGTCGTGAATTTACCAAGTTCATCTAACTTTTGAAATGCAATTTTCAATTTATCAACGTCACGCACTTTAAATTCTGATCCTTGCATAAAATGTTGAACAGCAAAACTTTTACCAGACGCCGCTCCACCAGCAAGGAACACAATCTGCCCATACTTTGCGCCTTTGTTGTAGAGAATTTGTTTCTCTACAAGTTGATATGCTTTGTAATCTTTTAAATCTACATACTCTGAAAATTTGAGTTTCATTTTCGAATGCCTTTATGGGGATACTGGTATTAATCGGTTTAGGTTTATGGGAGAAGAACCTCTTGTGAGTTCTAATCTCTTTATGTAACTTGTTCCAGATAAACTATGTTTAACTCCAGATACAAAATATTTGCCAGAATGATATCCATCTGGTAGTGGATCACTAGAATTCAAAGTTAATTGTTTATCGTATGCGCTAGGAATCATAAGATTGATAACATGTCCAACACCAATTGAATTGGTTGCGCCCTGAACGTCAACTTCTAGTTTAAACATGCTTTTAGATAAGTGTCCAAAAATATTATTGGAAAGCCAATTCTTTCTATTGATTGTATCATTAATTGACGATAAAATCAAACGTCTTCCTGGAATCTCATTTTTATTATTGTCGTAAGTATTGAAAATGTTTTGTTCATCTAATAGTTTATTGGCATAGAAATCGCCAGTCTCTCTATTTTTATAACCAAATTTTTCCACATTATGTGTTCTTTTAATTGGATCGATTGAAGTTATTGTAGTATTGTATAAGCCCAATAGCATACATTCCAAATGGTTGAAGTTTTCTTTATACGTCAATTTTGAAACACGAATATTTTTACCTTCAACTCTTCCGTCTGAATTTTGATTAAACTGTAATGTGTGTACGCCACCAGTGATGGAGTCGTCTATTAACTTTTCATAGCTTCCAAAATAGTGTGATGATGCAAATTTTCCTCCGGTTGGGTATGTACCAACTACTGGAATAAAACGTTCAAAGAATACATAAAATTTATTTTTAGTACAAGCACGTTCAGCCAATGCTTCAATTGCTCTATGTGGCATAATTCCAGTACTCACAAACGGAGCAGTCAATGTTACTTTTGGGTCTTCTATCGCTAAATCGTTATCCGACATTTCTTTAAATAGTGACACAACAGCATCATTGATATTTGTATTTTTGTAACTTTTGAAGATTAATTTTTTTGTTGAGTTTACAAAAGACCTTGATGAAAAAAACAATGTATATTTTTTTGTTAAGTTAGAAACATCAACTTCATATCTGCTAATTTTATTGACAATAAAATCTTGTCTCCAGACAATAACATCTTGCGTTGCCGGCATAGAAACTTTTAATGTAATAGTTTCTCCGCCTTCTATTTCCCATTTTTCAATTGCGCCGCCAATATCACCAATAGTTACTGAGCCAACAATAGATGCAGAAAATACATTTTCGTCTATATTAAAATCTAAGAATGAATCCAACAAAGAAATTTTAACGTTTTGTCTTGTTAAGATCGATAACTCATTTACTACAACATCTCCGCCAATTTGTGATTTTGGAAGATTAATTCTAGATATTGCAATGTCATTGGGTGCGTCCATTTGAGTGTCACCAGACACCGCACCAAATGGGTATGATAATTGATATGTCATATATTAAATAATAGGCTTTAAGATGATGCTTTTTAATCCGGCATCTAATTGCCCAAGAATATTTTTTTGTAGAATTTTAATTTTTGATTTATTTGTATTTTTTCTCAATTCCCACTCATACGTTGTTTCTGATCTTCTAAGCGCCGAAGATAATGTTGTCCATTCGGCAACGTCAATTATATTTCCTGAATTATCATAGTAATACTTTAATGTACTCATTGCGGTTTGTAAACTGCCATATTTTTCGATGATATAATTTTTAAATTCGTCAGTATTTTTAGGCCAGTCATCGTATATGCTATACATGTTGTTAGTTAACATTATAACCCAATCATATTCTGGACTACCATACAATTTATATGAAACAAAGTCTGGAGTTTCTCCGTCCCTAATCACATATGGTGTATATGCAATTTTCCTAAAATCTTTTACGTAGTCTTTTATCTTAGACACAACTGTAATATCGATTGCTTTTAGATAATCGTGGTCGTCAATTTTATAACGAATTTTTGGATAATTTGTAAATATACTCATTTTTAGAAAATCGTCCTATATTCTGAATTTATTGAAGTTCGTTCGTTACCAAGTGTACCTGTTGTTGGTAATGATGTTTCTCTTAAATTGATTGTTACTGTTACTTCACTCGGATAGTATTTTTTGTCAGCACCCGATGAAAAAAATACCATTTTATTCTGTGACCCATAATCAACTGCCACGTTTTCAATTACGCAAAATTCACTAGTAAACAATTCTGTTAATGAAGTATCACCCGTAGCATTTTTCTGAAGTAATAATTTGAATTTACAAGTGTCTGGATACCCAAGACTAAATGCAGAATCTAATCCACCACCAATTAAATTTCCGCCAACCAAGAAGGCAATATCACCACCTTGAATTTTAGCATCCGCTTTAATTTGTGCAATTTGTTCTGGAGTTTTTTCTCTCAAATCTGGAACCGAATCGTCTCCTGCGCCCTCAAAAACATCACCTGTAACTATTCCACCTCTAGGTGAAGATGCAAATCTAAACGTATTTACAATATCTATCATTTTTTCTGCTTCTGAAAGACTTGTTGGTCTCATTGTAAATGGCAATGTAAATCTTCTGAATGTTGGACCTTGATATATCAATTGTTGAAAATTATTTAAGAATCTTTTTGTGATGAATTCATATTGAGATTTTCCTCCCAATCCAGCTGACTGTATAAAACCTTGTGCGCCAGATGCGGCAAATTTAACCTGCTTTAATATGGCTTCTAATGTTGCATTGCCAGTAGTCTTCAATGCGCTAAAAACACTTTCACTTGGATTTGCATCTGGCGCCCCAAATATGTTCTGACTCTCTGAATATCCATTACTTAACGTTGTGTTAAACGTTCCGCCCATGCGTATAAATACGATTGCCGCATCAGATTTGACGCTTGCGAATGCATCAAAGAATTCGAAGCGAGCCATTGGTGTCACAAAATCCTTATGTGAATCTTGTGCACCAAAAATTAAATTTCCTGAAGTGACAGGATATCCTGAAACACCTTGATTTATTCTGAACGGATACTGGTCTGCCACTTTTTATTCCTTTTATGAAAACTCATTATCCTATTTATGTCGTACAAAGGTAAATTTAAACCTAAAAACTATCAAAAGTACAAAGGTAACCCAACTAATATTGTTTATCGTAGTTTACTTGAACGTAGATTTATGGTATATTGTGATGAGACTGCATCTATTTTAGAGTGGTCTTCTGAAGAAGTTGTTGTGCCTTATGTGTCTCCTGTTGATAATCGTTATCATCGATATTTTGTTGATTTCTGGATGAAATACAAAGATAGAAACGGTGATATCAAATCTGTGCTGATTGAAGTCAAGCCAGACATACAAACACGTCCTCCTGTTAGAAAAAATACACCCAATGGTAAACCAACTAGAAGATTTATCAATGAAGTGATGACATGGGGTGTCAATCAAGCAAAATGGGAAGCCGCAACAAAGTACTCAATTGAAAGAAATTGGGAATTTAAAATCATAACCGACAAAGATTTGAGATAAATAGAAGTATGGCTATATTCGATAACATATTAATCAAAGGCGCACAACAAGGTGTCATTCCCGCAAAATCAAAAGATGCGAGGGAATGGTACAGATCGGCTGCCGGAAAACTAACTGGAAATATATCTCCAAGTACATTTGAAAAACGTACAGATGAAGCACGTAAAGTTTCAAGTATGGAATTTGGGTATATGTATGCGTTTAAATACGATCCAAAGCATAAGGCTGACTTACCATACTACGATACATTTCCTTTGATATTTCCAGTAAAGATGGAATCAGATGGATTTTTAGGAATCAACTTTCATTATTTGCCTCCTGTTCTACGTGCTAAATTGATGGACGCTTTATACTCAACATTGACAAATAAACAGTATGATGATAGCACAAAAGTTAGAATTTCATATTCTATTCTACAAGGTGCATCTAAGTATAGATATTTTAAACCAACTCTTAAGAAATACTTAAGAACTCATGTTCGTTCTCAATTTTTAGAGATACAAGTAAAAGAGTGGGACATTGCATTGTTTTTACCAACCGAGTCATTCAGAAAAGCAGACACTGGTCGTGTTTGGGAAGAATCACGTAAGAAATTAGGAAGAACATAAATGATAGCAACAGCACTAACAACTTTTCCAGACGTAATAGTCAAAGACACCCGAATAGCAAAACCAAGTTTTTCTATCAGCGCATTAAGATCCGCTGTGGGTGTGATTGCACGTCCTAATATGTTTAACTGTGTGCTTACTGGAGCCCAAGTTTTTAATAATAAAATTCCTAACTTTTCATACAGATGTGAAAAGGCTGAGTTTCCGGGAAGAACAATTGCAACGACTGACGATACATTTGCAGGTCCAACAATGAAACTTCCATATGATATGACATATAACGATATTACGCTATCTGTCATTTGTTCTGAAGACATGAAAGAACGTACATTTTTTGAAACGTGGATGGACTATATTGTTAAACCCGCAACGTCACCGGATGCAGGAACAATAGCATATCATTCAGATTATGCGAGAGGACTTAAATTGGAAATCGATCAATTATCTTCCGCCACTGGCAATAGCCTTTGTACGTATATCTGCTATGATGTATATCCTATAGCAATAACACCAATGAATGCTACGTGGGATGAAGTAAATACGTATCAACGTTTTGGAGTAACTTTAACATATAGATATCATACATTTGAGAAATATTGATATTTTATAATTTTTTAATATAACTGGAGAAATACTATGGCATTACCTAAATTTAATAACCCAATTTTTGAATTGACTTTACCATCTACTGGCCAAGCAGTCAAATACAGACCATTCTTAGTGAAAGAACAAAAAATTCTTTTGCTTGCATTGGAAGGCAACGATCAGAAAGACGTTTTAACCGCAATCAAACAGATTGTAGGAAACTGTGCTATCGATGAAGTCGATCCAAGTAAAATTGCACTATTCGATTTAGAATATTTCTTTATGCGTCTTAGAGCAAAATCAATCGGAGAAACAATCGATTTAAGATTGCGTCATCCGACAGGAAAGAATTCAGACAATGAAGAGTGCGAACACATGACACCAACCACATTAGCTTTATTAGAAGTTGAAGTGCAAAAAACTGACGAACACACAGATAAAATTATTCTAGATGAAGAAACTGGTATTGGTATTAAACTTAAATATCCAAACGTAGACATGGCTATTGCATCTGCTAAAACAGTTGAAGGTAAAAATCAGATGGATGCCGCTACTAACGCAATTATCAACAGCATTGAATATATCTTCGATAAAGAAACAGTATATAAAAAAGAAGATTCAACTAAAAAAGAACTGATTGAGTTTATTGAAAATCTATCTCAAGATCAGTATGTTAAACTTACAAAATTCTTTGAATCTATGCCAAAATTAAAACACAAAGTCGAATGGACATGTGGTAAATGTGGATGCAAAGATGAAATAACATTGGAGGGCTTGTCAAATTTTTTCGGCTTCTGATGGGATCTGAAAATTTAGCAAATTACTATAAAACCAATTTTGCTCTAATGCAACATCATAAATATGATTTGGAAATGTTAGAGAATTTGATTCCATTTGAACGTGAATTGTATATTATGCTATTGTCTCAGCACATTGAGGAACAAAATCAGCAACAGCAATTACAGGCACAACAAAGAGGAAGAAGATAAATGGCTACGCAAAAAGAATACGAAAAGCTGAGTGATAGCGACAAGAAAAAAGAAGATTGGATGAACGCTAAGTGGCGTCCGATGATGGGTTGGATTTATATGCTAACCTGTGTGACTGACTTCATTATCTTTCCTATTCTTTGGGCTATGTTACAAGCCGCATTGAAACAACCTGTGTCAGCATGGCAACCCATCACCTTGCAAGGCGCAGGATTATTTCATCTTTCTATGGGCGCTATTATTGGTGTTGCGGCTTTCGGACGTACACAAGAAAAACTAGCAGGAGCAAACAATGGCGGTATGCAACCTATGGAACAAAGCGTCACAACAAGATATGGATCTCCGTCGGCAGGCGGATTCGGAGCATCCAACAGTTTTAGTTCACCAACATCAAATAGCTTTGGTAGCAGTTCAGGCTTTGGAGCACCAACGTCTAGCTTTGGTGCAACATCAAGACCCGCAACTGGAAAATCAGCAAGATTTGCAGAAGCCGATCCAGACTCTGTATTCGACAGAGGGTAATTAACATATGGCAACATTAGGCAATTATGGTGCCGCCCTTGGCGGAATGGCTAAAGACGCTGTTGTGGGTGGTGCTAAAAGTTTGGTTACCGGGCTAAAGGGTGCAATAATAAGTGAGGCTCCAGGCCTTGCTGGTGCATATGCATTCGGCAAAGACTTAAGTAAACGTGCTAACTCTCAAAGTTCATCACCAAGAATGGCTGGAGGAAACACACCGCCAACATTCTCATCCCAATCATCGTCTGGCGTGTCATCGCCTTTAGGTGGACTATCCCAAGCAGTATCTCTTGTTGCTGGACAAAACAAATCAAATGTTATTAATCTTGAACAAGTTCGTCAGTTGAAACAGTTAAATGATAGTGTTATCAATCAATCAAAACTTATTTCATTTGGAGTTGAAGACACCAAACGAAAAAATATATTTGCAGAAGAAGTTGCAAATGAACAAGCAATTCGTGATGATAAGTTATTAGATGCAATTAATAAGTTAAGTGATAAATTTGATGGCGCTAGTTTTGGTGGAAAAAATAAAGCCGACGGAGAAGGCGGTGGGGGTTTAGTTGGAGCCGCTGGCTCAGTTGCGGCCGCAGTTGCTGGAGGATTTTTAAAAGATGGACTTAAGTGGATAGGTACTTCTATTGTTGGTGCTATAGCCGCTGGATGGTTATTTTTTAAAAGACAGATTGCGGCATTTGCATTAACAGCCGCATTGCGGTTTGGTGGTGGCGCCGCTTTGGGTGGAGCAGTTGCCAGTGCTGGCGCAAGATCCGCAATAATGGGAACTCTCGGTACTGTTATTCCTATGGTGCTTCGTTTCTTAACTGGTCCTATTGGATTGGGACTTATGGCGGCCGCCGGTCTTTTTACGCTGGCCGCTTCTGCAAGAACAACTTCAGTTAATGATGGTAGAAGAAGAGTTATACCACCAATTGATCCAACTGCCGGACCGAGCAAAAAGGCTGAACTTAAACCAGATGAAGCAAAGAGATTGTTGGACGATGCAAATGAGCGCCTTAAAGATGATCCTAAACTTACGCCCGCACAAAATAAAATTAAAAAAGATAACGCAGAGCGTGATTTAAATTCATTTGGAGGCAGAGCAAGAGTTGAAGAAATAGCAAAAGGTAACAAAGACCCTGGCGCCGCAATAAACTCCGGTAAATTTTTAGACAAAGTGAGGGGTGCTGAATCTGGAGGTAGAAATATTCCAAATCCTCTTGGGGGTACTGCTGGAGGTGTGTATCAGATTACGGATTCGACATGGACGGGTAATGTTGAAAAGATGATTGCTGGAGGTGATACAAGATTCACTAAAGCCGATCTTGATCCAAAGATGAAATATAATGAAGCTAAAGCGAGGATGGTTGCTGAATATATCACAGAGCAAAATAGAGTTGGACTAAAAAATGCGTTAAAAAGAGACCCCACAGAAACAGACCTATACATGGCATACTTTTTGGGTATGGGTGGTACTAATTCTGGTGCGATTAAATTCTTAAACGAAATGGACAAAGATCCAGCGCAAGTTGCATGGAAAATTTCAAGCACTAGCGCCGATAGCGATATAATTAATAACAATGCTGAAATTTTCTTTGAAAAAGTATCTAGAGATCCAAAAACTAAAAAAGTTTTAAGTAAAGAAGGTCCACGTTCAGTCAAAGCAGTTTATGACTTGATGAATAAGAAAATCTCTGGCGCCGGCGGCGGAAATGCGGCAGTTGTTGCAGGTGGCGCAAAAACTGCGGCACCGGCGGCCGTTACAGCTAAACCGCCACCAGGAACTAAAGCAGAAATAGACAATAGTTCTGTTACTGGTTTTTATAAAGATGCAGTTAAATTTAAAGATTTAAAAGATTCACCCCCATTAGAACCTCTGCCGGTCATCGCCAAACTTGGCGGCGGTGGATTTGGCGGCGCTGGCGGAGACAATGATAGTCTATATACACTCAGTTCCAAGGGGTCTGGCAGTCCAGGAATTAAAGCCCCGACAAAAGTTATTGACGATGCCAATTTAGCAGTATCTAAAGCACTTACAAGAGGTTTGGGTATTGACCCAAAAAGTGGTGCTCTCTTACCAGCTAAAAAAGCCCAAGAAGTCGCCACTCAAACAAAAGTACTTAAGCCTTTATTTAAATCGAATACTGATATCATTAGAGATGCGAATACACAATTTATAAAATCATTTAGAGCAACTGCAACAAATGCATTTACTCAAATATTAACAAAGACTTTATTTCCTAAAGGCGTTGGTGTTGATCGTTCTGTAGCAGGCCGTGATGATATGTATCGTGGCCAACAATTGCAAAAGATTTTTGGTACTGATGCTAAAATTAATTCAATGGCTAGCAAGTTATTGGGCAAGCAATATGGTCCAATGTTTGCTCCGATGTTCAATCAACTTGCACAAGGATACTTAGAAGTTGGTTCAAGAATAGCAGGTAAAGCAATCTTCCAAGGTATTGGAGGATTAGGCGCAGAAGAAACCCAAGGTATCACAGGACAAGTTCTTGGGAACCTTGCCGCAGGGAATAAAAAGTTAGCACTTGAACAATTGTTATATGGCGCATCTGGAGGAAAAGAAAGTGGTATTGCTCTTGGTGCAGAAACTATGTTTGCTAAGTATGGTTTCAAGAATCCAATGGAGGGGATTTCATACTTTGCTAATGTTTTAGGTGAGGCTGCCACTAGCCCACTTAATTCGATGATGAATAATAATCCTCAAGCATCTGTGGTTTTTGATCCTAGATTGGGATACAATGTATACCAAGACGGACCAAACCGTGGTCAAAGAGCAGGACCACAAGCAGGCCAAGCATATGGGCAGAACTTTGGTGGAGGACAACTATTCAGTCCTGGTCTGAATAACTATGGTGTTCAGCCAAATCCATATGGAACTACAGCGATGGCAGGCGCTCCTGGAAGTTACATAACGAATGGTACTGGAGTTGCCGGAAAACTTCCAACTCAAGCAGAGTTCTTTGGCCAGACCCAACAACAGTTTGCTAATAACTCTAAAGAAACCCTTGCTCTTCAACAAGCACAACTAGATTTGACTAAAGCGAATAATATCGAACAAGCTAGAAAAGATGCAGAGAAAATCAAGCAGGCCGCAGAATTATCAAATAAACAAATACAGGTATCGATTGATGCGTCTAGAGATGCATCGGCAGTCGCTGAACTGCAAGCACAACAAGCCGCTAACCTAACCCAAGCACAAACTTCGGCTGATGCACTAATCACTAAAGCACAAACTGGAGAATTAATTTCTGGACTTGGAGGGCGTGCAGGAAGTGGAACTGGAATAGTGCAGAAAGATGCTAATGGTAATGTAACAAATCCTAATGGCGCAGGAAAGCTATTTGATGGTAAAACTGGATTAGGAGAATTTGGAAACTTTGCAGGCGATATGTTGAAGAACGCCGCAGGGCAAAAAATTGTTCAATCGTTAGGAGTTAAAAATCCTTACATGCAAATGATTGCCAACTTTGGTGTACAGAAATTGTTAAACAAAGGTTTTGACATGGTCGCCGGCTCTGATTTTGTTAAAAATCTGTTTAGTTCGCCTTTAGGCTCTATAGAAGAACCCTTGGTATCGGCCGGCTCAAGTTTTTTTGGCGATATCATAAGTTGGTTTACGGGCGCTGATGGTGGACCTGTTGTTGGTCCAGGAACATCAAGATCAGATTCTATACCTGCACTATTGTCTAATGGTGAGTTTGTTGTCAATGCGGCCGCCGCTAAAACATATAGACCTTTATTAGATTCGATAAATGCTAAAAAGTATGCAGACGGAACACCAAGTATATCAGGATCAGGAAACGCTTTATTTAAGGCTACAGGTGTAGACAAACAACTAAATGCATTAGGAGATCAAACAGATTTACTCACAAGCATCGATGGTTCTCTTAGAATAATTTCGGGACAAGGAACATCATCTGGAACAATGTTATCTTCTGGTGGCTCAGGTTCCTATTCTTATAGTGGTGGGCTTGGTGGGGTTTGGAATCCAGCGGGAAGTTCATCTTCTAAAAGGTCTGGAGTTAATGCAGGCAGACCTGGTCCTCCTAGCACAATGGATATTGTTGGGTCTATTGCTGAAGGTGTAGTAAAGTCATATTTAATTAAAACTGGCATCAATGCGGCGTCCACAGCAATATTTGGTTCAACGCCCGCCCATATGGCAGGCACGGCTCTTTATGAAGCTGGTTACACTACTCTCGGTACAATGGTAGGTGGACCATCGGTCGCAGGTGCAAACTTAGTTACTGGTGAAGCTGTTTCTGGAGCCTATGTGGCCAGTACTGCGGCCGCTGGCACAGCGGCAACGACTGCTTCTACGGCGGCGGCTGTCGATACTGGTTTCGCCTTGGCCAATGGCGCCGTATTGGGTGAGGGTCTAACTTTGGCCGCAGCCATTCCATATGTGTTTGTTGCCATTGCGGCGATTTACGTTTTAGATCAAGTTTATGGTGGTGGCGGTAGTTCTCCTCCGCCAAAAGAATCCAAATTTCATGCCGCAATATACGTAAGTGGAAATAATGATATTAGTGCGATAGCGCCCGTATATCAAACAACCGATTATCATGCACCTCCTGATGCATATAAAACAATTGCATATGGATTGTTACGTGTAGCATTTAATGCAACTAAATCGGCTGAACAAGTTACGAAAGTGACTACTCTTCCGTATGACTATCTATACATCAAAATTGAATTTAATAGAATTGCTTTATGTTGGGGCAAAGGCGCACCAAACGCATCAACATTGGCCGAAACAGATACTAATGTTGTTGGAACATGGGGCGCACCAACTCCGGAGACAAATCTAAACTCTATTGCAAAAGATATAGTAGACTTGATTACTGCTGAATTCAAAAAAGCTGGTGCAGATGCTAAAAAATTAGACACTGCCGCTAAAGGATTGTTATCTTATGGCTTAAATGATTTAAGTTCCGATTTAATTTCAGATTTAAAAACTGGTGACTTTAAATTAGATACTAAAGTTGGTAAAGGCATATTTTCAAATAATGTTGCAGAGTCAAATCGTATTTCTGCTTTGATTAATGCCGCTTCATCAAAGGCACCTACATCGGGTGAAGATGGCATACCTTTAGTTTGGAGTATGAAAGACAATGCATATGTTGAGAATTTAAATCCTGGTGCTGTATTATATGATGCACAAGGTCGACCAGTGTATGATATTCCTGGAACATCATCCGGAATAACAAGTGCTGATTTTGGTGGAACCGATATCGTTGGTATTGATAGACCAGCTAATTTATATTCACCAACTACAGGGACTGTCACTTCGGGTGCAGGCGCTGGAGGTACTGTTATTAGCGCACCATCAAGCACAAAGATTGATAACTCTAGCGTTGCTAATTTCTATAATCCTCCTCCTACTGCGGTAGATGGAATTAGAAATCGACCTCCAGGATAAAAAAAAGGGGAAGCATTTTACTGCTTCCCCGTCAAGTCACAAAGAAGATTACAAAATATTAATCTTCAGCGAGTTTCTCAAAATAACTCAAATCTTCGTCATCACTAACTGAGTCTGCAATTGTAGTCTTTGGCTTAGTTGGTGTTTCAGGTTTAGCTGAAGCTGTTACTGGTGCATTCGGTTTTGTAGAGTAATAATTATCTCCAGCAGAACCATCTTCAAGACCAAGCACTTTGTTCAAACGTGCTTTCAACTCATCATAAGACTTGAAGTTCTTCTCACTCAAGAATTCAGACAAACTAAACTCTTGCTTCCAGATACGTTCTAGATCATCTTCATCACCAGACAATGGTGCGGGTGATTCAAACTCAGACTTATCATAGTTCTGATAACCTTCAACTTTACGAATCTTCAACTTGAAGTTCGCACCTTCCCAAAGGTCGAATGGGTTGACAGGAGTTTCATCTTCAAACTCAGGATTCATCAAGTCATTCAACTTGTCGAAAATCTTCTTACCGAATTTGAACAACTTAACTGTTCCGTCATTGTCAGGATTTGCAGGGTCCTTGACAATATAGATGTTTGCGATATACTGCAACTTACGCTTTTGCTTACGTGCAATATCTTTGTTAGCATCAGAACCAGAGTTCCAAAGGATGCTATTGTGTTCAGACACAGGGTCTTTCTTGTTGAGTGTAGTCAACGAATTTTCAATGTACCATCCACCAGGACCTTGGAATGAATGATTGAAAACTTGAACCCAAGGTACATCTTCGCTTGCGGGTGCGGGAAGAAAACGGATCGTTGCGAAACCGTTACCTGCTTTGTCTACTGTGGGTTTCCAGAAGCGGAGGTCTTCATAAGACTTCTTACCTTCTTCTTTGTTTGTGAGTTTGGAAACTGCGTCTGTGAGTTTTTCCAAATCTTTGGTGCGTGACTTTTTCAAATCTGCAAATGATGTTGATGCCATATTAGTATTTCCTTGTATGTTAAGTATTAAATGTATGTTTTGCTTGTCCACTTTTATCATAATCTACTATAGTATATAGTCTATCATAATTCTCTATAGGTGTCAATAGACGGCAAACCTTACTAGGTTTACGCATTACTGCTGACACCACTACGTCACTACTAACTCTCTTAGTGACTTTTTCATCTTTGCCGTATCGTAATTTAAAAAGGGCTGGTACTTTTTGCATAGT
>Ga0209768_10001591_pt1 | contig 14486 bp, 15 predicted proteins | sample LauGreSBDMM110SD_3_FD_187564 | JGI IMG/M metagenome (GOLD analysis project Ga0209768, IMG submission 187564) | Freshwater lake microbial communities from Lake Michigan, USA - Sp13.BD.MM110.SD (SPAdes) (version 2) | ecosystem: Environmental > Aquatic > Freshwater > Lake | place: Lake Michigan... | reverse complement strand
TCCTGCCAAACTCTTAGTTTTTCCATCGGCATATTTATAACTTTTAATTTTATATATGTTTCTCGGTCTTATCATCGTCTTCGAAACGGAACTTTCAGATTCTATTAATTGTTTATATTCTAAAGAAAATGGCATTTATTATATTTTATTTAATTTAGGTATTTGCATTTTAGATGCGTTAAATGGAACGTACTGAGGTTGTTTCTTTACATAGGTATCCATCAATTGTATAAATTTATCATGCATATTATCCAAAGTAAAGTGTTTCAAAGTATTTTCTCTTAAACCTTTTGATTTTTCTAAATAAGAATCATATTTGTTGAATACATCATATATCTTATTAGCTGCATTTGAATAGTTTACACTAAACCATTGTGCTTCTTTCATACAAAATTGGTCAGCTGCTGATTCATCTACTTGAGTTAAATTACCTTCCAATAAAACTGCGTGCTCTGCTGGTAGGAAATCCATTTGTCCACTCCAACCACTAGCTATAATCGGTTTGCCTGTCAAAGTAAACTCAGCCATAGGTCTACCATATCCTTCACCTTTAGCAAATGAAATCATTGCCTTAACTTTTGGATGATGGTATAAGTTACTCATATCAGTTTCTTCCATATCACCATGTATTAGATATATAGATGGACACTTATCTCCAAATGATTTTATTACCTCATCAATTTTATCTCTAGTTGCTTCTCTATCAATAACGGAGAATCCAGCGTGTGATGTTTTAACGATAAGACCGGGTCTTTTATCTTTTGGAAGATATTGGAATACAGTAGCAAATGTTTTAATTGTCATACCAATATCCTTTCTATCTTGTCCCAACGAACCTTTCAGCCAATGCCCTACAATAAGAAAGTTAAAATCTTCTTTTACATTTTGTAATACATCCTTACCACTTCCCTTAGAAAATATTTGAGTATCAACTCCTTCTAAAAGAACTTCAATTTGTGTTGTTGTTTTAATCTCCCCTACAATTTCTCCATTTGCTTCGTTTTTTTGTTGATATACCGTTCCACCTAAATTTTGTTTTGTAAAATGGGATGGGACAATTATTAAATCCATTTTATTAGAACCATCAATAAAATCTTTTGGTGCTATTGTAGTTTCAACACCAGCAGTTACACCAATGTTATAGTGTCCTTTTGGTTCAAACTCATTAGCTACTGAAACTTGCATAAAAATATCAGGCTTTTGGTCTATTGCTCCTATCACTCTATCTAACATCCATCTACCAAATTCATTTTCGCCATCAACTTGATTTTGTGGAGTGTTACCCCATCTCAAAGGTATAATTTTAATATCATACTTATCCATCTTGCGTAAAGATTTCATTAAATCTCTACAATGGTCACCGTAACCGCTACGAGTGAATATAGGTCCTTGAAATACTAATGTTGGTTTCATTTATATAACTTATTTAATTTTAAATACTTCAAATCTTTCTCTTGGTTTCCAATTTTCAAATGTAGATTCCAAGCCATCCATTAAAGTTTGACACATATTTGTATGTGTTAATCCCATCTCTCCGATAAATGCTTCTCTACCCACCAATGCGTTTGATTTACGAACTTCTTTTGGTGTGTTGTACATTTTCTCAATTGCTTCTGCAACATCCTCTATATCAACTCTATCATCCCAAATATAAGGGGTAGGAACTGAACCAGCTAATGCTAATGCTCTACTCCATACCGGCAATGCCCAAGGACCAGGTTTAGCTTTTCCTTCCCACTCTCTCCATTGGTGAAGTGAACCAATCTTAATGTAATCATCTGCGGTTAGTAACTTACCATCAACTTCAAACCCACATTGGTCTTGCAATCCACCGGTTACATTTACAATGATTGGAGTTCCAGCCATTATTGATTCTGCAGTTGCTAATCCAAATCCTTCGTTGTTAGCAATATTAATTGTTGCATCTGCTATATTATAAATAAGATTTAATTCTTCTTGAGGTCTTCTTTTTTCTGAAAATATAATATTACATTCAGGTGCCATTACATCTATTACCGCCGGTAAATCAGTACCATTCTCATCAACAGGTTGTGTGTGCATTACTAAACAAACCTTATCTGCTTTCTCTTTACCAATTCTATCACAAAACTTTTTAAATGCTACAATAACATCTGCAGGTTGTTTTCTTCTGATATTACGATTACTCCAATATAGAACAAAATTATAATCCTTTCCACCTAAAATTTCTTTACGGAATTCTGCAGATACATCCGCTGGTTTGTAAATGTTTGTATTAATACCATGTGGTACATATCCTACTTGCCAATCCTTTTTAGGTTTCCAAGTTGGTTTAGTATCTAATGCTGATAATCTTTTAATGATACCATATGTTTGGCGAGAAATACAACCAATCCAATCACAACTCTCATAGTAGTTACGATTGTATAATGGGTCTGGTAAATCATCCCAAATTGCGTAAAATAAAAGTGGAACATTCTGTCTGATTTCATGTTCGATATCATACAACCATGTCCAATAACGAGGGTCAGTAAAGTGTAAGATAGCATCGGGTTGTTCTGAATTGATTAATTGTCTAATCAAATCGGCATTACCATAACCATTCCAAGGAAGTACTTTTAATGAAGCATCTTCTATACCATAGTTTTTTTGTATATCTTCACTTAAATCTAAAATTTTACCAGCTTCAGGGTGATTTATTGCGGCCCCTACCTGAAACCAATCGTATTTATGTATAGTACCTAATACGAATTCTTTTGACATTGTGGCTATACCACTTGCCATTCTTAAATCATCTGAAAGTAATAGGATTTTTTTCTTTTTTGCCATAACTTATTTTTGCATTAAAATTGTGAACCTGATATTTGTAGTTGTAAGTACTCATTCATTTCTTTTCTAAAATCCTCATCTTTGACATATCTTTCAACTGTTCTATTTACCAGTTTTTGTAATGTTACATCAGAATCAAAGGAAACTTTTTTAAATGATGAATACACGTCTTTCAATATCTTCACAGTTGTAAGTTTTGTGTTTTCTTGAATCATTGTTTTGTGTATTTAATATATTTGTATATATAAGTATATAGAAAAATAAAAAACAATAATTTTTATTAAGGTTTTCCGTCACAATGTTTACCTAAAAATTGACACCATTTGCAATTCTTTTTATTATTGCCAGGAATTTTAGGATATGGTATATCTTTGTAGTTACCAGTATCATCGAATACGGTATCAACAAACTCTACGAATTTATCATATACCTTAGTAACGGTTGGCGTTCCGCTTGATGGGACGTGTTTGGAAATATATGGAATAGGAAATGCGGTATCTTCTGGCAACTTCCTTCTCATTATCTGATATTCAACTCTGATTTTTGTAAGTGGAATGTTAAAAAGTTCTGAATAGTACTTTTTGTATAGTAGTATTTGTGAATTTTTAAGTTCATCCGCTTTTTGGTATTGATTCCAACCTTGTGTAGATGTTTTTAAATCGACAATTATTATAGAATTTTCTGCTAAATCTCTCATCACTATATCGATGAAACCAATAAAGTTTACACCTTCTTTGATTTTAGCATTAAGTGGAATTTCAATACCAACTAATTCGTATCCTGATTTTGAGTAGAATTTACTGCAATATTTTTTAAACCAAGTTAAGATTTTTCTACCATCACCATAGAATTCTTCCAATTCGATTTGTTCACACGGAGTTCCTTCGGATAACAGGTTTTTTTCTTTTGTATAGTTTTCTCGCATCCTTTCAAGCAATAACTTATCTAAATTAATCTCGTCTGCTTGTTTTTTTGATACACCATACATAACTGAAAGATAGTGTTGGATTGTTTCGTGCATAGCCGAACCAAATAAAGTGTGAATGTTGCCAGAACTTTCACCTAACTTATCTATGTAATTTAACTTATATTGTTGTGGGCAACTGCTCCACATTGAGTACTGCGAAAATGATACTTTAGCCATTATGTTATTTTGTTAAGTAAAGATACGAAAAATACCTCAGATTACCAAATTAAACTTTAAGTTTTAATTTCGTAATTAGCTTCGTATCCGTACCATACGCCTCTGCAATTTTTTTTATTTCCTCTCTACCAGATGTATTCTCGTAAAGTATATCCAAATATTCGGATGCATGTTTTGTAGAAACCTCATACCATTTAGCAACCAATTCAATTAACCAATCATCGTAATCTTTTACCGATTTGCCTTTCATATAACGAAGATATGTTTTACCCTTTGGTATAACACCAATGAGTGCTTTATAAACCGCTCTAGGTGGTGCTTCTTGGATATAAGGTTGTATTTCAGCTATAAGTTCTATCCATTCCGGATTCATAGACATATAGCGAATTATTAACCAATTACTCCAAGTTTTTTTATCAGCATCATCTAATTTTTCCCAATAGTTAGGGTCTTGCTCTTTTGTGATTGCATTGATGTGGTCAAATAATCCTTTTGCCATATTATTGTTCTTCTACTTTTAAACCCGGAGGTAATAAATCATTTAATACTTCACCACAATCACCACATAAGAATAACTCTACGGGTAATACTTCATCTTTTGGTTTACCGGTTAATAACTTTGAAATCTTACGAAATCCAAACCCTTGTACGAAAATCTCACCACCGCATTTCTTACATCCAATTGCTTCAGTTTTTTCTAAAGGTATTGGTTTTTCTTCTTGCCCTCCAATTGGTTGTCCACCTGCTCCTAAAATGTTAGCCATTATATAATATTTAAAATTTGAATTAATGTAGCTGCTGCAATAATTTCCTTATCGATTGCTACTGCTGATTTAGCAACCCCATCGCCTAAAATTAGAATTACATTTGATGTGTTTTCACCTCCATATTCATCTACCTTATCATATAGTAATGTAAATAAATCAGTAAAATCAGTTGTTTTGGAATCAAGTATTGCCTGTCTTACGTTCATATATTTGTTTCGTTTATCATCTTTTGATTTAAGGATATCCAAAACTTTCATCTTATAATCGTTCTCTAATAAATTTTGAACATCTACTTGCAATCTACCTTTAAGAGAGTTTAATTGGCAAGTATTGATTATTTTACGAATATCTGGATAAGAAGAATCTATTATCGGAACTAAATCTTTTGGGTCAAACTCAACTGATTCCGCTTTCAAAATCTTACACATTTGAATTGCCACATCTTTTTTAGTTGGTGGAGTTATTTGAAATGTTTGACAACGGCTTTGGATTGGTTCGATAATCTTTTCAACGTAATTACACGTTAAAATGAAACGGCAATGCTTACTGAATGTTTCCATTAAGTTACGAAGGATTGCCTGTGCGTTTGGTGTCATATAATCAAACTCATCTAATATAATGATTTTGTATTTTTTGAATCCCATAGATGATGCAAAGTTCTTTACTTTGTTTCTCACAGTTTCCACATTGTTTTCATCCGATGCGTTAATAATCATATAATCACACTCAATTGCTTTTATAATTAGCTTTGCAAGTGTTGTTTTACCAGTACCCGCTTTGCCAAAAAAAAGTAAATGTGGTATATCTCCATTATCAATATATCCGGCAACTTTATTTTTAAGATGCTCATTCCCAACATAATCCTCTAATTTAGATGGTCTATATCGTTCCACCCAAAGTGAGTGATTTATTTGTTCTTCTTCTTTTAATTCAAACATATTTTTATTTTTTATTTACCAGTTGACCCAAATCCACCTTCACCTCTTTCAGTATCCGATAACTCATTTACTTCATCAAACTGAATTTGTGGGTGTGGTATGATAATGATTTGTGCAATTCTATCACCTACTTTATAGAAGTTATTTGATGTATCTTCCGTATTTTTTGTTTCATCATAAAAACGGTCGCCCCCAAATACTTTGTTAAAGGTAGCTTGTATTTCACCTCTATATCCACTATCAATCACACCTACTGAATTACTTAATTGTAAACCGGTCTTTCTGATTGATGAACGAGGGAATACTAATCCTACAAACCCATCTCTAATTTCCATAGCCAATCCCGTACCATACGTTATTTGTTCCGGTGTATCTTTGATGATTTCAGTTGCTACTAAATCCATACCAGCATCACCTTCTTTAGCGTATGTAGGGATTACCGCATTAGGCTTAAGCCTCTTTATTCTCACTTCCATTTTCAATAGTTTTAAAAGATTCTTTTTGTTTATTTCTCAATTCTATACCTTCATTGGTAAGTTCTCTAGCAAATAGTTTAAATGCTTTACCAGTCTTTCCATTCTGAAAAGTTATATACGAATTCTCAACATTTGTAATTGTAAAAATTACTTTAGGGTCTTCATTTTTATCCAATTCGTTGTCTGTCCAAGCAAATATTTGTGGTTCATCTTCATCAAATTGAAAACACCACTCACATTCTTCATACTTTTTTTGTGTTAGGGTAACTTCCGGTGATTTAAATTCAATCACTTCTTCTTTTTTTGTTTTTTTAGCCTTTGCCATATTATTTTATTTTATCTTACAAATATACGAAAAAAAGTTTAGAATTCAAAAAACTTTTTTGCGTTTTGAGAATCGGCGGATGCCATTTCCCATTTTAGAGCGTTATAGAAATCAGTTAATTTGTTTTCTAATTCCGCTTTATAAATTCCATCCCTATCAACATATTGATTAATAAAATCTAAAATTTCGATTGGGTCATTATAATCTCTAAATGCCAATGTTTCTATCCCTAATGGATTACTTTTAAGATATACCCATTTAACCTTTTCACCATCTCTAATTGGTTCGTATTTAAACGGGCATTCAAAGAATTTGAGTAATCGGTTATAGGTAATACCGGCTTTAACGTGCGCAGGTGTTCCTTTTTCAAAATTAGCAATAGCTAATCCACTATCTTTTCTCCACTTGCCTTTATCGTATTTACTTAATTCTTTTATAGCTCCACCTTTGGCAATTTTATTAATACGAAGATTTGGTAAACTCTTTTTAAATTCTAAAAGTGATTCATTTATTTCTTCGTTTGTTTTGCCCATTAAGATATCTTTTAACATCTTAGCCATAAAATCCTGAAATGCCTTTGGGAATGATGAGCGAACTACATCCAACCCTTTTACATCTAGCTTGTCACACGGAATACCATTCTTTAAAATCATCCATTGTGCATATCTTTTCTTTGCTACCCAAAACCCCGCTTTACTGATGTATTCTTTTTTAATCTCAAAACGATGTTTTTCTTTTGGGATACAAAAGAATCTTTCTGCTAATAAGTCATAAAATGAATTTAAGAACGATTGTGTTTCATCTGCAATGGTATTAACTTCTACCGCCATTCTAGCTTGGTCAAATGTTTTATATTCAGGATATCTAAATTTAACCAACGGCTCTGCCATCATATAAATTGAATCGGTATCAATATAAACATTGTAGTCATCTTTTGTTCCAAGTTCTTTTTGGTATTTAAGATTTGCCATTTCCGCAGTTTTCTTAATCACAGTTTGACCAGTAATAGTAACCGCTTCTGCATTATCAATATCATAGAATCTAAACGCAACAAGCCCTAACACACCATACATTGAATTCAAAAGAATCTTTTGTACTAATTGTCTTTTACCATAGAATTCATATTTTTCAGTATCACCCGCTTCACCATACTTCGTTTCTAATTTTCTGAATTCAACCCTTTGTTTAAACCAGGTATCCAAAATATCTGCAATCAATCCTGGTTTCTTTTGAGTATATAAAACACCGTTTGCAGCTACTCCCAATTCATTATCTCTGATTACTTCTTCTAATTCAGTTCTATTGTATGTAAACTCTTTTGTTTTACCAACAACAGTATATTGTCTATTTTCACCTCTAACCCAATTTTCAGGATCCCAATCTTTAATTTTACCAACTTTAGTTTCTGGACTAATGTTTAGAGTCATAATGATTGATGGATATAGTGATGTTAAATCCAAATCATAAATCCAATCATACTTTCCAACAATGGGTTCTTTTACATAAGCTCCAATGAATTTTTCTTCACCGGCTTCGGCTTGTTCTGCGAGCTTATCTTTATGATTCTTAGGTTTGTTAGGTGCTACTAATCCTTTATTTTTAAGATACGCTAAACACGCCCCCTCTAAATACTTTGATGAAAAAATGTAATCTTCATACGGCGTAAACCCAGAATGACAAATCGCTCTACTTAATTCAATGAATTGAAGTTTTGCATCCATTGATACAACCAACTCAACGTCAGTAATATTATATTCAATAAACTTTTCTAAATCATTTTCAAATAGGTCATCCAAACTTCCTTCGTATTCAAGCTTACCTCTACCCAATTCTTTGGTAGCTATATGATTTAATGTATATGAACTTTCTAAGCCAAAGTTATATCTTTTGTATAACCCAATATAGTCCATAGTACTTACACCGGCAATACTATAACGATTACGATATGGTGACCAATATGTTTTACCTATGCAAGATAAACGATTGGCTTGTTTTTCACCACATACGTTTTTAATACGATTGTAAAGATATGGAACGTCAAAGAAATCGATATTCCATCCTGTCCAAATTGTTGCATTTACACTTTCAACATAAGTTAAGTATTTCATCAACAAATCACGTTCACTACCAAAGACATGAACGTGCACATCTCTACCATCTTTTTGAAATGATTTGCCGTTTACTTTATTGTTCTTATCCACAACAAATACATGATACTCTTTTGTAGCATCATCGTGTGCTGCTATTGAAGTAATTTCGTTTTCAGCCTTTTCAAGGTTTGGTAATCCGGTTATCATTTCAACCTCTATATCAAAAGTTAAAACAATATGCCCTTTGGATGGAACATCATCGCCATATAGGTCAACTAAAACTCTAGTAGTTTCCGGTACATCTGATTCAAACAGTTCTTCCCCACTATCCTTTTCCCATTTAAACACTTTAGTTAAACGGTCTCCATACATAGATTCATATTCCCCATTTGGGTCTTTAATATATGCGTATTTTTTATATGGAAATGTGCGATACCCTAACGTATCATCCCACAAGTGAATTAAATTTCTATTTCTTTCAAAGAAAATGTTTTGATACATCTATTATGTTATGGTTTATAAAATATAAAAATTGGTTCGTATTTGTAAAATTGACCTTCAATTTGCATACAATTTTTCGCTTTAGATAAATCCATTCCTGTCATTGGACTCATCGTCATTCTTAATTTGCCTTTATGCTCACACCCTAACTGAGTAAGTATATCAATACTATCCTGTTCTAATGGGTAGAATTTATCAGGTCCAACTTTAATATCAGCGATATTCCAACAAATATATCTATCATTACGAAGATATTCATAAATTGTTGTTAGTGTTGGTCTTAAGAATCCATCTCTCCAACTTTCATAGTTTCCAAATTTCTTAAACGATTGTGTCTCGTCATCTGAGTATCTTTCTCTATCGAAGTACGGTGGTGAAGTAAATGCAAAATCTAACTTACCTTTATATTTTTGGAATCTTTCATCATCTGCGATAACTTCGGAACCCGTTGTAAATAATTCGTAGGTATTAGCGTGTCCCCAAAAAGGATTCGCCGCACCAGGTACTTTATTGTTAAAGAATTCGGCAAGGTATTCATAACGAGTCTTTCCAATTTCTTCAATATAGTTTTCAGTATTAGGGTCATTTCCTATGTAATGAATATTTCTATCATCAAGACTTAATGCTCCTAATATTCTGCCACCCCACCCAGCGGATGGGTCATAAATGTTTATCACATCTTGCTCTTTGATATGGTCAGTAAATCTTTTATAAAGATACTTTGCAGTAAGTGGTGGAAAGTTTACAACCGCTTGTGTACCCATACCAATACGAAACGCCGCAGTTGCTTCAGGAAATATCCTTTGTCCTAATGGATATGTCTTAATCTGAATTGGTTGTTTTGGAACATCAATTAAATTATCAATATTCTCACCCCAATCAGCGGTTTTTAATGAAGATATGTTTTCATATTTCAATATACCAGCATTATACAGGTCTCTAACTTCTTGCGCAGTAATTGGTGGTGATGGAACTTTACTATCAGCTTGTGATAAACAAAATCCATATCCTTCTTTTTTATTACCCGCTACCCATTTTTCAATCCACTCTTTACCACTTTGAATGTGTGAGTTGTGAAATTCTGGATTATCCAAATGCAAAGTTTTAGAAAAACGATACATACCGTCTTGTCTTGTCAATCTTCTCATTTGTTTGACGAATTCTGGCAAATAGGTATCATCTGAAAACACATCATATATAGATGGTTTTGGTTTATCGTATGCCGAACCACCGATTCCAGTCTTATACATTGCAGGAAAGAATTGATTTACTGGTGTTGCAAACTTATTAAAGTTAAAAATAACTTCGTTTCCTTCATCATCTTTTTCTTCAAACCTTTCTACTTTGTAAGTTTGTAGTTTAGAAAACTGCTCAATCATCTCGCCTTCGTCTACGCCGATACGAGGTGGTGCTCCGGTTTCATTCCAAACTCTTACTGCAAGTTCTCTGAAAAATGCCACCCACTTTTCAAAATCAGCGAATGGCATTTTGAGAACATCTTCGTATAATAAGTTTACTTCCGGTTCGTACAACCATTCATTCTTTCCATAGAAATATTTTTTCTTATAGTTAAAACTCATTATGCTGATAATTGTTGTTCTACTAAGAAGTATTTTGCTGTAAAATCATCAATTTTGAATTCAACATGCGAAATACCTTGTGTTGATACTTTAAGTACAACTGCAGTTGCTTCTTTATTTGCGGTTAAGATTTCTTTCAAATACTTAGCAGAGAATGAAATTGGTTTTACATCACCACTATGTGATTCGTTTACTACAAAATCAACTCTAGTTGAATTGATATTTGAATAACCTAATACAATTTTTAATTGTCCTTTTTCAGTTAATACAGTAAAAGTATCTACATCACTCAACGCGTTTTTAGCTTTGATAAATTTATCAATAAACGCACCATCAAAGTTGATATCAATATCAAATTCTGGAAGTTTTTTCAAATCCGGTACATTTGGAATAACTGCCAAATCTGCCAATGGATATTGAACTTTGGTAGAGCCACTCTTAATAAAAAGGTTTACTGCTTTACCTTCGATTTCTTGTACATCTAATTCAATATCTTCACCAACTACTGAAAGTAATTTTGTTAATTGAGATGTTGTGTACACTCCTAAATCAGGAGAATTAAATGTGAATTTTTCTAATTCAATTTCACCTAATACAGTCTTATCATCTGAGATAAAACGAGTAACTAATTTGTTATCGCCTGCTTTTAATGTTACCGATTCTACTAACCCACCCAAACTGTACTTTTGGATGAATCTTGTAAGTTTTGCTTTGTTCATGTTTGTTTATGTTTAAATTTTAAATTGTGAATACAAATATACGATTTTTTATTGAATAAACCAAATTTATTTTTGCCAAATCCAAATTGGTTCTCCAAAAGCGTGATTTTTCGTTTCTTCCGCTTTTTCTTTTAGTTCATCGGAATAATACTCCGATACTGCCATCCCAGCACCTGCGCTGTTGGGTCTTTTTGTCATTTCCATACCAATACACCCTTTATAAGATAACCCCTTAGAATGGAGGAAATCGTTCATAGAATTAACTATATCTACATACCCCTTATCAGGTGCAGAAAATACATCCGCGATGTTGATTGCGAGGATACCATCTTTTTTAAGTGTAGGTATAATTTTCTCTAAAGTTGTATGAAAGAATCCTTTGTTCCAATCATCAAACTTTTTATATCTAATCCAACTTTGTGTATCGTCAAAACTATATCTTTCAGTATTAAAATACGGTGGTGAAGTAAAGATTGTATCAAAGAAGTTTTCATACTCTGAATAATCTACATCTTCCGCTGCCGCTTGTAACATTGTTGCTTCTTTATCTTCTTCAAAAAATGTTTTATGTTTTTTATAGAACTCAATTTGATTTTTATAATTAGGATGATTATTACTATTTGGGTCTATACCTAAATAAAACTTTGTTGTCTCTCCTGCAAAAAATCCAGCTAAACGGTCGCCCCATCCTGCCGAAAAATCCATAACATTAACACTCTGAAATTTATCATAAAATGCTTTTGCTATAACAGGTTTAAATTGTGATGCTACATACTTTCTTAATGTTGTTGCCATTTTCAAAGTTTCTAAAGTCACATCTAACAACATTTTATCCAAAGTAAAATATGCTCTTACAATTGTTTTGATACCATCTACCGTTTGCCAAGTTTTCCAACCCGATGGCGTTCTCACCCAATCAACCTTCCAACGATTTTCTATGTGGAATGGATTGGATGCATTATTACCTACATTGGTTCTTCTAAAATAAAATTCAGAACCATCGTAAGTTAATGGATATTTCGATACTCGTTCATTACGTGGAAACCATTTACCTTCTACTAAAATATCCGGCCACCAAGTGCCTTTTAATTTTTTATAAGCATCTAAAGTGTCTTCTTCTGTGATGTTTGGAATCGGTGGTGGATATGTGTGTAATACTTCTGAAAGTTCATCTATGATTTCTTCTTTTGTATAAGTTTTAAGAATAGTCTGCCATTCGTCTTTTTCAATACGAATATACGGTTCCATCCCATAAAACTTTTTAAAATATTCTTTTATCATAATTTTTTCCATATCCAGATAGGTTCACAAAATGTTTTATCACCTGCTTCTTCTGCTTTTTTTAATGCTTCTTCACTATACCTTTCTTCATCCCCTACTATAATCGAAGCTGCACCAGCACTACCAGGTCTTTTGGCCATCTCCATGCCCAAACATCCTTCATATTCTGCTCCTAATGTTTTAATGAAATCATTCATTGGATTACAAATTTCTTTATAACCTTTACCATCCCCCTTAGAACTCGCATATACATCCGCAATATTAACCGCTAATATACCACCTTTCTTTAAAGTAGGCCAAACATTGGCAATTGTTTTATGTAAGAACTCTTTATTCCACGCATCAATATTTTTATATCTAACCCAACTTTGAGTATCATCATAAGAATATCTTTCTACATTAAAATACGGTGGTGAACTAAATACAATATCAAAGTGGTCTTTATATTGAGTTAAATCGGCATCTTCGGCAGGTGATTCTATGAAATCCGCTTTCTTTTCAGTTTCAAAGAATGAATTGTGTTTAGTATAGAATTCAGCCTGTTGATTATAAATTGGGTGATTTTCTTTTCTAGGGTCAATACCTACATAATGTTCTCCGAATTCAGATGCAAAGAATCCACATAATCTATCACCCCATCCCGCTGATATATCTAATACGTTTTTAGCTTCATAAAAATCATATAATACTTTTGCAGCATTTGGTTTGAATTGTGAACAAATGTATTTTCTCAAACTCAAACACACTCTTAAAGAATTTCTATTTACTTCATCAAATTTAAGAGTATATAATCCACCCATTAGAGTTGTCATAAATTCTTTACTCGCCCAAGTTCTTTTTGGACCAGGTGAAACGGTCCCGTCTACACTCCAACGATTTGCCTGTTGGAAATGGTTTGATGCATCGTTACCTGTATTTAATCTACGAATGTATTGTGGTTTACCTTGAAAATCTAAACTATATCTGAAATCAGATGCTTTTCTGGGAAACCATTCTCCTTCGGTAAATAATTCATTCCAACGAATGCCCTTAACTGCAAGATATTCTTTTCTTGCATCATCTTCGCTAATATCTGCGTATGGTAACCCATAAGTCATACTTACATCTGCCAACGATTCTTTAACGTCATTAACATCAAACGTAAGTTTGATATGTTTCCATTCTTCGGAATTTATGCGAAGATACGGAGTCATTCCTTTGAATTTGTCAAAATATTCTAAATACATACTGTTTCTATATTTTTATTTGCAACCAATCTTAATCTGAATACAATCCCATTTATAACTCCATCTTTTTTACTAGTCCAAGTTATACCACTATCTTTTACAAATCCATATCTTTCATAAAAAAGTACAGCTCTATAATTAAATGCTCTAACCGTTAAGAATAAGTTTTCTGCATGTTGTGATTTACAATGTTCTACAAACTCATCCAAAACGTCTATCGATGCATTTGATTTAGAATGATTAGTTGCAATTTGGTGTAAAATGTAATCACCTTTCTTTTTATAAGTGGTAGCGTTTTTACTCATTCTACCATGTGATTTATATTTTCCAAAAGTAATAACAACTCCATCCTGAAGTATCATACCACCTTTTTGAATGTATTTTTCCAATTTAAAACCCTGCTTATATAAGTGTGGGAATATTTCAGGATACAAATCGATAATAGTTGAAGCATGATTAACAGCTTCTATCATTTCGGATGTACCTTTTTCAGCTTTTACAAAATTAAGCATATTCAAAGAATTTATTTTGATTTATTTGGTCTTTATACAAATATAAGGATTTTAATTGAGATTTCAAAGTCTCTTTTTTCGCTTGCATCATATCACCGGTTCTACATCCTTTTGCAAAG
>Ga0209768_10001588_pt1 | contig 14491 bp, 18 predicted proteins | sample LauGreSBDMM110SD_3_FD_187564 | JGI IMG/M metagenome (GOLD analysis project Ga0209768, IMG submission 187564) | Freshwater lake microbial communities from Lake Michigan, USA - Sp13.BD.MM110.SD (SPAdes) (version 2) | ecosystem: Environmental > Aquatic > Freshwater > Lake | place: Lake Michigan... | reverse complement strand
TAAATTTAATATTACTATCTTTTTAAATTACTTCATGCACTTTTTTATCTTGAAACAACAAATCTCCTTTTTTATAGACTTGTTCTATCATTTTTTTATTGGTTAAGAGTTCAACATCAAACGAAATAGGTTCACAACATAAGGTAATGGCATAATATATCATATATCGTCTTTTTTCTTTACAAGATGCACTATAAGCACCGCAAAACAAATACAAAATTGATTTTACGATTTTATTCACCATGGGGTCGGTCGCATAACATAAAATGGTGTCCCATACTAGCCAAATGGGGTCTTTTTTAGAATGATAACAATACTCACGTTCCGGAATATGACATTTACGTTTATGAAAAAAAGCAAACAACCATTCAATCCAATAACATGCACCCATAGCATTTTTTTCATGTAACATGTATGAAAATTCATTCATCGGAATGAATAATTCTTTGGGGTCGTTTGGAAGAAACGCTTTGTTGAAATCAATGGTGGGTGCTTTAAGTCTTGATTTGGGAATTCCCTCCTCTTTTGAAATAGGTATAATTTCATACGCATGACTTCGCTTTGAACTCACTAACACACATATAATTTCTAAAAATAAATGACGTATTTCTGTATTGTTCCTTAACATTAATTCAGTGCTAGTATCTATAATTTTTTTAAACGTTTGATACCTCATTTCCAAGTATAAAGGTAATTTTGGATTTCCCTTGTGTATATATCGAAAGGAGTAGGCAAAAATAAGTTCCCACAAATCTAATAACAATCCACTGCAAATTAGTTCCGTCGTCCAATAACAACACGATTCCAATAACTCTTTGTTCATTGAAATTAACCACTCCTTTTTAACTTCAGTGCGTTTATATTTTGAAAAGGTAATGATTTTAAATTGGTCTGCTGTTCGTATATCTTCAATCATACTAAAGGGACTATATATTTCGTATCTTTTTTTACTTTAAAAAAATCAATCATACTTATGATTCAAACCCTTTTATGCATACTTTGCATTTTAGCATTTTTACATTTATTTTCAAAAATTAAAAAAGAACTCAAGTGTTCTTATGCAAAGGCATTTGACAAAGAACATGTCAAATATTACGATACGTTAGTGTACGATGACGTAAAACAAAAACAAGAATTAATTTTTTTAGATTCTATTTTACATAAAGGCGATAGTATCTTAGATGTAGGTTCCGGAACTGGTCATTTTGTGAATGCTCTTTACGAAAAAGATGTTCATGTTACAGGAATTGACTCTTCAAGCTCAATGATTTCTTATTCAAAAAAAAAATACCGTCACGATTATTTATTGGGAGATGCATTGAACATGTCTCTCTTTTCAAGACAAACGTTTTCCCACATATCTTGCATGTACTATACGATTTATTATTTGAATCCAGAGATTTTTTTTAAAAATGCCTATGAATGGTTAATGCCTGGAGGATTGTGTATCGTTCATATGTCTGATACATGGAAGTACGGTCCAACTTCAACGTATCGTGGCGACTTTACGTATTCATCTTCTCGTGTATACAATCGTCACCATGAATGGATAACCTTGAAGGAAAAAAAAATAAGGTTTGAACATAAAATTAAATGGGAATCTACATCTACACTTGAATCCATTGCTACTAAAAGAGGATTTAAATTACACTCTAAGTATAAGTATCTTCTTCCGTATCATGGCGAGTATTTGTATGTGTTTCAAAAGTAGTTTTATTACATTTATAACATTTCTTATATTTACTCTTACCATCAAACGGTATTTTGCATTCACTGCATAAATCTTTTTTTGAATCTTGATTGCATGTATAACACTTCTTAAAAGGCGGTTTCACCAATTTACCACAATCACATTTAGGTAAACATTTCCAACAAGTTGAATAATTGCCTTTACTTTTAAACTCTTCATGGCATTGATTGCATGTATTCATGATATGTATTATACGTATGTTTTTATTATCAATTTTATTTTAAATTATAAGATATGTATTTACGTGTTAAGACGTAAGGATAATTTGTTAGACCGTCAATCACTTCAAATACAAAAATTGAAACTTGTACCAAAGAGACCATCAAAATGAAGTGTTCTACCGTTTCAAAAATTGAAGTTTTTAAGGACATAAACACACCAGTAAAGACAGAAATGTCTCCCAATGTGATTGAAAATACAGTCCCATACGCAATTGCTATTTCAGATGAGATGCGTAACAACTTTAGTTCAAATTTTGCCAAATGTGTAAAAGGGTATCATACTGTAAATGATGACCCTATAAAGGAAACTCGTTGGGAGGATATTAACGCTACCGTCTTGAATCGTTCTGGTTGTGTTGTAAATTCACAGAGTAATGGTTCTCACAAGCCTGGAAGAGATTTATCTTGTTCTCTTGGTGGCTTCTCAAATAAATCTACACAATATGAGACTGGAAACAAATCGTTCAAGCTTAGTTCTTATAGGCTTACAACAGAATGTTCTGATAAAAGACCTGGAAATATTGAAGAGATTATTACGGAAATCAATAATCGCAAGAACTTTACATTCTATTCCATTATCGTAAGGGAAGATACTGAAAAACAAATTCTCTATGAGTGGTATCTCATTCCAAGCGACTTTCATGCACTCAACCCTGCCTCTTACAAGTGGCATCCCAAATTTGGAAAAAAAGGTAAGAATAAGGGTGCTACAACTGGATGGGAAACAGACCTGCTGAATGGCTCTAGCATGTCTATTACATTTAGTATGTCTTCGCAACTATGGATTGATGTAAAAATCACAGAGGAGATGAAAAAATTTATCGTTGGTTCTTGCCGTGTAAATCGTGGTAAAAAATATGACTATATTGAACTCTATGAGAAGGTTTGCGCTGTTTAACTATGTTCTACAGGTTTGTCCTTCAGTCTTTCATGAATCAACTTCACATAATCGTCATTCAACTCAATACCAACAAACGGAAGCCCCATATTTTTTGCTGCCAAACATTCACTTCCAGATCCAGCAAAGGGAACAAGCACATAACCATCTGTCGCAGATTGCTTACAAGAGCGTATGAGTTTATCACATAGTGTCAGTGGCTTCTGTGTCGGATGGTCTACACGCTCATTCATACCTGCACCACCAGCAAGAGCAGGTATCTTGATTACATCCCTTGGAAGTGCTCCATTTGCGTGGGCTGTATATGTGGTCTTCTTATCACCATTTGAGAAGCGACCTTTCGTTGCCTTACGCTCTTTTCCTGCTGCACCATTGAGAAAACCTTCTGTGTAGGCTTCCCTGATGTCATCCCGGTGAAATACCTTATCAGACTTCCATAAGACAATTACACTTTCGTGGGAGCGTTGCCAGAAGTTGAGAGAGGGCACATTCTTATTCGTATAATGCCACACAATCCAGCGACGATTGATATTGTAGGGGACTTTAGAAAGGATAAGGGCAAGGATTTCACTAAACCCATAGATGAACATAGTGCCATTGGGCTTCATGACACGCAGACACTCCTTAATCCACTGTTCGCACCAGAGTAAATATTTATCCATAGGTTGCTTATCACTGTCGTTGCCAAAGTCCTTTCCAATATTATAAGGAGGGTCTGCGATAATAATCTGGGCGGAGTCGGAATCAAGCGTCGGTAGGATTTTGAGTGTATCACCATGTATTACATCTTGACGAAGATTAGTCGGTGCTATAGGAATAGCCTCTGTATTTACAACATTTGTCGGTTTAAGCATAGCGATTAAGTCAGTCTTGATCTTACCACTGATGCCCTTAATCTTGCGTTCCTTACACAACACTTTTAATTCAGGAACAGTCTTTTTAGTGTAATCAATTTCGTTAGTGCTTTGTAGGGGCTCAATTTTTAACGCAGTCGCATTCGTTTTTGCAAGAGCCTTCTCATTGCTTTTAAACTCTTGGCACGTATTCATGATATGTAATTATACTTATGTTTTATTATCAATTTTATTTTAAACTTATAAGGTATGTGTGACTGTGTTCTTTCAACTTCAATTCCTTCATGTTCTTATTCCAGACCCTGTTTCAATCCACTTCAAACTTTAAAATATATAAAAAATCCCCCAAGTAAATCTGTTTCCCATTATACCTCCATCCTTACGGCAGATTCGTCAAAATGGAAACTACATACCAATGAAAGTGCCAAATATGATTCTTATGTACGTGTGTTAAGGCGTAGACGAGGATGTTGTTAAAATATTGGAGTATTATATGGAATTGGAATTAAATGTTTTTGATGAAGATGTTGAAAATCCAATCTCTGAGAATCCTATTCTTGAAAGCAAAACCGAAACAGAATGGACTGATGATATTGAAGAGGTGTTAAATAATATTCTTGAAAATTGTTCTCTCATATCGGAACATCATAAAAAAGAATACATTCAGCTTCAAAATACTTTAAAATATTTTAAAATACCAGTCATTACTATTTCTGCCGTAAATAGTGTATTTAGTTTTGCGTTATTAGCTTGGTTAAGTCAAACTTCCGTTACATCGGTAAACTGTTTCCTTTCGCTAATATGTAGCATCATTTCATCTATTGAATTATACCTCAATATTTCAAAAAGGTCCGATGTTGAATTAATAAGTTATAAAAAGTATTATTTGTTATCAATTAAAATAAATTCAATTCTCAAATTAAATTTCGAAAATAGAACTCCTTCGCCCAAACTGTTTTTATGTGAAATTATTAATGAGTACAATACCTTATTCAACGAAAGTAATGTAAATGGGCTTGGAAGTTTAGATAAATTACTCGTATTTAAAACACCAATTTTATAAGACGACAGTGTATGTTACCTAAAGGAACAGTTTCGCCTAATTCCGGTAATATAAGTTCAAATATGACAAGAGCACAAATCATCAAAACACAAAATAAATATTGTGGAAAATCAGGAGTTGTATATGTAACTGGTTCAACTGGAAATATGGGACATACTGGAAATACTGGTCCGATTGGTCCTACGGGGACGTTTAATAATATAACAGAAATAAATGCAACTTTAGCTATTAGAACACCATTTTTAACAACCTATGGACCATCCGGATTAAATATTGGAACACCTTTTATAGGCATAAACATTGGTGCACTAGGCACACCAGGTGCTCCCGGTACAATCACTATAGGTGCATCATCATCAGGTGTACCAAATACAATCACAACATTAAAAGGAACTGTCGAAATTTCTAGAATTGACGCAGCCTTTCTTGGAACTGCTGTTTTTCCATTAAATGTAATGACCATTGGTTCCAATCTAACAAGTGGTTCTCTTGCGATTGGAGGAATTGGACAAACAGGTAATATTTTATTAGGTACAGGACAAACAACAGGTGTTTTAAATATTGGAACTGGAGCAAGAAGTTTAGAAGGAGAAATAAACATAGGTACAGGGGTATCTAGTTTAAATCCTATTTACATAGGAGGAAATTCATCAACGACGATTAAAGGCAAACTGAATGTGAATGGAAATATTACAATGGGTTCAACCGGTACAATCTATACAACATTGGCACAACAAATTCGTTTAGGTCATGCACATACACAAACATCAGGGACAATAAGTTCATCTTATGGTCCTTTTTTTAAATCATTTGGTCCTGCAACTGTAACAGGTACAACTTACGACATTTTATATGAAGGTCCTGATGGTCTTTTTACGCCGACAGGACTTGATGGAGTAGGTGGTCTTCTCACGATTGTATTAAAATCAACATCTTCAAAAATGGCAACTCTTACTTACAACCTGATGAAACTGAATGGATATTCAGGTTTTAATTCTCTAACAGCAATGACTAACGTTTTTGGAGGTTGGACAACTAATCCAACCATCGAAGCAGGAACCGGAAACAACATCAGAATTACATTTGATGCAAATGATTGGTCAAGTACAACGGTATCGTGGATGTTTATGGGAGCAATTTAAATGATTACGCCTCTTGAACTTTATAAAGTTATACTATGTGGTATTGGTTTCTGTTGTTTTTATTTTTGCAGTTTCAGATTGCTAAAATAAAATCGCCCTTACAACCTTCACTTTCTAAAGATTGGAAAGAAAAAATAAATGCATTCATAGTATGACCGAAGTAGAATTACAAGCTATTTACAGTACATTTGACCAAGCTAAAACAGAATACACCCAATTATTAAGCGATATTAATACAACTTGTTTAGGAAATACCTTATCCGTTAAGTGTGCTACGGCCAACCAACTAAATGCACAAATGAAAACCAGTCTAATCCAAATGTCAAATTTTTTTAAATCAACAAATCAAGAAAATACAGAAAATACAGAAAAATTATTACAAATTTCCAAACAATTACAAGAAGACAATGCTCATTTAAAGAGTTTAGAAACGAACGAGGCTTTAGAAAAAGATAATCAAGTAATTGCCAACATGAATTATCATCGAGCTTTTATATGGTTTGTAGCTTGTGCTACAATAGTTTTATTACTTTACACCCAATCCCCAATATTGTTAATATTGTTTTTTACTTGTATTACGATAGGGTTACTGCTTTATCATCAATTATGGTTTTTGGCTATTATTACGGCAGGATTATATTACTATTTTTTGTTATAAAAAAATAAATATACATACTAATGGATTATCTTAGTACAATCCAACAATACATGGATGGGAAAAAATATGCAAATAAAAACATCAAGACTTCTGATAATAATATTGGATATGTCACTGATACTGGTGTATCTAAAAAGTACGCTTCCATGGACGTGTATAATGCTACGGCAGGAAAAAACAATTGCCCTTTTAATTTTATTCAGATAGTTCCGACTTGGTCAGATTTGGGGTTTCCCGTTGGTACTCTTATGATATCCGGACAATCGTGTGGAAATGAAACAAAATACGTACAAGCATCTCCTCCCTCAAACAATTTTGATTGGGAATATTATATTCGTACTTATTCACCTTCAGGAGTTACGACGCAACAACAAGCACTTGCCCATTGGAATTCTACCGGAAAACAATCTGGATTTCTTCCCAATGCCACCATCATGACATCCATGAGTACGTTAGGAAAAGTCGGCTACATTGACGCAGATACACAATTTCATAAAGTCCCCACTACCGCTAAATCCACTTATAAATCGTTTTCCCAAAGTTCCAACGTAACTGGAGTTACCATGACAGATTGTAGCAATGTTACTCCTAGTTTAAAGTATGGTGATTCTATTGTATTGACGAATAATAATAAAACCGGATACCTTAGTACAAGTTCAGTGCTTAAATTTGGAACTACCAATACAAACATGTTTTTACATCCACCGCCGGGTAACGACCAAATGGGCAAGGCCGTAAAGTATGGTGACCGTGTGTGTATATCGTCGTCTTCTTCCTCCTACACAACAACATGTGGATGGTGGGGGTGTAAAGTTGCTTTCGTCAATACATCCACCAATCAAATGGAATTCGGTCCTGGTGGTAATTCTACAACTACGTTTAAAATTAATCCACCAACCGGTAGCAACTACACTTTTGGGAGTGAAATTAAGTATGGATACCCTTTTACCTTTATGACTATACCTATAAGCTTGAATTTAGTAGATTCATTGAGTTCAAACCTTAGCCAAAATTATTTAACTTCAGGCAGAAGTATAACAAGTGAAAACGGTTTATACAAGTTAACTTATCAAACGGATGGAAATGTTGTTTTGTATAGTACAAGTGATGGTAGTATATGGTGGTCTTCCAATGTAACGCATACTCCCGACAAGTTAATCATGCAGGGAGACGGTAATTTAGTAGCGTATAATTCTAACGGAATCCCGAAATGGGCTACTGGAACAAACGGAAAAGGCGTTGGTCCCTATACATTAAAAATTCAAAATGATAAAAATGTAGTTCTTATTGATTCGAGCGAAACCGTACAGTGGAGTACAGACACACATATAACTACTATTGTAGACAACTGTTGTAAATATGCTTACGTATCCAATAACGTTGTGAAGTTTGGAACATGGAATGAATCCAAAAATAATAATGAGTTTTCAGTTGAGTATACAGCAACCACTTCAACATGCAATATTAACCAATTAAAAGATTCGTGTACAGACAGTTGTGTGGGATTTATTCATTCACCCGACACAAATACGTGGCAAAAAATTACACCAACCAGCACTTATAAAATTACATCTACATTACAAAATATATATTTAAAAGAATATGACGTAAATGTAGATGACAGTTCATGCAAGAAATCTGACGTGCAGTTTATAGACCCTACACTGTTTTCCAATTATCCTCAAGGTGAAGATTTTAAATCTGGTGAAAAAGACCAGTGTAAAGTGTTGTCTCCAATACAGGTACCTACTTCTTATACGTCTGACGTTACAAGGACTACGCCTACATACATACCTATTACAGGTACTCTTCAAGACCGATATGAAAAAACAACTGACATTATGAAATCCAAAACAGATGAATATGAAGCTTTACTACTACAACTAAAAAATGCTCCTTCCACGACTACTTTAGAACAACAATACGAGGATATGAATATATTTGATAAACAACATAAAATGCAGTTGGTTTTATGGACCATATTGACTGTTTCTATCTTAGCTATTGTATATATTCGTAAATAAATATTGTGTTATAACATGGATATTGATTTAGAAACTACAGTGCAAAAAATTGAAAGTTTGAGAGATACCGAACAATCCTTGTATGATTCTTTAAGTCGGAATGCAGAAAAAATAGCCTTGGGTCAACAATCAATCTATTCAGAAGAAGAAGTAAAAATAATTACAGCTCAAATCAATTCATTATCTGAAGCTCGAGTTACTTTGTACAACACCTTATCCAACTTAAATAAGGCCGTAAATAGTAATGATATCATCATGCAAGAATCTCTCGAGCAACAAACGAAGACACTAGAACTATTAGAAAATGAATTAAATAAATCTAAACAAAAAATGAATGAAATTCAAGAGAACAAATTAAATCAATTAAAAATGATTGAAATAACAACTTATTATAGTAAACATTATGATGATCAAAAAAAAATAATGCAAATTATGACGGGTATTGGAATAGCCTTATTTATTTCTATTAACTTACAATTATCTTCACTAACGTTTATCATTAGTATCTTAGGTATTTTATGGATTGGATATAGAGTTATTATTATGTATATGCGAACCAACACCAATTACGACGAATTTAATTTTATGGAACCTGAAAAAAATCCATCCGCATTGTCGTCCTCCTTTACGTCATCCTTGTCCGCCCCCTCTCTCTGCATTGAGTCAGCATGTTGTACCGAAGGAACAATGTGGAATAGCACACTAAAAGGATGTATTGCTGCTGATACTACTCAAAATTAAAATATAATTGGTTTATATGGATGATATACAAGCCAATTTAGATGCAATTACATTAACCCGTAAAAACATGTTAGAATTGACACCAGAAGACCATGAAAATGAAAACGTGAGAAATTTATATCAAACCATGCTTCAAGCGCAACAAACGGAAGAAACTGCTCCTACGGAAACGACGAATGCAGAAGAGGACTATCTTAGAGCAAAATACGGTTCTAGTTATAACGATATACAATACCAACACTATGAACATCAAGGTCAAAAAAAGTTACTTGAGATGAGACTTTCTCATAATGAAAAACTACTACAATTGGATGATAAATTAAACACGTATGCATCCACAATCACCTATGTAAATAATTTAGAAAAAGTAAAAAAAATAATGAATGATAAAATAAAAAGTCTAGTTAAAAAAATTCAAGATTCCACTGCAAATCTCAACAATAGAACAACGTACTATACCGAAGAATATCTTTTATCTTTATCAAGAGCTATTTTATTTGAGAACATCTTTTTGATTTCATATGTACTCATAATGTTGCTTGATTTTAAAAAAGTAAGTCATCGTGAATTACTCATTATATTGACAATCTTATTTTTTTCAGACTTATTTTTAACCTTGTTGCATAAATTACCAAATTCAATTGTTTATTATACAGATTGGGGATATGATCCCATGGAATCCAAAACAAATTGGTTTTTAATAGTGGTTTTGTTAGTTTGCCTTGCCGGTTTTTTTACATTTATTCAAAGTATAAATGAGTTTTTTACTAACTTAAGTGTTAGAATTTAATACTTATAGGGCTCTTTTGGACGTAACCCACCGTGAGTTACTTTTGCCGTATGTCCAATACCACCTAATTGATTGATTGTATAAATAACGTGGCGGTTCAATCCAATTGATTTTTTGATAACATGACGGTTGATAGTAGGTGACCCTAAAGTAAAAGGGAATCCTTGTTTTTTATTCCCTCCAGCAGTATTTAAATTGACATTACAGTTATGTATTGTACTTCCAGCAGTTCCTGCACCCATAATTCTTGATTTACTCATAGTATTTAGATAGATTTTTCTTCTAACAAAATCAATGCCATGGCAGCATAATTATGCAAATCTAATAACGTATCTTTTATGTTTTCATCTTCAATCAAATTAATTTGGGTGGTCGTAATGTTCAATGCTCGTTGTATTTTATCTTCAATTCTCATCAACACGCCTATTACACCAAACGTGGCAAAGGCATCACCGTAATCCGCATTCTTTTTTGTAAACAAGTCCAGTGCCGTTTTTTGAATGTTGGTCATTTGAGAAACTCGGTCCATATTACTTAAGTTACAATCAATTTAAGTAATTTCATAACAACTTGTTCGCTTGTTTCTAAAGCACCTTCCATCCATTGTTGATTTGTAGCAGAATAGTGTTCTCCACAAACAAAGAGGTCTTTGTGGGGGAAAGGTTTTATAATTTTACGTGCAATTTTAGCACTGTCTGCACCAATACCCCAATATCCTATACCACATTCCCAATAATACAAATAACTCTGAAGTGGCATGGGTACATTCAAATGAGTTGTTTCACAAAGTAACCGTACCAATTCCGGATGCACCAAATCAAAGGTTTGATTACCAAGATCATATAACCGTTTCCAAAACTCGGCATAATGATTATCGGTATAAGACGTCATTATTGTAGTTAACCCATGCTGGGTTGTTCCTTTAATAACCATACGTAAATTGTTATTGGTTGTTAGTTTCGGCAAATTTTTATTCCATGGCTCACGAAACACAGAATAAATGCGACATAAGGGTGAACACGTAATTTTATTTAACATGGTCATGGTTGAGAACAGTTTAAATTTTTGCAATTGGGGTCTTGGTAACGCACATATACATTTTTTTCCAAAAAAAGTTTTATGTTTACTTATACACCGAAATCCTTGAGAATATTCTTGAATATCTTGAATCTCAATACATTGTAGAGTTACAGTAGGCATGCGTTCTTTCAAGGCGTCAATGATTTGAGACAGTCCGCCTTTTAAGATACAGAACTGTAACAAGGGATTTAAATTGTTGAGTATAAGGGACGTTGCATCATAAGCGTTCATTTGTACTAGTTCCGTGTAATATCCAAACGAACCAATCAATAACTCTGTCTCTTCCGTGGTTAAAATGTGTTTTGCCATTTGTAACAAAGAATGGTTCTGTAAATACGTGGTTGAACATAATTTTCCATAAGCTAACAATTTGGCAACAACTAGTTTTGTAGGTAAAGAGGTTGGTTCGGAATGAATATCATAAAAAGAAAAAGAAGAATCAATCTTCTGTATCGAGGAACTGAGACCTAACTCATCAATTAAATTCATGAGTCTATGCTGTTGAGTATGAAATCGACCTGCTCCTGCTTCAAACAGTAGTTCGTTACCGTTAAACTGAACGTGTTTGGTTTGAATACGACCGCCAAGTGTTTTATTTTTTTCACATATAAGTATTTGTAATGCGGGGTCATGTTTTAAGAGTAAATAAGCACTGTGCAACCCAGCAATTCCAGCACCTACAATGATAATATCATACTCTTTACAATGTTTGCGTGTTTTCATACTTTATATAAAGTTTTAAAGGCGTAAATCATCCAATTTTATGTTATCTAAATATATATGTTTTCTGAATGGGTACAATCCTTTGTTATCATCATACTCTTTTCGATGTTTCCTTTAATTGACACTTATTTAAATACCATGACAGATATACAATCCAATTGGAGTAAGAATCGTTGTAATCCAATTTTAATGCCATTTGCAAGTTATATTGCACCTGAAGGAACTACCATTACTACTTCCGATAATTTTTCTTATTGTGTGCAAAGTCTAATGGCAACTTTTGCACCTACCATTTTACAACCTTTTAGTTATTTGCAAAGCATGACGGTAGATATGATGGACAGTATTCAAACAAGTCAGTCTGCCTCAACTGAACAGTCGTTTTGGATTAAATCCAGTTTCGCTAACATTATAGGTAATATTTATGGTGTGTTTCTTAACGTGATTATAGAATTCCAAATCATTATTATAAAAATGTTAGATGTTCAAGGAAAATTAACCGGTATGATTACTGTTATCCTGTACATTATGACAACGGTACAGTACACATTTGAAAGTATGTGGGCTGGAGTCCCTGGTAAAATGATTAAAGTGTTAGGAAAAAAATGATGTATTAAAAACATGGAGCAATTACATTTGTTATATAAAAAGAGAGGATATTTTGATAGATATGGAGAAGACGTCATGATAAGCCTACTATTAATTGTTATGACGATACTGATAACTGGATATGCCAATTATCAATCTATCCTGTCAGAAGTTCAACGCAATTGGACTCAGCATCGATGTAACCCCATATATATGCCATTTGCAGGTGTCATTATGCCTCAAGCGGGCATGTCTACTGCCGAAACAACAAATACAAATTTTGCGTATTGTATAAAACAAGATGCCTCTGCGGTGTTTAGTATTGCCATTATGCCGCTTGAATTTAGCATGTATTTAGTGATTGATTTTATTGATGCTGTGTTAGAATCAATCATGGCATTTATGTTTTTTATTCATTGGTTAAAACAACAATTGGGAAGTATCTTTGACACCTTATACGGAAAAATTATTAATTTTTTGATTCCTTTAATTGAAATGATTGTGTATTTGCGGGATATGATTGCAAAACTAAATGGACTTGCAATAACTTCATTATATACGATAATGAATATCTACAATATTACCGTGTCAGGTATATTAAACATTATGGTAGTTATAAATAATTTGTTAATAGCTACCATTGCTATCATGTTGGCCATGATTGTGCTTGCGTTGGCCCTTATACCAACACCTGCCTTTCCGTTAGGGCTAAGTATTTATATTGCAGGACTTACTATTTTAACTTCGTTTGTTATTCCAGTCATTATATTGTATACCTTGATGCAAGTATTTACCAGTGAAGTATTTAACACAACGTCACCGAAAGCACAATCCGTTCCTAAAATAAAGAAGAAGAAGAAATAGTTTAGAAAAAATAAGTTGATAATGTATGAACAGAAAAGTCATGTTAGTATTATTTTTGTTGATGGGAGTCATTGGTTTTAGTTTATGTTCATCCTGCTTTAAGGAAGGATTTGAAATGGCAACAGAATGGAAACAACATGGACAACTCTCGTGGGATGGTCCTTATTCCTTGCCGGAACATAAACCTACACCTGAAGGTATATGGTTCTTAGCCAATACAAAATCATCCCCCAAGTGTTGCAATTCCGCTTATTCTACAGGTACCGGTTGTCTATGCACTACGCCAACCCAATTACAATTTTTAAACATGAGAGGTGGAAATCGTACTTGCGACGATGGCTTTTAAGAAAATAGAACAATTCACTTAGTTTTAAACTTTACAACGATATCAATGTACCTTTTACTTGGTTCTATATCGTGCCTTTTGGCGTGCTTGTCCCATGTATCGCCTCTGACCACTGCAACGGTTTCTACATTCGTCCAAGGATACAATGCTTGAGGTCGGCGTTTGATATATTTCCTGCAACTTTTGCACCATGCCTCAGTTGATTACACTTTTGAAAATTTTATTACACAGATTGCCATTGCTCGTGACCTTACAAGCGGTACTGAAAAAATTTTGGATTAAAATTTATACCGCTAAAACTCGGACTTGCTCTATTGGTAGCCATATACTTTACATGATATTATTTAACCAATTCTTGTAGCATTCATTAAAGGAAATGTCCCGCCAATTGTAGGCTGTGTGCCTGTATATGTCGGATTATAATTTAAGTAAATAGTTGTTGGGGTTGTTAAAACTACAATCCCTGTTATGTTTGTATATACTCGTCAGTATTAGTTAAAATGGTTGATTGAACCATATTCTACATCTCCTACAGCAAAAGCCGAATTATTTTTAAAAGTTTTTCCCAATCCACACCATGCGGAGGTTAATGCTTGTCTAAACCTTTACCTTTCATTTATAATATAATATTAAATAAGAAAATTATTTTAAAATTATGATAATCTCATATATGATACGTAATAATCACCACCATTACCTACAGCAGACGATCGATGAGAAAGCCACCATGTCTGTGTACTAGTATTAGC
>Ga0209768_10001585_pt1 | contig 14499 bp, 29 predicted proteins | sample LauGreSBDMM110SD_3_FD_187564 | JGI IMG/M metagenome (GOLD analysis project Ga0209768, IMG submission 187564) | Freshwater lake microbial communities from Lake Michigan, USA - Sp13.BD.MM110.SD (SPAdes) (version 2) | ecosystem: Environmental > Aquatic > Freshwater > Lake | place: Lake Michigan... | reverse complement strand
ATATGATTTCTTTGCAGAAGAGTGGTCTTATGAGTGTGGTGCGTGTGGTACAGATCTTTACGCACCCACTAAAAAACATATGGAGGGCAACCTTTGGATTCATACTCACTCAAGTGATTGTCTTGGAGGCTGGTAATGACTAAAGAAGGATTAGAACAATTCTTATCTCAATTAGATGAAGAGATTATGGTTATGGATGGCTTTGAAGAAGCATTTATAGGTCTATCTAAAAGATGTGGTCAGCCAACTCTTGCAACATATTCATTTATAAAGATGATGCAAATTCTTGTTGATCGTGATGATATGAGTTTTGAAGAAGCTGATGAATATATATTGTATAATTGTGAAGGTGCTTGGATGGGTGAGTTAACTCCAATAATCCTGCACGAATATGATGATCCCTGGATTATATAATGTCTGATAAAAAAGAAGTATTTAACGAATGCTATTTATGTGAAAAGATGTTTAAAGATATATTAGATTTAATTAATCATATCAAAACAATGCATAAAGATGAAGCAGGTAGTTTCTAATGTCATTGGTTGAAAAGATTAAAGAAATGTTAAAAGATTATCAAGAACAACACGGCACTCTTGATGAAAAAGAGTATGAAAAACTTTTTGTACATTTTTATTTAGAACACGAAGATGAATATTTAAAAGAAAGAATTAAAACTATTAGATCAGATGGAAAAAATAGGAATTATAAATGAAAGTTAGAATAGCTAAAGAACAAATGTCTAAAGATATTGGAAAAGAAACAGACCTTGCTCTTGCAGCAGACATGGCTATTAAAATTTTAAAGACAGATCCAATGGTTATTGGTGAACCAATTGCGGAAGTTAGCCCTGGCTGTCCTATGGGGTTTGCCAATCCAAAGGTAACTTTGCATTATGATATTATTAGTCCTAGTATCTTTGATAAGTTTAAAATGTTTATAACAGGAAAATCTTTAAATGATATTGTCAGAGAAATTAGGGGAGCAGTTTAAATGGAATTTGAATTACATCATGAAAAAAATGCTGGACCAATAGTTAGATGGCTTGCAACTAAGATGTTAAATATATTACACAGGGTAGAAAAGCCTTTGTATGACTATGCAGATATGTATACGGCAGTATGGGATGATTATGAAGAAGATGACTTGTTTATTCCACATAATCAAATGGGATTATTTGATAACATAGAGCCTTTGCCACAATTTGAACATCTAACAAGTGATTTAATATAATGTCAGATGATTATTATTACTATAAAGATCAAGTAAAAGAGCTTCAGATTGTTAATAGTTTTGTTAAAAGAAATACTTTACTTTCTGTTCAAAATAGGATAGAATATATTAGAGATGAGCGAGCTAAATCAGGACTACCAGTTCATGGTGTCAATATGGCTCTTGAAGTAGTTAGGACAATGTTAAATGAAAAATAAAGAAATAAAGAAAGATAGTACTGTTGTTTACAAAGAAGTAAAAGATGATAGAGCAATTGTTTATGAAAGTAAACTTTATACTGTAGATGAATTTGTTTCAAAGTATTCTAATGCCTTGAGATCATACTTGCTTACCAGACAGCTTGGAGACAAGAATAAAAAAACACACATAGTTGATCTTGCGGTAGAGAATGCTTCTTTTGCAGAATCACTTTATATTGGAATGGATAGCTTTGGATGATGTTTTTAACAAAGATGATTAAGTTTGCAGAAAAAATTGGTATGGATGTAGACGAACTTATGGAAATGACAGTTCTTGATGCAATGATGAAAATAGAAGAAACCAGAAATATGTGGGCAGATTTAGCAAAAGAAATAGGATAGTCTGTACGGTATAATTAAGATATGAGTAATTTAATAGATATAAAAGTAGTTGGCTGCGGTGGCGGTGGAGTTAACGCTGTAGATAGTATGATCCTGCAAGGACTATCTGGAGTTGAATTTATTGCAATTAATACTGATATTCAAGCACTAATGCCAAGTTTGGCAGATGTTAAAATTGATATTGGAAGAGATAGAACTGGTGGTCTTGGTGCTGGAGCAGATCCAAATATTGGAAGACTTTCAGCAAAAGATAGCATAAGTGAAATTTCTGAAGTTCTTGAACAAGCAGATGTAGTTTTTGTTACTGCTGGAATGGGCGGAGGAACTGGAACTGGTTCTGCACCAATTGTTGCTAACTGTGCGAAGAAGGCAGGAGCGTTAACTGTAGGGGTTGTTACCACCCCATTTGGGTTCGAGGGTAAGAAGCGAATGAATAACGCCTTAGAAGGAATTGTTAATTTTAGCAAAGAAGTTGATACACTCATAGTTGTTCCAAATGAAAACCTTCTTTTAATGTTAAACAAAAACGTTTCTATGGAAGATGCCTTTAAAGAGGCTGACAATGTTTTGTTAAAAGCAGTAGCAGGAATATCAGATTTAATTACAACCCCTGGTCAAATTAATATTGACTTTGCAGATATAAAAAGAGTTATGAAAGATGCTGGATCTGCTTTTATGGGTATTGGATATGCAGAGGGAAGAAATCGTGCAAAGGTTGCAGGTAACAATGCTATCACAAGCCCAATCCTGGATGTTGATTTAAATGGAGCAACTGGGGTATTAATTTCAATTGCTTCCTCTGGAGATATAAAAATGTCTGAAATAAATATGATAGCCTCATTAGTTTCAGGAAAAGCACACGAAGATGCTGATATTATATTTGGTACAGTCTTAGATCCAGATCTTGGGGATGGTATTTTAGTAACTGTCATAGCGACAGGCTTTGTAAATGAATGACATCCAATGGACATTTGGAATTATAACAGTATATGAAGATAAGCAAAGACTTCAAGAGATCATAGAGAGCATTCGTAATCTTAATATCCCAGAATATGAAATACTATTTGTTGGTGGTGGAGATGGTTCTGATATTGATGGTAAAGATATTAGAAAGATTGACTTTGATGAATTAGTTAAAGAAAGATGGATTACAAGAAAAAAGAACATCCTTGTAAAAGAAGCTAAGTATGACAATATAGTTTTGATGCACGACTATCATATCTTTGATAAAGACTGGTACAAAAACTTTGTTGAATTTGGAACTGATTGGGAAATTTGTTCCTGCCCACAGTATTTAGTTACTGGATCAAGAAACCCAATGGACTGGTCTCTTTGGGACAAGCCAGGTCACGGAAGAGCCTGGTCCTTAGACTATAACGATTGGTCTCAAACCCAGTATATGTATATCTCTGGTGGATTTTTTATGGTCAAGCGTCATGTAATGATTGAGGAACCCCTTGATGAAAGTCGTGGATGGAATGAAGAAGAAGATGTTGAATGGTCTTACAGGGTAAGAGATAAGTATGTAATGAAATGTAATGGGAAAAGCATTGTCAGGCACAACAAATGGCATAGACATGCAGGTCCAGAAAGATGAGTAATAAATTAGTTATATTTGATTTAGATGGTGTGCTAATTGATTCAAAAGATTTGCACTATAAAGCTCTCAACAATGCGTTAGAAAAAGTTGATACAAAATATAAAATATCTTATCAAGAGCATTTGTCAAAATATGACGGCTTAAATACTAAGAAAAAACTTTCTATGCTTACCCAAGAAAAAGGGCTGCCACAAGAATCTCATAATAATGTTTGGAAAGATAAGCAAGAAGAAACTTTCTTAATGCTTGAGAATCTTCCAGTAAATAATAAAGCTATAAATATTATGCTATATCTAAAATCTGAAGGTTGGAAAATTGCTGTAGCATCTAATAGCATTAGAGAAACTATCATAAAGTCTTTGCACGGAATACAGGTGCTTCATCTAGTAGATTATATTGTTAGCAATGAAGATGTTTCGCATCCAAAGCCACACCCAGAAATGTACTGGAAGTGCATGGTTTCATTAGATGCATTTCCAAAAGATACAATAATTATAGAAGACTCTCATATTGGAAGACAAGGAGCTTTAAATTCTGGAGCAAACCTATACCCAGTTAAAGATTCTTATAGTCTTAATGATACAATGTTTGTAGAGTTTATAAAAAGATTTGAAAAGAAAGAGAGAACTGGACAAGTGCCTTGGAAAAATAAAGAGATGAACATCCTTGTACCAATGGCTGGTGCTGGTTCTAGATTTGCACAGGCAGGTTATACATTCCCAAAACCCCTGATTGAAGTTAATGGTAAGCCAATGATCCAAGTAGTTGTTGAAAATATTAACATTGATGCACACTATATTTTCTTAGTTCAAAAAGACCATTATGAAAAATATAACTTAAAACAACTTCTTAATTTAATTGCTCCAGACTGTGACATAATTATTGTTGATGGAATGACTGAGGGTGCTGCCTGTACTACCCTGTTGGCAAAAGCTTTAATTGATAATGAAAAGCCCTTGCTAATGGCTAACTCAGATCAGTATGTTGAGTGGGATTCCAACGAGGCTATGTATGAATTTGGTGCTAGTAATATAGATGGTGGAATACTTTCATTTAAAGCAACTCATCCAAAATGGTCTTTTGCAAAAGTTGGTGAAGATGGATTTGTTTCAGAGGTAGCAGAAAAGAATCCAATTTCTGACAATGCAACTGTTGGAATTTATTACTGGAAGCACGGATCAGATTATGTTAAATATGCTAATCAAATGATAGAAAAGAATATTAAAACCAATAATGAATTTTATGTTTGCCCTGTTTTCAATGAGGCAATTCAAGATGGAAAAAAGGTAAGATTAAAAATGATTGATAAAATGTGGGGAATTGGAACTCCTGAAGACTTAAATTACTTTTTAGAAAATAACAAGGAGATATGATGGCAAAAGGTAAGAAGGACTATTTAAAGATGCAAAATGATTACTATGATGAGTACGCTTCTAAGTGGTCATTAGATTTTAGAGACCCAGTGGTTGGATCATATGATGCTCACAATAACTGGAAAGACTATGATGAGTTTCTTTTTAAAGACTTTGATACTTCTGGTCTAGTGGCATTAGACTATGGATGTGGTCCAGGAAGAAACCTTATTAAGTTTAATAGTAAGTTTGAAAGAATTGATGGAGTAGATATTTCAGATGTGAATCTAGAAAAGTCTAGAGTTAATTTAAAGCACAACAAGATAGAAATTCCAAACCTATATGTGACATCTGGAGATAACCTATCAATGATTGAAGATGATGTTTATGATGTAATGTTTGCAGTAATTTGCTTCCAACACATTTGTGTTCACGATGTTAGATTTAACATTCTTAAAGAAGCTTATCGTGTTCTTAAAAATGGTGGAAAGCTGTGCTTCCAAATGGGATTTGGTGGAAAAAAAGGTATTACAACGGCTGGATACTATGATAATCTTTATGATGCTGCAAGTACAAATGGTCATTCAGATGTAAGTATCACAAATGAAGATGAGTTGATTGATGATTTAGTTAATAAGATTGGATTTAAAAATTATAAGTCAGATATTAGACCAACTGGTCCAGGGGACAATCATAGAAGCTGGATTTGGGTACAGGTTGAAAAATGATATACATATCCCATCGTGGTAATCTAACGGGCAAAAATCCAGAGTTTGAAAATAGTCCAGCATACATCTATCGTGCTATAGAGCAAGGATTTGAGGTTGAAGTAGATTTGCGTGAAAAAGATGGTAGGTTTTATTTAGGTCACGAAAAGCCACAATACTTAATTGACTCTAATTTTATTGAAGAGTGTAAAGAAAGCCTTTGGTTTCATTGCAAGGATGCAAAGTCTTTAGAATATGCACTAGACGAGGAAACAAATTGTTTCTTTCATAAAACAGATGACTATACTTTAACCAGTAAAGGTTATGTCTGGGCATTTCCAGGATTTGCAAAAGCTACTTCAAAGACTATTGGGGTTCTTCCAGAACTATATAGGACTATTGAAGAAATGAAAGGTCTAGACTATTATGGATATTGTTCGGATATCATAATATATATAAGGAGCAGTAATGTTTAAAGAGATAGATTATAACAAGCACTTTGTTATTGGTACACCGCTTGTAGGCTGGAAAGCAGATATGAAAGAGGAAATGTCTTGGCTGGCAAACTCAAAACAAATAATTGAAAAATTTCCTAATGCAAAATTCTTTACTGCATTAGAACTTGATAATAGAGGTCTAGAACCTTTTGAAAGAGTTTTAAATGCTTTAAAAGAAGTTAATGGAGACTACTGGACATATTCATTAAATGATATGGAAAGTACTGTAACATCTTCAAATAGATGGATAAGAATTGAAACTGGTAGAAATTTAATTAGAGAATTTGCTCAAAGATTAAGAAAAACTTCTGGTCATCACTGGGGAGAAGATTGCACAGAAGAAAATATTGGAGTTGTAAACTATGATGCAATATTATATGTTGATTCAGATATAGTTTTAACTGCAGAACTTATTGAAAAATTGTTTGAAGTAGATCATCCTATTGTTAGTGCAGATGTTCCAGCCTATGGACTAAGAGGAAAAGCTGTTTGTGATAATCCAAGAATTGAAGAACATTGGAATACTGCAGGAATGCTTTTAGTAAACTCTCCTGCATTCTATGACCTTCCTTGGTATCATAACTCATATCTTAATTTAAGTGAAGATCCAACATTCCAGTCAATGGCTGAAAGATTAAAAGTAAGAGTTGGATTAGATAATCTTGATCACACATATGGAATGACTTGGGTAAGAAAAGATATAAAAGCAGAACATAGAGGACAGCTTCTTCCTGTTGAAGATAGAAGAATTCCTCCTAGAGATATATAGATTTCCTTAGGATGGGAAACATCCTGGATATGATGCTAAACTATCCAAATATGTTAGGAGGAATAGTGATAAGTAAAAGATTTTCAGTAGCAAGTGCATGTAACTTGTGCCTTGATTTAATTACAAAATTTATTAATAAAGCAGAGCAAAAGTCTAAAAAAAATCCAGATTGCAAGTGTAAAAACTGTAGCTGTTCTTAGTCATATGATAAAATTTCTCTTATTTTATTCTCGAAACAACCATTAATTAGTTTATTAGCAATGATATAATAGATTTGTTAGATGCGTCTAACGAGGAGCCTATGTAATAAATTGAAAAGAATCTTTTCTTACCTACTATTAATTCCAGTATTTTTAATTGGTACTATGGTTTTAACGTCCCCAATGACCAAGGCAGACACTCCGTTAGTTTGTAATATGCACATTGTAACTGGGGACGATGATGGATCCTTTCCTATGATACTTCCTTTTAGTCTAACCTTGGGTAGCACAGAATATAGTCAAATCTTTTATAGCACTAACGCAACTGTCACATTTGGACAAGCAGATGGAACTTATTGGGACTATCCACAAACACCATCCATATCAATAGCTGGAAAAGACTGGGTTTCTTTTGGAGAGGGAGCCTATACCTCGTATGGATATAATGAAAATTCATTTTGTATAGAGTGGTCCGTTAGACCCTTTCCACAATTTACTGGACCATTAACTCAAATGAGATTAGTCGTTGCTAAATTTTCAAATGGTGGATGGCATGGTGAAATTGTTACAATGACAGATCTTCCAGCAGATACAAGAAGAGCAATTAGATACGAAAGGAATCAGACTGTTGTTCCTATGGAGGCAGCCTTTGACGTTAATGGTGGAATGCCTATTGAAGTTGAGCCATCACCAACACCATCAAGCTTTACAGAGCCTCCAGTTGTTCCAAGTGAAACTCCTACTCCTACTGCCAGCCCTGAGCCACAACCGTCAGAATCACCAACGCCAACAATAGAACCGTCACCGCAGCCATCAGAGCCAAGCCCACAGTCGTCAGAACCTGTTGTGCTGCCTTCAGAAACTTCTTCACCTATTCCAGTCCCCTCTTTTTCAAGTCCCTCAGAATTTCCGTTGCCCCCTGTAGAACCTGAGCTAATTCCAGACCCAATTCTTGAGCCAGAGATTTCATTTCCAGAACCATTAATTCCAGATCCAATTGAGAGTTCATTTCCTGATCTAGATCTTCCATCCATTGATCTTCCATCTAATAATAATATCATAGAAATAACTAATGAAGAGATAAATACTTTTGTTGAAACCTTTACTGATAGCGGCACTATCTCAGATATTGAAACAGAACTATTAATTGATAACTTCTTAAATGATGGTTTTATTTCTGAAGATGAAGTTCTTGGACTTTTAGAATCTTTAATTCAAGATGCATTTTTCACGGAAGATGAAAAAGAATTGCTTGTAGATGTCATATTAGAACAAGCAGATGGTAATGCTATATCTACTGAATTAATTAATGAACTTGGTCTTGATTATGAAGACTTGCCAGATGACCAACCAGTAGCTTTGGACAATGGCGTAATTTTGTTTGCTGAAGTAGCAGATGCTCTTGAAATATTTGAGAATCCTTCAGAGATTTTAGGTGCTGTATTTACAGATCCTGGCAAGGCTCTTACTGCTTTAGCAAATGTTGGTGCAGATATGACACCAGAAAAACGTGAGGAATCGCAAATAGTAGTTGTTGCATCTATCATTGCTGCACAAATCCTATCAACGTCTAGTGTAATAGGGAGGATAAGATAATGAAAAAATGGATAAAAGATAAAATTCGTGAAACATTGAATCAAACATTTACACTTCTTGGTATGTTCATAGCTTGGGTAGTGTTAGATGGCAGTGCAAAAACCATAGTAGCTTGGGCAATAGTCTGGGCAATTTTTGTATGGTTATTTTCAATGAACTTTAGAGAAGGAGGACAAAATGACAAACAATAAAACAGAAGAAGTAATTGGCTCAACAGCCGTAACAAACATCTGGAATATCTTTTATAGAATTGTTGCAGTATTTGCAGCATCTGGATTATCAATTATTGGTGCAGGTTCTTTAGTTGGAATTGACACGATTACAGCCGTTATAATGGCAGGTACTCTTGGTGTTGCTACCGTTATTGAAAAGCTTGCTAGAGCCTTTCTTGATGATGGCAAGTTAAGTGCTAAAGAAATTAATGCAGCATTTGCTCCAGTTGACAAAAAAGCACAACAGTAAGTAGGCTATAATATAGTAGGGGAGTCCTCCCAAGGGCTCCCTTATTTTATAGGAAAAGGAAATGATTTAAATGGGTTCACCAATCGTTGGAGGTAAGATTACAACACCTTACAAGAAGTTTGGAAAAATGTGGTCAAAAGGCTACCATACAGGAGTAGACTATGCAGTCAAATCTGGAACAGACATTGTTGCTGTTGCTGATGGTAAGATTGAAAATGCATCCTGGGGTGCTGCTTATGGCACACAGTTAGTGCAAAAAGTTGAGGGTGGCTGGGTAATCTATGCACACCTTTCAAAAGCTTTAGTTAAGGCTGGAGACAAAGTAACGAAGGGACAGCACATTGGAGAGTCTGGTAATACAGGAAATTCTTCAGGTCCACATCTTCACTTTGAAATGAGAGATAATATTAGATGGAGTGCAGGTAAGGATATTGATCCTGCTGCAATTCTTGCGTCTTAATATATCAAATTAACAATTGCCCCTAGAAATAGGGGCTTTTGTATTTAGTAAAATTAGTTATCATTTTGTTATAATAAAAACTTGATTTTGTCAATATTTCGTGCTATGATTGAAGAATGCGTATCAGAACCTTGGTTCCGATTGCCCTTGTTGCGGTTCTTGCAATTGCATCCCTACCAACAAGCCACAGTCAGACCAGTGCTAATGCACCGCAAGAAAGTAAGACAATATTAACACCAGAAAATGAGATAGATAGATATCTTATTGAGAGAAGTAGAAAGATTGCTTCTCGATCTCTTAAAAGAGACCATATTGGTAAAGAAATAGTAGATACGGGTAAAGATTATTTTGGCGTACCCTACTGTTGGGGTGGAGAAAGTTCTAGATGCTTTGACTGCTCTGGATTTATTCAATATGTTTTCAATAAAAATGGAATAGAAGTCCCAAGAACTGCTGATCAACAGCTTGACGCTATGACTATTATTTCAGAGAGTGAAGCACAACAGGGAGATTTAGTATTCTTTGTTTATAGAAATGGATATGCTCACCATGTTGGAATCTATGTTGGTAACAACACAATTCTTCATTCACCAAAACCAGGGAGAAGAGTTAAATTAGAGGAAATCTGGTCAACAAGGGTGGTCTTTGCAAGAGACCCATCTATGATAATTCCAGTTCCACATTCAGTTGAACCTGTTATAGAAGAGGTTAAAACAGAAGATGGATTAACTTACTAATTTAATTAGATGTCCTGAGTACAGACATTAAACTGCTCATTTTAAATTAGATTTTCTTCCACGCCATTCAATTAATAATTTTGATCCTTTACTCATATTGCACTTGGCACATGCAGGAAGAAGGTTTCCAATAGAATGTCTTCCACCTTTACTAATTGGAATAATATGATCAGCATGAATTGAATTAGTAGAACCACAATAAAAACATGGAGAAGAGTATAGTCTTTTCAATTCTTTCTTAGAAATTTCATAAACGCCGTTAGAAAGTTTTTTAGTTCGTCTCCTATTATCTGTATTTTTTCTTATCTCAGGATTAACTAAATTATACTGTCTTTGCTGTTCTTTTATTTTTTCAGCATTTGCCAAATTCCATTGCCTTCTTATGTGAGCATTTTCTTTGCGATATTTTTTTATTCTATCAATATTGGCTAAATAGTATTCCTTTTTATTTTCCTTTATTTTATCAATATTAGCTAAATAACGTTCCCTCGTTCTATGAACATTATCTAGACGATATTGTATTCTATCCTCTTTAACTTTGTCCTTATTAGCAAAATAATATTTGCTACAACATTCTTTGCATTTATACATAAATCCATCTTTGTTTTTTTTATCTTTGCCAAAACAATCAAATGTCTTTAATTCTTTACATTTAGTACAAATTTTCATAGTCCTAATTGTACATTAATATAGTAATTAAGTCAAGCATTTTGACTTGACAATATGAAAGGAGTAGGATATAATTTACCTATGGATAAATTAAAAGTTATTATTGAAGAACCCAGTGGCTCAAGACGATCATTTTTTTACAATGTAAAGAATGAAGAAGAGGCAAAGGATATTGCAGAAGGTATTGAGAAAGAGCTTAGACCTAACTTTAGTATGGCATCTTGGAAGTATACAAAGGATAAGAAGTGAAAACAGAAGTTGTTGATTTCTGGGCTACCTGGTGTGGTCCTTGTAAGTTAATGAATCCAATTCTTGACGAGGTAGAAAAAGAATATTCTGATCTAACTATTACAAGAGTTGATATTGATTCTGATAAAAACATGGTTGAAAAGTATAAAATTCAATCAGTTCCTACTTATGTTATCTTAAAAGATGGCAAAGAAGTAGATCGTATTATTGGTGCAAAACCTAAGTTTGCCTTTTTAAAGAGAGTGTTCCCAGAAAATGATTGAAATTATATTGCTATCAACCCTTATTATACATATCTTTGCATATAATGATTTTAAGAAGTATATAGAAAAAATAGAAAAAGAAAAAGAATCTATCCTTAGAAAGGGATTAAAATAATGTCAAGCACACTAGAGCTGGTAGTTCAAGAACTACAAAACCGTATTGGTCAAATTACAACTCAATATGAAACACAACTTGCAGTTTTAAAGGCACAAGTAACTGAAACACTTCAGGCAAAAGATGAAGAGATTAAAAATTTAATAGAGACTATTGAATCTAACAATGAGGAAAAATAGTGGGAAAGCATCATGATAAAGTTGCAAAGGCTTTAGAAACTAGAATTAAAAATGTTCCTAATAGAGGTGGATATAATACTCCTGGCTCTATGAATAAGAAAAAGACTGGTTACGCTAAGAATCGCTAATGAACGCACCATTTATGAATGCAAGGTCACCTGAACTTTGGGATGATGACCGATTAATGGCAAAGCAAAAGATAATCTCTTGGCTTGCAGACTCTAAAGATGCAGATCATTTAAGGTTTGAAATAGAAACAAGTACTCGTTTAATCTTAGAAAACATTTTTACGCAAAAAAGCCTTGAGTCTGTTATCTCTAAAAATCCTGAGGCATTAAAGGTTTTGAGGTCCTTGACTAGGCGAGACATTGGTACAAGTCAAATGGCTACATTCTTGAATGTCACCACCAATGTATTAGAGAGCTTTGAAGCAGGTCTTAAAGTATCTGAAGGTCTAGCTCTTGGGGCTGAAAATATTCTACTAAAAGAATTAGATCAAGGAATTTCAGGATGGATTCTAGAAGGTAGAGAGCCATCTATAGAAGAGTTCAATAGGACTCTTTGGATTTCATCTGATAGAATCTTAAGACGTAGTACATCAACTAGTTTGCGATACAAGCACGAACCAAGACAACTTGAAAAGCTAGAGAATTACCTAAATTCAAAAGGATTAAAGAAAATTGATGGAGCTTCAATTAAAGATCCAAGATATGGAATGCCCATGGGGACTTATTCTTTTAGAGTAAGTATTCAAGGAATGACGAGTGATGGACTAATTCTTATGCAAACTGTAGACGCATTGATTAAGCCATTCTCTAATTCAGATAGTTTGCTTCCAATATTTCTAGAAGCAAAATCAATGACGGACGAAGTAAACCCAAACAAAAGACAAAAAGAAGAAGCACAAAAAGTTGAAAGTGCAAAAAGGAGATGGCAGCTAGAAAACGAACGCCTTAACTTTGTTTTATTATTGGGAGGAACAGTTCCTAAAAGATATCTTCAGGTTGAAGCTGGATCTGATCTTGACTGGATTTGGGAGCATAGAGTAGAAGACTTAGATCTATTACTTGATTGGTATCAAACCCAATAATCTCTAACATAATATAATTAAATATCAATCCCCAATAGCTCAATCGGCAGAGCGTCAAACTGTTAATTTGAATGTTCCTAGTTCAAGTCTAGGTTGGGGAGCAGCAGTATATGTTGGTCAGTTGCATATACTCCCACATGTTATATGGCATGGCAAACTGACTCCCCCTGATTAGCTCAGTGGATAGAGCGATAGGTTTCTACCCTACAGGTCAGGAGTTCGAATCTCTTATCGGGGACTTTAGAAATACACATATATAATAGAACTACTATGTATGAATACCGAGTAAAGAAAGTATTGAGGGTAGTTGATGGTGACACTATTGATGTTGACATTGATCTTGGCTTTAATGTTTCGTATACACAGAGGGTAAGGCTTGCTGGTATAGATACTCCAGAATCTAGAACAACTGATCTTAAAGAAAAGGCACTGGGTTTGGAAGTAAAAGAATATTTGAAGCATTGTCTTGAAGGTGCGGGAGACATTGTTATTCAAACAGAGAAGCCAGATAGCTCTGAAAAATATGGTCGTATTTTAGGCTGGCTATTTATTAATGATGAAGATACTTCCCTTAATGAAAAGATGATTTCTGAAGGCTATGCCTGGGAATATGACGGGGGAACAAAGAAGAAAGACTTTGACTCCCTACTTGCTAAAAGATCCAATTCCTGATATAATATAAGTCGGAGGCAGACGCTCTCACCTAGAAAGATAGAAAATGAAATTTACACACTCAATAGCTGAAATGCTAATCCTATTCTTCGTGGCATTAAATTGCTATGTAAATGTAATAAGATATTCCTGGGATAAGAAGAAGAAAAAAGCCTATATAAATTCTATTGGCAGCGATTACAAAAAATAAAAATTCGCAAAAAATCGGCGGAAATTAGTATACATATGCTTGACACAAGCAACATAATATGGTAGTCTTAAGTATGCATGATTGTGATTTTATAGTAGATTTAGATGGGCAAGTGACTTGCTCTATTTGCGGTAGTAGAGATGATGAAATGATAATTTGGACAGATCCTTATAATGGGATAGATAATCAATTGGAGTTTGAGTGAATAAGATAGCGGAATATTGGTTTTTGTTTGTAGACTTTATTAAAGATATAAATACAACTATTGTAGAATCTTGGTATTGGCTATTAGCCTTTGTTAGAGATACAAGTATGACCCCTATTGGATATTTGTCCTGGGTATTAGTTTTTATTTTGGTCACTGGGTTACTTCTTAATTACATATTGTTTCCTATATTAAAGTGGCTATATTTTAATGGAAAGAAAGAATTAAGAGAATTACCTAGATTATTATATAATGAATTATGTTGGGTTATATTTGCTTTCATTCGTTTACTTGGACCAATTGCAGCAGGTATTTGGATTGCATATTCTTTTAACTCTAAGGAATATGAATTTGCAGTTTTAGGTGTTTTATATCTAATAGCTTATATTAAATTTTTTGCACACTTAAAAGCATAAATTTCGGGGATGAATAAATACTCTTCTAATCATCTATATAACTAACTATATACATATAAAGACATATTCCTGATGCTTCGCATATGAACATATAAACCAGAAGAAAGTGTCTTACAAGGCTTCTATGGGCTTTTAAATACTATAATATGAGCACATTTAAAGAATTATATGATATTTATTGATTGATAATGGATAGAAATGGAGTATAGTGGAGATATATGGGTGACTGGCAGTATGTGATCTTAATCGTAATCCTTTTT
>Ga0209768_10001580_pt1 | contig 14531 bp, 15 predicted proteins | sample LauGreSBDMM110SD_3_FD_187564 | JGI IMG/M metagenome (GOLD analysis project Ga0209768, IMG submission 187564) | Freshwater lake microbial communities from Lake Michigan, USA - Sp13.BD.MM110.SD (SPAdes) (version 2) | ecosystem: Environmental > Aquatic > Freshwater > Lake | place: Lake Michigan... | reverse complement strand
GTGGCGACCCGCAGCTATTCGCGCACTACCGGCTTCTTGCTGCTGCCTTATCTGCTCTGGGTGACTTTTGCATCGGCCATCAACTACGCCACGGTGCAACTCAACGGACCTTTCGGTCAGCTGGCGGCGGGTCTGCCAAAGTGAATGCTGCGCTGAACGCATTGCAAGCCTGGTGGCAAGGCGGTCAATTGATTGAATTCATCATTGCGCTGACGGTGCTGGAAGTTTGCGCCTTGCTGGCGTACCACCGACTGACGGCTAAGGGGCTGTCACCGGCCCACTATGCGCTGAACCTGACCGCTGGGCTGTTCCTGATGCTGGCGGTGCGCAGCGTTTTGTTGGGCCATCACTGGCTGTGGACGGTCCTGTGTTTGAGCTCTGCCGGGCTCGCACACTGGACCGACCTGTGGCGCCGCTGGCAGAGCCAGCGGCAAGGCATCAACCCTTCTTGACGTAGGCGCTGCACCAGCCTGGGCCGGCCACTTGCTTGCCTGCGAACAAAGAGCATCCGGCCCAAGCGTCGGTTGGTTTGCCGGCATACAGCGCGCAGTTAGAGCACTTCTGGGCGGCTGCGTGCTTGGGGTACTTTTTGGCGTCTACTTTCGTCGTGTCAGCGACATAACCCAGCGCAGCGGCTTGCGGGTCTTTAGGGTCCACTTTGGCCTGGGCCATCGCCTGGGTCGCCAAAACGGCGGAGGAACCAACGGCGACTTGCATCATGAATACGCGACGATTTGAAATGGTCATGGTTTGCTCTTTAATTGAAAGGTTGAAAAACCAAGGGATTCTAGGGCAAAGTTCGGGCACGGATGGCTTCGCAAAGCGATGCCCGAGTAAACCATTTAGCGAGGCTTGTAAGCCGTCACATCGATCTCCACTTTGGCATCAATCATCAACCGCGCTTCCACCGTAGAGCGCGCAGGTCGATGTGCGCCAAAGCATTCCATGTAAACGCGGTTGAAGCTGCCGAAGTCACGTGCATCATCTAGCCAGACGCTGACCTTGCAGACATCGTCCAGGCTGCAACCGGCCAGTGCCAGCGCCTGTTGAATCCGCACAAACACCTGGCGGGTCTGCGCTTCAATGCCGCCACTGACCACTTCGCCCTGGTCGTTGGTTGGCACCTGACCCGAGACAAAAACAAAATCACCGGCTCGTGTGGCGGGTGACAAGGGGCGCGCCAGACGGTCTGAGGCAATCGGGGATGCTCCCAGCATTTCAACGGGCATGAAGGTCTCCTTGAGCAAAAGATTAAAAAGTAAATGTCATTATTGAACATTTTTTACAGGAAAACCCTGCCCCAAAGTAGGCAAAACTTGATTTACAGTGAAAAATGTAAATAACTTACATTTCTACTTCCATTCTTTCAGGAGACTTCCATGCTGCGTTTGCCCCGCCGACACCTCTTGTCCCTGCTGTTAGCAGCTCTGCCCCTGGCCACCATGGCCGCACCGCCCAAAGGGGGCGCAGCCAATCTGGCCATGATCGGTGAGCCGCAAAGTCTGGACCCGATGGCCTCCACCGCCGACCTGGTCGGCACCATCATGCAGCACGTCTACGAAACGCTCTACACCTTTGACAGCAAGTGGAATGCAATCCCCATGCTGGCCGACGGCATGCCCAGAGTGTCGGCCGATGGCCTGACCTACAGCATCAACATCCGCAAAGGCGTCAAGTTGCACAGCGGCCGCGACCTCGACGCACAAGACGTGGTGGCCTCGCTCAAGCGTTGGATGGACATGGCGCCGCGCGGCAAGTCGATCGGCAAGGACACCGTCAGCCTTGATGCCAAAGGCAGCCTAACCATTGAATGGAAATTCAAGGTACCGAGTGCTTCGCTTCTGGCCCAACTGGCCCTGCCCTCGGGCATGGCTGTCATCATGGCCAAGGAAAGCGTTGCCACCCCCCTCACCACCTTTGTGGGCACCGGTCCCTACAAGTTCAAAGAGCGCCGCCCCGACCAGTACGTGATCTTGTCGCGCCATGACACTTACAGCGCGCGCACCGAAGCGGCCAACGGCTATGGCGGCAAACGCGAAGCTCTGCTCGACGAATTACGCTTCACGCCCGTGCCCAACGCCAACACGCGCGTCGAAGGTGCGCTGGCAGGCCAGTTCCACTTTGCCGACCAGTTGCCTGCAGAAGCCCTGTCGCGCGTAGAAAAAGGCGGTGCCGGCGTGGTGCCCATCCTCACGCCCTCTTACGGCTTTCCGTACCTGGTGCTCAACACCAAGGAAGGCGTGATGGCCAACCAGGGCGTTCGTCAGGCGATTCAAATTGCCATTGGTGAAGCCGAAATGCTGACCGCCGCCTACGGCGACAAGCGTTTCTTCACTGCCGAGGGCAACCACTTTCCCCAAGGCACGCCGTTTTACTCCACCGCCGGCGCAGACCAGTACAACAAGCAAGATGCCAAGCGCGCCAAAGAAATGGCTGAAAAAGCCGGCTACAAGGGCGAGACCATCCGTCTGCTGACCAGCCGTAATTTTGAGTTCCATCACACCATGGTCCAAGTCATGGCCGAGCAGTTGCGCGCAGCCGGATTCAAGCCCGAGATGCAAGTGGTTGACTGGGCCACGCTGATTCAACGCCGTGGCGACTCCAAAGTCTGGGACATTTACATGACCCACTCCGGCCAGTTCCCAGAGCCCATGCTCTCGCCACCGCAATTGGGCGACGGCGCACCCGGCTGGTGGGACACGCCCGCCAAGGCCAAGGTCCTGGGCGAATTCAACCGCCAGACCGACCCGGCCAAGCGCGCGCAACTCTGGAGCGCCGTGCAGCAAACTGTCTACACCGAAGTGCCTTACATCAACGTCGGCAAGTTCAGCAGCCTGTCGGCTCGCTCTTCCAAACTCGAGGGCTACACGCCATCGACCTGGCCGTTCTTCTGGAACACCGGTCTGACCAAGTAAACCCACAGGGCTGATTGATGTCCCGCATGTCCTGGGGAATCCTGGGACGCACTTTGCTGGGCCGCTTAGGCGGCATGCTGGCCGTGTTGTCCCTGGTCTCTGTGTTGGTGTTCCTGCTCACGCGCCTGGCTGCCGGTGATCCGATGGCCATGCTGCTAGGCGACCAGGCTTCGCTGGCTGACATTGCACTAGCGCGCGAGCGTTACGGGCTGGACCAGCCTCTGCTCGCGCAGTTTGTGCTGTGGCTGGGCGAGGTGCTCAAGGGCAATCTGGGGCAGTCGATTTTTTTACAAACGCCCGTCACGCAGGTGCTGCTGGACCGGGCAGAACCGACGGCCTGGCTGGCGATTTTTTCCGTCAGCCTGGCCATGCTGATAGGCGTGCCCTGCGGCATCGCCTCGGCTGTCTGGCGCGGCCGCTGGATAGACCAATGCGTCAGCACCCTGGCCATGCTGGGGGCCAGCATGCCCAGCTTCTGGATGGGCTTGCTGGTGATCCAGCTGCTGGCCGTGGGTGCCGGCTGGTTTCCGGTCTCCGGCTATGGCGAGCCCGGTGCCGGCTGGCTGACGCGTCTGCATCATTTGCTACTGCCCTCGCTGGTGCTGGGCACGCTCAACTCGGCACTGATCATCCGCTTCACACGTGCCTCGATGCTGGACATTCTGGGCGAAGACTACATACGCACAGCCCGCTCCAAAGGTCTGACAGAAAGCACGGTGGTGCTCAAGCATGCGCTGCGTAATGCGCTGGTGCCTATCCTGACGGTGCTTGGGCTGACGCTGGCGCTGATGATTGGCGGCGCGGTGGTGACTGAGACCGTGTTCAACCTGCCCGGCCTGGGCAATCTGGTGGTGCGTGCGGTGCTGCGGCGTGACTACCCGGTGATCCAGGGCGCCTTGCTGGTGATCGCCGGCATTTACGTGATCATCAATTTCACCATCGACGTGCTCTACGTTTTTGTCGATCCACGGGTGCGTCATGGCTGAATGGCGCCTGCTTCTCAAAACCCTGTTTGCCCGGCGGGTGGTCTTGATTGCGTTGGTGCTGCTGGCGCTGATGCTGCTCATGGCCGCTATCAGCCAGTGGGTCTTGCCGCACGATCCGATGGCCATGAAAGTCAGTCAGCGCCTGCGTGCGCCGAACTGGAACCACTGGAGCGGCACCGACGAGCTGGGCCGCGACATCACCAGCCGTATTTTTTATGGTGCCCGCTACTCGCTGGCCATTGGCGCCGGCACCGCCTTGCTGGCGGCTTTTTTCGGCACGCTGCTGGGGCTGCTGGCTGGTTTTTTCAAGCACCTCGATGCGCCGCTGATGCGCTGCGTGGACGCCATGATGGCGTTTCCCGACATCCTGCTGGGCATCGCGCTGGTGTCCATTCTGGGCGCCAGCCCGACCAATGTGGTGCTGGCCCTGACCATCGTCTACACACCGCGCGTGGCCCGCGTGGTGCGCGCCTCCACGCTGGTGATACGCGAGTTGCCCTATGTCGAGGCAGCCCGCGCCGTAGGCGTGAGCACGCCGCGGCTGCTCAGCGTGCACATCCTGCCCAACCTGATGTCGCCTATTCTTGTGCAGCTGAGTTTTATCTTTGCCTATGCCTTGCTGGCCGAAGCCGGCTTGTCATTTCTGGGCGTTGGCGTGGGCGCTGAAATCCCCACCTGGGGCACGATGGTGGCAGCCAGCACGCAGTACGCCGACCGGGCGTTCTGGACACTGTTTTTCCCCGGCATGGCGATTGTGCTGACGGCCCTGTCGCTGCAAATTTTGGGCGATGGCGTGCGCGACCTGCTCGACCCCCGCCTCAAAGGAATGCAATGACCGCGCTGCTGCCCCGCCTGCATGTGCGCGACCTGCACACCCGTCTGCTGCAAGGCGATAGCCCGCTGCCGCTGGTGCGCGGTGTGAGCTTTGACCTGCATGACGGACAAACCCTGGCCCTGGTGGGCGAGTCCGGTAGCGGCAAGTCACTCACCGCCCTGAGCCTCATGCGCTTGCTGGCGCGCAACGCCCGCTGGGAATGTTCGGGTCAGGCGCTGCTGACCGATGCCCAGGGTCAGCAACACGACATGCTGAAAGTTAGCGACGAGCACATGCGCCAGCTGCGCGGCCACCAGATAGCCATGATCTTTCAGGAACCCATGACCTGCCTGAACCCGGTGCTGACCGTGGGCGAGCAGATCGCCGAGTCGGTGCGCCTGCACCTGGGCCTGGACACCCGAGCTGCTCGTGCGCAGGCGCTGCGCGCGCTGGAGCAAGTTGAAATGCCAGCCGCACGCCAGCGCCTGGACGAGTACCCGCACCAGCTCTCGGGCGGCATGCGTCAGCGCGTGATGATTGCCATGGCCATGGTCTGCGAGCCGCGCGTGCTCATTGCCGACGAACCCACCACCGCGCTGGATGTGACGATTCAAGCGCAGATTCTGGCGCTGATGTCGCGCCTGCAAAAAGACACCGGCATGAGCATGCTTTTCATCACGCACAACCTGGGCGTGGTGGCCCACCACGCCGAGCGCGTGGCCGTCATGTACGCCGGCCAGGTGGTTGAGCAGGCCGGTGTGCATGAACTCTTTGCCAAGCCGGCCCACCCTTACACGCAAGGTCTGCTGGCCTGCCTGCCGGGCCGCGCACGCCAGCTGGCCCGCCAGAGCGGCCAGGCGGTGGCGCTGCAAGACATTCCCGGTCAGGCACCGGCCATGAACCGGCTGGGGTCGGGTTGCAGCTTTGCCGAGCGCTGCAGCGTCAGCCTGCCCGCCTGCCAGCTGCAAGCGCCGCCCTGGCTGGGCATCGCCACGCACGCGCGCCTGTGCCACCTCGAAGGCCATCCATGACTACTCCCATGGTTCGCATTCAGGACCTCTCTGTCGAGTTCGGCCGCGGTGCGCAGCGGGTGCGCGCCGTGCGCGGCGTCAGCTTTGACATTGCGCCGGGTGAAGTGCTGGGTCTGGTGGGCGAATCGGGTTCGGGCAAAAGCACCTTGGGCCGCGCACTGATCCAGCTCATTCAAGCCAGTGGCGGCTCGGTTCAATTTGAAGGTCAGGAGCTGATGGGCTTGAGCCAGGCCCAAATGCGCCCCTTGCGCCGGCAGGTGCAAATGGTGTTTCAAGACCCCAGCCTGAACCCGCGCCAGCGTGCTGGCGCCATGCTCGCGGAGGTGCTGTCAACTCACGGCCTGCACACAGGCGCAGCCCGGGCGCCGCGCATCGCCGAGCTGCTGCACATCGTCGGTCTTAAGCCCGAACACGCCAGCCGCTTTTCGCATGAGTTTTCAGGCGGCCAAAAGCAGCGGCTCGGGATCGCCCGCGCGCTGGCCGCGGAGCCACGCTTCATCGTCGCCGACGAGCCCTTGTCGGCGCTGGACATGTCGATCCAGGCGCAAATCGTCAACCTCTTGATCGGCTTGCGCCAGCAACTCGGGCTGACCTTGCTGTTCATCTCGCATGACCTGGACGTGGTGCAGTACCTGTGTGACCGGGTGGTGGTTTTGTACCTGGGGCGGGTGATGGAAATCGCCCCCACTGCAGACCTGTTTGATGCGCCCGCACACCCCTACACACAGGCCCTGCTGTCCGCCGCCCCGATTCCGGACCCGACGCAAGCCGCGCCGCAGGTCCATCTGCTAGGCGACCCGCCCAGCCCGCTGAACCCGCCCTCGGGATGTGTTTTTCGCACGCGCTGCCCGCATGCCATTGCCGCCTGCGCTGAGCAGGTGCCCGAACTCACGCCCACCGGGGCTGGTCGCTGGGTGGCCTGCCTGCGCCACACTGAATGGACATGAAGATGCAACTCGACACCGCCTGCAAAGGCTACCCCCAACACCTGCCGCCGATTGCGCTCAAAGACGCAGGCCGGCAAGGCTGGAACCTGCTGCAAGGGGCACTGTCTTTTCCGCTGGCCGTCCTCAAGGACTCGGCCCTCGAGCACAACCTGCGCTGGATGCGCGACTTCTGCCAAAGCCGCGGCCTGGACATCGCACCCCACGGCAAAACCACCATGTCACCCGAGCTCTACGCCCGGCAGATCGCCGCCGGCGCCTGGGGCATCAGCTTTGCCAATGTGTTTCAGGCCGGGGTGGGTGCGCGGCATGGCGTTCGCCGCATCATCATCGCCAACCAGGTCTTCCAGGCTGCCGACCTGGACAGCCTCTCGGCCCTGCTGCAAACCCATGTCGGCCTGCAAGTCTGGTTTCTGGTCGACTCGGCCGATCAAGTGCAAATGATTGAAGCATGGCGTTCCGCGCGCGCCAGCAGCACGGTGTTCACGGTGCTGATGGAGATCGGGATTGCCGGTTACCGCGCCGGTTGCCGCGACCACGAACAAGCCCTAACGCTGGCCCGGCTGGTTCGCCGCAGCCCCGCCCTGCGCCTGGCCGGTATCGAATGCTATGAAGGCTCGCTGGCCACCTGTAACCACGCGCATGACCGTCAGGGCGTCGCTGCCCTGATGAATCGCGTGCAAGCGCTGGCCGTGGCCTGCGAGGCCGAAGATCTGTTTGAAAACGACGAGGTTTTGCTCACCGCTGGCGGCTCGGCCATTTTTGACCTGGTGGCCGAACACCTCAAGCCGCATCTGCAACACCCGACGCGCGGCATCTTACGCTCGGGCTGCTACGTCACGCATGACCATGTGCATTACCGCAAGCACCTAGCGTGCGTCGGCGAGCGCCTGCAACTGCGGGAGACCTTGCGGCCAGCCCTGGAAGTCATCAGCGCCGTGCAGTCCTGTCCCGAACCGGGACTGGCCATTCTGGCCATGGGCAAGCGCGACATCTCTTACGACCTGGACCTGCCCGTGCCGCAATGGCGGGCGGCGCCGGGGGCTTCGCAAACCCGCGCAGTTCCTTCTCACTGGTCCATCACCGGGCTGAACGATCAGCACGCTTACTTGCGCTTTGATGCACAGGCACCCGCCCACGAGAAGCCGGCATTCGGCGAGCTGGTCGGCAGCGGCATTTCGCACCCCTGCACCACCTTTGACAAATGGCGCTGGATGCCCGTGGTCGATGACAGCTACCGCGTAATCGACGCTGTGTCGGTGAATTTTTAAACATTATCTCCAGGCGCCAACTTGAAACCCTCACTGCTCCAACGACTGCAGTCCATCGCTGACTCCTTGCCGCGGGCACAGCAGCAGGTGATTGCTGTGCTGCTGCAAAACCCCGAAAACGCCCTGTCCATGAGCGTGGACGCATTGGCCGCGCAAGCCCGGGTGTCCACGCCCACCATCATGCGCACCGCCCGGCAACTCGGCTTTGAAGGCGTGCGAGAGTTCAAGCTGGCACTGGCCCAGGACCTGGCACGGGCCACGCCGGTGCATCGTTCGGTTAACCTGAAAGACAGCACGGGCGATATCGTGCAAAAAATTCTGGGTGGTGCGGCGGCTTCTATTACCGGCCTGCAGCAGCAACTGCAAACCGGCACGCTGGAAAAAGCGGCGCAACTGCTGGCCCGTGCGCAGCGCATTGACTGCTATTCGGTAGGTGCGACCTCGGCCTTCATGGCCAGTGATTTGCAAGGCAGGCTATTCCGGCTTGGACGCAATGCACACGCATTTCATGACGCGCATTTGCAATTGATTTCTGCCGCCACGCTGGGCCCGGGCGGCGTGGCTGTGGCCATCTCGCACGTGGGCCGCATGCCCTTTGTGCTCGAGGCCATTGGCTTTGCCAAATCCCAAGGCGCGCCGGTGATTGCGATAACCCAACCCGACACGCCGCTGGCGCAACTGGCCGACGTGGTGATCGGCGTGAGCGTGCCGCCGGATGCCGTTATGCGCGTGGGCACCGAAGCCTATATCGCTCATTTGCTGGTGATTGAACTGCTCATGGTGCTGGTGCTCAAGGCACTGGGCCCGAAAGCGGCACGCCAGCTCAGCCAATTCAGATCCGTTTTGCAGGCCCACGGCCAGGACATTGACCAACACCCCGCTGTGGACTGGGCCTGGTCTTCCATTGAGAAAGATTCAGATTCATGAAAAGCACCTTGCTGCGCCACGTCCAGGTGGTTGATGGCACAGGCGCGCCCGCGCGCCAAACCGATGTACTGATACGCGGCGACCGCATTGCCCGCATGGCCCCTGATCTGCCTGCCAGTGCTGAAGAAGTGATTGACGGCCAGGGCCTGACCCTGGCTCCCGGCTTCATCGACGTGCACACGCATGACGATGCGCAAGTGCTGCGCGATCCGTCCATGCTCGCCAAACTATCCCAGGGCGTGACCACCGTCATCACCGGCAATTGCGGCTTGTCACTGGTGCCGCTGGTGACTACTGCACCAGAGTCGCCGCTGGACTTGCTGCACACCACCGAGTTTCGCTTCCCCCAACTCAATGACTACGCCAAGGCACTCGCCGACAGCCCGTCGGCGGTCAACGTTGGCGCGCTGATCGGCCACACCACCTTGCGAGCCACGGCCATGGCAGATTTAAGCCGCGCCGCCAATACCGGTGAAATCGAGGCCATGGCAAAGCTGCTGGAGACCGCTTTGGCGCAAGGCGCACTGGGTCTGTCGTCCGGGCTTTTTTACCAGCAGGCCTTTGCCGCTGACATGGCTGAGATGCAGGCGCTGGTGCGCGTGGTCGGCCGCCATGCAGGTGTGTATGTCACGCACATCCGCACCGAGATGGATGACATCCTGAGTTCCATGCAAGAAGCCGCCGATACCGCCCAAGCCGGTCCGGCCACCTGGATCATGTCTCACCACAAATGCGCAGGTCCGCGCAACTGGGGCCGCAGCATTGAAACACTGGCCCTGCTGGAACGCCTGAGCAAACGCCAGCCTGTGGGCACCGACGTCTACCCCTACAGTGCCGGCTCTACCCTGCTGCGCGAGGATCTGGTTGACGGCGTGATCGATATTTTGATCACCCGCAGCGCACCGCACCCCGAGATGGCCGGCCGCTACATGGCCGACATTGCCGCCGAATGGGGCGTGGACCAGCTACAGGCCTGCCGGCGCCTCATGCCGGGCGGCGCCTGCTACTTTCAGATGCGCGAAGACGATGTGCGGCGCGTGATTGCGCACCCGCTCAGCATGATCGGCTCTGACGGACTGCCGCATGACGAACGCCCGCACCCGCGGCTGTGGGGGGCTTTTGCCCGCGTGCTGGCGCACTACTGCCGCGATGAGCAGCTCATCAGCTTGCCGCAAGCCATCCACAAAATGACCGGCCTGTCCGCCGCCCGCTACGGCCTGAAAGACCGCGGCGTGTTGCGTGAAGGCGCGTTTGCCGATCTGGTGCTGCTGGACCCTGCGCGAATTCAGGACAAGGCCACTTATGAAAACCCCCGCCTGATGTGCGAGGGCATAGAGCGCGTGATGGTCAACGGCCAATGGGCCTTTGCCAAGGGACAGGCAACGGGCTCGCACACCGGCCGGTTTTTGCGCCATTAAACCTGGGCGCTGTTGTCTGCCCAGGCCTTCAAAGGCATGCCCATCAACGCGGCCTGACGCTGCTCGTAGGCCACAAACTCAGGCGTGATAGCGCTGCCGCGCACACCGCCGCGCACCGCGCCGGCACGCACATCACCAAAGTACTCTTCAAAAGCCGCCGGCAAGGGCTGTGAAGCTGGAATAGAAAGCCACAAGCGCAGCAGGTGGCGTTTTTCGTCCGCTTGCTCGAAGTCCTCAAAAGGCGTGCGCGAATGCAGCGTGACGTAGTTGTTAAGCAATTGCAGGTCGCCACGCTCTAGCTCCATCGAGTAGCACAGCAAGGGGCTTGGCATCAGCTGGTCTAACAAGTCGAGCGCCTCGGCTTGCAAGGCAGTCAGGCGCGGCAGCTCGGAGAAATCGCGCTGCGCAGCATCGGTGTTTTTACGGTTGGTGCGCGCCACAAAAAATTCAGGGTGATTGCCAAAAATCGGGCAGCGGTAAAACGGCGGCTGTGACGGGTCTTGCGTGCCCTGGTAGCTGTGAAAAAACGGCTGCTGCAGCACCGCCATCAGGTCCGGGCGAAGGCGCTGCACCTCGTTGCGCAGTTGCATGGAGCTGATGACCATGCTCATGCCGCCGCTTTTGGCGGTGCGCCGGCACAAGAGGCCCACCACGTCGCAAGAGTCCTGGTGAAAGTCCAGGCCGGCGTTGGTGTTGTAACCGCGCCCGCCCTTGGCCTTGTAGTCACCCCCCTCGTCACGCACATCGTTCATCACCTGGCTGGCGCGGTTTTGCGTACGCCCCACCCCCATGTAAAGGCCCATGCCCCAATAAGCCAGCCGGGTGTCGGCTTCACTCCAACGGTCCACCGGAAAGCCCTTCACGAGGCACATGCCGAAACCGGTCTGCGTGGTGGCAACGGCGCGCGCCAGCGCACTGCGCGAGGCATCACTCAGCGGAAAGTCGGCCTGCGCCATCGCTAGCATCGGGTTGTTCACACGCCTGGCGTGCGCTAGGGCCAGGTCAAAGCCCTCAACCTCGGCGGCATTCAGGCGCTGAATCCAGGAGGTGTCCTGACGGACATCTTCAGCGGTCCAGGCTTTGGGCGCGGTTTTGTTTGCACTTTGCATGGGTTCTTTTTAGGGGTGTCCGGGCATTATTGCGCCCACTCCAAATCACGGAAATTGAAGCCACACTCGACCGTGGGTTTGACGATGGCGAAGTACGGCGAGACGTCATAGTCCCGGGGGGTCAGCAAGCTGAAGTGCTTGGGCTTGAAGGCCGTGGGTTCAAACCAAGCACCCTGAGCAGATGACTGGGCCTGGCGCTTTTCTAAAGAAAGTATGGGGTAGTGAATACTTTCGAACGCCTGCGCTATCAGCGTGGAGCAAATTGCGCGTGTGGGGTCACCACTGCCCAAAGCCAGCAGCCTGCGCCTGTAGCGGGTGGGCACGGGCGGTGTGGGAAATAAATACCTGGCCAGGTCAAACACATTGCGCAGGTCGTATTGGTCCCCTATTTTTGCAATTGCAGCCAGAACCACCGTGTTGCGCTCTTGCGGCGTCAGGCCAATCGGTCTGCAGATGCGGGTGTGCAGGTGGGCAAATTTTTCAAGTCCGATACTGCGCACCCCATGCACGGTGTCCGCGTCAACCAGGCAGTGGCCTTGCGGCATGCCGGGCGCAGCATCCACACCCACGTAAAGCGCGGCATGCGACCAGGTGGACTGGGTCAGGTACTTGATAGCGCCGCTGAGCCGGGTGTTGCCCTCGACCAGCAAAACATCGCCCGCTTGCAAAATGGCTTGCAGGTGCAGCGGGTTTGAGGGCGGTGCCGTGCCATCAATCTCAAGCTCTTTGCTCAGGTAGGTCGCCAACCATTTACCAACGGATTGCGCAGCTCGGTTCATACAGTGTCCCCCAGGTTGGTTGGGCCCAGCAGCGTGATGTGCGCGCTGCAGCTCAGCACCGGCCGGCACAAAATTTTGTAGCCGTCCGCATCAAAACCAGCGGCCATCACGTCCAGCGCACTGGCCTGGCTCAGATCGCTCACACTGCCAAGATAACACCAGTTGCGAACCACATGCACCTGGCACAGGTCCTCAAAGCGCTCGGTCAAACCGATGGCCCCTGGGTAAGGCCAGCAGGCCACACGCAAACCCTCCAGGCTGGACAACAGGCGCTGACCATGCGCCTGCGGATTTTCATCACCCCGGCAAACACCGGCACACAGCGAGATGGTGGCGCGAAAACAGGCACGCCCCGGCTTGAGCTTTTCCAGTCCCAGTGCGCCATAGCAAAGCCGGTGCTGGTCAGCCAGTTGATGCAGTCCCTCTATGGCCGCATGGCGGCTAGCGTACAAGCCATAAAGGGATGGTTCGGTGGCGAAGTTGATATCTTTTGAATAGACGACCTCAAGCTGATCGTTCACCCAACGCCAAGAGCAAAGCTGCCGGTTACGCCGCAGTTTCTGATTGAGCAAAGGCTGCTGCTGCTTGATCAGACTGGCCTCCAGCAAGAGCGCCCCGATCTCTCCGGCCGTGCGGATGTGGCTGATGCGCCGCGTCTGCCGCAGTAAATTGGTTTCGTCAGGGTTGCGCAAGTGCGACAACACACGACTGCGCAGGTTGACGCTCTTACCGATGTACAGCGGCAGCGCACCCTCTTCCCCGTGAAAAATGTAAACACCCGGCGCAGAAGGCAGCCCGGTTGCCATGTCACGCAAGCGTGCAGAGTGATCAAGAGGAGTCGGCGGGTCCAAGTCCGGATAGCGCTGAGCGGGCATGCCGGGAGTTTACTTTTTTAAATGGGTTGGCAAGCGATCACTCAGGATGACCCGATCTTTCGCTGAATAGGCATAGCCAGCTCTTATCCTTGATCTCATTGTTGGATTGCTGACGGGGAAATGTCAAAATCAAGCCGCGCAACGTCAGCAAATTTCTGCGATCTCTTCTTAATGGAGCCTGCCCATGACCAAGATGACCATGGTTGAATTTACAAAGCAATCACTGGATGAAGGATTCGACGAGGTATTGATTCGCACCTGGCCGGCTAACCAGCAATTGGACACGCACACACACCCTTTTGATGCCAGCGTATTGGTGATTAAAGGCAGCTACAGCTTGGCAATAGGAGATCAGGTGCGGCACTTGGTCGCGGGCGACAGCTTCAGGTTGGCCCGAAACGTGGCGCATGCAGAAACCTACGGCCCTGAGGGCGCCACCATTTGGGTGGCCAGAGCCAACTGAGTGTCTGCGACAGAATTCACAAGAGGACCGGCCCTGCCATGATCAACATAGCCGGACCATTCACCCACTTGATGCGCTTCAAGTCATCATGCAGATCAGCATTTTGCCGAGCACTCTGGCAGCCCGATGAATTGAGGGCCTGAAAACATGCCGCCAATATTAATAAGCTTATGGCGCGGTTTGACGGGGCAAAGTCAATCCGCCTTGGCGCCCGAGGTTTTGACCACCTTGGCCATGCGCTCGAAATCCTGCCGCAGCAGTTGCGCAAAAGCCTCCGGCGCCATGCTGCCGGGCTCGATGCCCTGCTTGTGCAGGCGCTCGATGATATCGGCACGCTTGACCAGTTTGCCCACTTCGGCGTTGAGCTTGTTGACGATCTCAGGCGGTGTTCCCGCCGGCGCAAGGAGACCGAACCAGCTGTCGAACACATAGCCCGGCAACGCAGCAGAGATAGGTTCTACACCAGGCACGAAGGGGGAGGCTTTTTCAGAGGTCACGCCAAGTAGTCGCACGCGGGAATCTTTGGCAAAAGGCAACGCAACGTTGTTGGCATTGATCATGACGTGGGAGCGCCCGGAGAGGACTTCGGTCATGGCTTCACCAGCACCCTTGGTTGGAATGTTCACAATATCGAGCCCAGCCATGCCATTGAAATAGGCCATGGACAGATGGGTGGCGCTGCCGGCACCTGCAGTCGCATAGTTGAGCTGGCCGGGTCGGGCCTTGGCATAGGCCACAAATTCAGCCACGTTTTTGACCGGAACACTGGTGTTGACGACCATGATGTAACTGGTATTTCCAACGTAGGCGGCACCGACGAAATCTTTGATCGGATCGTAGTTCAGCTTGGAAAAGAGCGTGCCATTGATGTTGTGGCTGGCCGCCGCCAGAACCAGCGTGTAGCCGTCAGGTGCTGACTTGGCTACAAAGTTGGCCGCCACAGTTCCACCCGCACCAGCGCGGTTCTCAACGATCACGGGCTGACCCAGTGCCACACCC
>Ga0209768_10001576_pt1 | contig 14553 bp, 10 predicted proteins | sample LauGreSBDMM110SD_3_FD_187564 | JGI IMG/M metagenome (GOLD analysis project Ga0209768, IMG submission 187564) | Freshwater lake microbial communities from Lake Michigan, USA - Sp13.BD.MM110.SD (SPAdes) (version 2) | ecosystem: Environmental > Aquatic > Freshwater > Lake | place: Lake Michigan... | reverse complement strand
TTGAGTGCCTCCGTTATCGGAACCATTCTTGGCGGATTTGCTATCGCAGCCGCGTTTATTCGCGTGCTGATGCCCCTTTGGGCTTCTCACCTTAAAGAGTGGGTCGTTGTTGCGTTAGCTATGCTTATGACTGCCGCCTTGTTCATGGTCTACCCCTTGATGTATTCAGCGTGGGCAATGGGGCTGTGTTCTGTTTTATTGGGGCTTAGCTTGGGTTCGGTACAACCCATGATCATGAGCATGCTCCACCAAATCACGCCACACGATCAACATGGCCAGGCTTTGGGCTTGCGCTTGATGACGATCAATTTCTCCAGCGTAGTGATGCCTTTGCTTTTTGGAACAGCAGGCATGCTGGTGGGGGTTCCTATAGTTTTTTGGACCGTGGGAACCCTGGTCGCATTGGGATCGCGCGTGGCTTGGAAAATTCGGCCTTAAAAGAACGCGAAAAAAAAGCTCAAAGCTGGTAAAAATTCTTGATGTAATCCCATGCTTCTTGCGGATCATCGCTGTAATGAATGAGGTCTAGGTCGGAGCGATGAATCGTTCCTTCTTCAACCAGCACATCAAAGTCTATCAAACGTTTCCAATAGTCAGTTCCGAAAAGAATAATTGGAACCGGTTTGGCTTTTTGGGTTTGTACCAAGGTGATGATTTCAAATAATTCGTCTAAGGTTCCAAATCCACCCGGAAACGCCACCAGAGCTTTTGCTCGCATGACGAAATGCATTTTTCGCGCTGCAAAATAATGAAACTTAAAGTTCAATGAGGGCGTGATGTAGGGGTTGGGTTGTTGCTCGTGGGGCAGGGTGATATTCAAGCCAATCGTCATGGCTCCCATTTCATGGGCGCCGCGGTTAGCGGCTTCCATGATTCCAGGCCCACCGCCTGTACATATGAAAAAGCGTTTGTCTAACGGGGTGTTTGAGTTATCTTTAGCAACCAATTGCGCAAAAAGGCGCGCTTGTTCATAACGCTCTGCATTGCGAACCTGCTGTTGTGCTTGCGCCAATGCGGTCGGGTTGTCGTTTTGTTGGGCTTCTAACAGAGCGGCTTGGGCCACATCAGGTGCGCAAAATCGGGCGCTCCCAAAGACCACCACGGTGTGTTCGATGCCTTGCTGCGCTTGGCTGAGCTCTGGCTTGAGCATTTCCAATTGAAATCGGATGCCGCGGGTTTCTCTGCGCATTAAAAATTCAGGATCAGCGAAGGCAAGCCGATCGGCATCGGCCTCTAAAAGATGAGCCTTCCCCGCATAGTTCCCTAACTCCGCCCAGGCATCGGCCAAACGGTTCTCTGACAAATTGTTGGTGTTTTCCATTTCTGCATTGTGGAGCAAACTGCCGCGTACAGACGAAAAAAAAGCCCCTAAAAGGAGCTCTTTGGTGGGCAGTGCCGGTTACACACGCTTGCGGTATTCGCCGGTACGGGTGTCAATCTCTACCTTGTCGCCTTGGGCTACAAAAATAGGAACGCCGACTTCAAACCCAGTCGCAATTTTTGCGGGCTTCAGCACCTTGCCGGAGGTGTCGCCTTTGACTGCAGGCTCAGTCCAAGTGATCTCGCGAACTACGCTGGTTGGCAATTCCACAGAAATCGCTTTGCCGTCATAAAACACCACTTCAACGGACATGCCATCTTCGAGGTAGCTTAATGAATCACCCATGTTTTCCGCTTCGACTTCGTATTGGTTGAACTCTTCGTCCATGCAAACATACATCGGGTCAGCGAAGTAAGAGTAAGTGCACTCTTTTTTATCCAAGATGACCTGGTCCATCTTGTCGTCGGCTTTGAAAACGACCTCGGTTCCAAAATTGGCAATCAGGCTTTTAAGCTTCATGCGCACGGTTGCCGAGTTACGTCCGCCGCGGCTGTATTCTGTTTTCAGAACAACCATCGGGTCTTTGCCGTGCATGATGACGTTGCCGGCGCGAATTTCTTGAGCGGTTTTCATAGGTGAAAAATGTGGTGTGTCGCTAAAAGCGTTGTTTAGGCCGCTGATTGCGGCGGGGCATGATTTTTTCCGCTAAAGGTGCGGCTTCATCAGCAAAGCCTTGGATTTTATCGTTTTTTAACCGCTTCTCCCTTATCCGTAACGAATTCAATCAGTTGCTGCGTCAAATCGGGCTGTGACGTTAAACGGCCACGAAAGGCCTCGGCGGTGGATTGCCACTCGGCTAAGAGCGGAGATTTCAGAGTCTGTAGAGAATCTTGACGGGTCAATCCGTTCCAGGATTGGTGCCATTGATGCAGTGAGGCGGGAGCCTCCATCTGATCTAAAAAGGCGTGGAGCTTGGCGTGGTGTGCCCCATCCTCTTGCGGATAAATCTGCCAAACCAGAGGCTTGCCCACCCAAAGTGCTCTCACCAAAGAATCCTCGCCCCTGACAAAATTCAAATCGCAAGCCCCAAGCAGTTGGTCATAGTCAGTCTGCGACATCAAAGGGAGGAAGCTGATATCGAAAGAATGGGGTTGGATCCGACCGCTCCTTACTTTTTGCACCGCTGCCTTGGCTTGGCCCTCGGTAACAAGAAGGCGTACGGGTTCACCAAAATTTTCTAAGGATTCCAAAAGTGCAGTCATTGGCGCTGATGCATAGCAAAACAAGGAGATGAGTTTTTCGCCTTGCCAAGTGATGCCGAACTTTTGTAACCAGGCTCTTTTAGACGCTTCGCTCCCGAGAGCTTGGCGGTCTTTAATCCAAGGTTCTCGCAACAGCCCCCCCGTTTTTTCTGTGAAGCCCGGGTAGTAAAAGTACTTGGTCCATCCTTTGGCCGGGCCGGACATCACGGGGGAGGGCAGGGTATGCGAGCGTTCCACAAAAGGCTCCGCTGACAAGTATTCCAAATTAATCCAGACCGGTGCGGTGCCGGTGTGTTGCCTGTAACAAGAAATAAATAACGGCGGTATGTCGCAGCCAAAGGCTTCAATCCACACGTTCGCTGGCTCTAAGTCTTCTAGGGCTTGGGAATCCATTGTTTCCAACCAAGGGTGGACGGTGATGTTGGCGTGTTGTCCTTTCAACGCACCCGGCGCCATCCAAGCCAGGGCGCTCCCATCGTCAAGCCAAAGCCGAACGCGCTGGCCGCGCCTTGACAGGTCGGCGCACAAGCGCCAGCAAACGCCGATATCGCCAAAGTTATCGATCACACGGCAAAAAACATCCCACAGCAGACCTTGACCTTGAAGGTGCGCTTGATTGACCGCAGAAGTTGGGCCCGTGGCTGAGATGTTCATCTTGAGATTGTCGGCGCGATTGTTGATTTTCAAATTCTGACGCGATGCTTTGGAATTTTCTGGCAAAGCCCTGACAATAGCGCAATGACGTCGCCCCATTCAGAAGAACTTCTAAGCCAAGTGGCCGCGCTGCCGCTGTTGCCGGGCGTTTACCGGTATTTTGATGCAGACGGTAATGTCTTGTATGTGGGTAAAGCCATCAGCCTCAAAAAACGCGTCTCCAGTTATTTCCAAAAAAACCACGGCGGGACCCGTATTGGCCACATGGTGGGAAAGATCGCGCGTTTAGAAACCACGGTGGTCCGCTCCGAGGCCGAAGCCTTGCTCTTGGAAAACAACCTCATCAAGACGCTGAGCCCCAAATACAACATTCTTTTTCGCGACGACAAAAGCTATCCCTATCTCAAGATGACTGCAGCTTCGCCAGGCTCCACCTCATCCAACGTATCCCCCATGCAGTTTTCCCGCGTGGCGTACTACCGTGGCGGGGTGGAGAAAAAACACCACTACTTTGGGCCGTACCCCAGCGCGTGGGCGGTTAAAGAAGCCATTTTGTTGATGCAAAAAGTGTTTCGCCTACGGACCTGCGAAGACTCGGTGTTTAGCAACCGCACTCGGCCGTGCTTGTTGTACCAAATCAAACGCTGCTCGGGTCCTTGCGTGGGACACATCACGGCCCCAGACTACGCCCAAGATGTAAGCAACGCGGAGAAATTTTTACGCGGTGATGCGCAAGAGGTTTTAAAGGGTTTGGAAACCCGAATGATGGCGCATGCCGATCGATTGGAATTTGAGCAAGCCGCAGAACTTCGCAACCAAGTGTCGGCCCTGTCAAGCGTCTTGCACCAACAGTCGGTTGACAACGTGTCTGACCGCGATGTCGACATACTGGCGGTCAAAGTTCAAGGTGGGAAAGCCTGTGTCAATCTTGCGATGGTGCGCGGAGGCAGGCATCTGGGGGACCGGCCGTATTTCCCTGTTCACGTCGAAGATGCAGCAGTATTCATTGAAGAGGACGCCGCTGACGCTATCCCTGTTTCGGTTGAGGCGCAGGTCTTGGAAGCCTTCTTAGCGCAACACTATGTGAGTGTTCCAATGCCCTCGGTCCTCGTTGTGAGTGAGCCCGTCTCTAAGCGATTATTGTTAGCGCTGTCAGAGCAGCACGGGTTCAAAGTCAGTGCGGTGTACCAGCCTCGCGAGCAACGACGCGCTTGGTTGGATATGGCCCAAACCAATGCGGCTTTGCAGCTGGCCCGCCTGTTGGCAGAAGAGGGCTCGCAGCAGGCCAGAACCCGCGCGTTGGCTGAGGCTTTGGATTTGGCGCACGAAGACTTAGACAACTTGCGCGTCGAGTGCTTTGATATTTCGCATACTTCTGGAGAAGCTACCCAAGCGTCTTGTGTCGTCTTTGCCCACCACAAAATGCAAAACGCCCAGTACCGGCGTTACAACATTGAAGGCATTACCCCGGGGGATGACTACGCCGCGATGCGCCAGGTCTTGACTCGGCGCTACAGCAAAATCGCAGACGCTTTGGCGCAAGCCAAACAACAAGGCCACGCGCCTTCGGGCAGCGACCGCCTTCCCGACTTGGTCTTGGTGGACGGCGGTAAAGGCCAAGTCTCCATGGCTCGGGAAGTATTCGAAAGTCTAGGGCTGGATCTGTCTTTGATCGTGGGCGTGGAAAAAGGCGAGGGCAGAAAAGTCGGCCTCGAGGAATTGGTTTTCGCCGATGGCCGTGACAAGGTCTACCTTGGGGCTGACTCGGCCGCTTTGATGTTGGTAGCCCAAATTCGAGACGAAGCCCACCGATTTGCCATCACCGGAATGCGAGCCCAGCGGGCCAAGGTGCGGGTCGGCGGCAGCAAACTGGAAGATATCCCGGGCGTGGGTCCCAAGCGCCGAGCCAAACTCTTGCAGCGTTTTGGCGGGGTTCGTGGCGTGGCGATGGCAAGCCAGCAAGACATCGCCTCCGTCGATGGAATTTCCTTGGAATTGGCTGAAGAAATCTACCGGGCGCTTCATTAGCCGTGCCACAATAACGTTATGTTCTTGACCATTCCCACACTGTTGACCTGGACGCGTATTTTTGCGATCCCGTTGATCGTGGGCGTGTTTTATTTGCCTGAAAGTGTGATCGCGGCTGCCGATAAAAACTTTTGGGCTACCGTCATGTTCGTGGTTTTTGCTTTGACCGATTGGCTTGATGGGTATCTAGCCCGTAAACTCAATCAAACCTCCTCTTTCGGTGCATTTTTAGACCCGGTCGCAGACAAATTTTTAGTCTGCGCTTGTGTTTTGGTCTTGGTTCACTTGCAGCGTGCCGATGTTTTCGTGGCGCTGATTATTATTGGCAGAGAAATCGCCATTTCTGCTTTGCGGGAATGGATGGCACAAATTGGAGCATCAAAAAGCGTGGCAGTCCATATGATCGGCAAGCTCAAAACTGTCGTGCAGATGGTTGCTATTCCCTTCTTGCTGTTTGATGGCGTGCTTTTTGGCTTGATGGATACCCGGCTCTGGGGTACCGCTCTGATCTGGGTCGCTGCCGTGCTTACAGTTTGGTCTATGGCCTATTATTTACAAAAGGCTATCCCTGAAATTAGGGCCCGAAGCCGCTGATAAGTTCATTCGTAATTTAATTCGCTTAGAATTAAGCTGCGGAATGTTGCATAATTAAATTTGAGAATTTTTTCCGCCACCTCCCCAAGTATTCTTATTGATAAGGAAATTTTTGTGAACAAAACTGAATTGATCGAACACATCGCCAAGCACGCTGACATTTCTAAGGCCGCCTCGTCGCGTGCATTGGAGTCCATCATTGGTGCCGTAAAAACCACCTTGAAAAAAGGTGGAACAGTCTCCTTAGTGGGATTTGGTTCTTTTGCCGTGACCAAGCGTGCAGCCCGTGCGGGCCGCAATCCACGTACTGGCGCTGCGATTAAAATCAAGGCTGCTAAAGTTCCTAAGTTCCGTCCTGGTAAAGCATTGAAAGATGCTTTGAATTGATTTGTTGTTTCAGGTGGGGTGATTAGCTCAGTTGGTAGAGCGGCGCCCTTACAAGGCGTAGGTCGGCGGTTCGAGCCCGTCATCACCCACCACCCAAACAAAGGCGAACGTCAACGTTCGCCTTTTTTGTTTTTCCTGGAGATAGCGCATGTTTGATTTCGTTCGCAAGCACACCAAGATCATGATGGCCCTCATGTTTCTGCTCATTATTCCCGCCTTTGTGCTGGTCGGTGTCGATGGCTACCGCAGCATGAATGAGGGCGGCGCCTCCGTTGCCAAAGTGGGAAGCCACAGCATTACCCAAGGCGAATGGGACGCGGCGCACAAGCGTGAAGTCGACCGCTTGCGTGCTTCTATGCCTAACTTGGACGCCAAAATGCTGGAGTCTCCCCAAGCGCGTTACATCACCCTGGAACGCTTGGTACGCGACCAAGTGATAGCCCAAGCAACAGCGGACTCTTTGCTCAATATCAGTGACGCACGCCTTGCGCGAGAACTCCAGCAAGATCCAACCATAGGCGCATTAAGAAAAACCGATGGCAGTTTGGATATGGAGCGTTATCGTCAGCTTGCAGCCAGCCAAGGGCTGACACCTGAAGGGTTTGAAGCCCGCGTTCGTCAAAACTTATCTGAGCGTCAAGTCGAAGCCGGTTTCGGTGCCACGGTTTTTGCACCCAAAGCCTTGGCCGATGTCACCTTGAATGCCTTTTTCGAGCGCCGTGATGTCCAAATTTCCCGTTTTACACCGGCCCAATTTTTTGCAAAAGTGTCACTTGCCGATGCTGATATTGCAACTTACTACCAAGCCAACCAAGCCCTTTTTCAGGCCGCTGAGTCGGCGGATGTGGAATACCTGGTACTGGATCTGGACGCGGTAAAGAAAACGATTGTGGTCAACGAAGCTGACCTCAAAACCTATTACGAACAAAACGCAAGCCGCCTGAGCTCTAAAGAAGAGCGCCGCGCCAGTCATATCTTGATCAACGCCCCCAAAGATATGAAACCTGCCGAGCGTCAAAAGGCAAAGGAAACTGCGCAGGCGCTTTTAGCCAAAGTTAAAAGCAATCCCGAAACTTTTGCTGCCTTGGCTTCCAAAAATTCGCAAGATCCGGGTTCAGCAGCCAAGGGCGGCGACTTAGATTTCTTTGCCCGCGGCGCCATGGTCAAGCCGTTTGAAGATGCGGCGTTTTCTATGAAAAAGGGCGAGATTAGCGATTTGGTCGAGTCTGATTTTGGTTTCCATATTCTCAAACTCACTGACATCAAAGCGCCTGCCCAAGCGTCTTTTGAAAGCCTGCGTGCGGGTCTTGAAGCGGAATTAAAAACCCAACAAGCGCAGCGTAAGTTTGCCGAATTGGCCGAAGTGTTTTCTAACGGTGTTTATGAGCAAGCCGACAGCTTAAAACCCATGGCGGAGCGTTTAAAGCTAGAAGTTAAAACAGCCAACGGCCTGCGCCGTACTCCGCAACCTGGTGCGGAAGGCGTGTTGGTGAACCCTAAACTTCTGGCGGCTTTGTTTAGTTCCGATGCCACTGAAAAGAAGCGCAATACTGAAGCAATAGAAACCGGTGCCAGCCAATTGGTTTCTGCCCGTATATCGCGATATACGGCTGCGCACACCTTGCCCTTGGATGAAGTTCGCAACGCGGTCAAAGACCGCCTCATGCTCAGCCGTGCCACTGAGTTGGCTAAAAAAGAAGGCGCTGCTAGCCTTGTTTCCTGGAAAACCAATGCGGCTGCTGCTAGCCTAGGCGAGTCCGTTCTGGTATCGCGTGAGCAAACCAGTGCGGTTAAAGGGCTGCTCCTGAGCGCCATCATGCGTGCCGATACCGCCGCGCTTCCGAGTTGGGTAGGCGTTGATCTTGGCGAGCAGGGCTACGCGGTTGTGCGGGTGAACAAGGTATCAGCCCGCAATACCCCGGCTGCAGAAACCGCCGCGCAGGAATACGCCCAGTACAGCCAGTGGCTTGCCAACGCAGAGTTGATGTCGTATTACCAACTCTTGAAAGAACGCTTCAAGGTCAAAATTTCTGTTCCCCAGCCAAGCGCAGAAACAAGTTTGGCCGCAGCTGCGCAATAAGAACAGGGTTACGCAGTTATAATTTACCGGATACGGTGGCTGTAGCTCAGTTGGTAGAGTCCAGGATTGTGATTCCTGTTGTCGTGGGTTCGAGCCCCATCAGCCACCCCAATATTCATGCGCCCTAGCGACCTTTTTGGTTTCTAGGGCGTTTTGTTGTATTGCATCAAGCGAACCACCGATTCCAATCGTTGCAAAGGATCTAATTCCACAAGCAGCTGTTGCTTTTGCTCAGGACTCAGGGACATGGCCTCTGCGTACCGATTGGCCAGCCACCCGCATTGATCCAAGTGGTAGGGTTCAAAAATGGGCAGTTTGTCTATGACTCCTTGCTGCTGTGCGGTTGCAATGACTTTGCCAAGTCGATCCGCATGGGATTGCATGGAGGGTGGAACTTCAACCTCTGGATCTTGCACCAAATACGTCACCTGACCTTGCCATACCCCAAACGGACCGGGTTGCACTTCATGCAACTGAAAGCGCAGACCGCCTTGGCACAAGATCCGAAAAAAGGTGGGTTGTACCTGTTCGAATTCTTTAATGTGCGCCAAGCAACCCACTTTGTGGAGTGAAGGCATTTGGCCCGGCACTTGAACTTCACTCCCTTGTTGAATCCAAGCGACGCCAAAGGGCTGTTTTTGTTGCTGGCAGCGCTTGATGAGGTCAAGGTAGCGTACTTCAAAAATTTGAAGCGCCAGTAAACCATCTGGGAATATGCCTTGGGATAGGGGGAAGAGCGGGATGGTGTCGTACATAGATGAAAAAATGGGACAGCAGAAATTTCTGCTGTCCCATTTTGAGGGATTGAGTGAAAAGCTGCTTACTTGGGCAACATGCCCTCACGCGCCAAACGCACAGGGAAATCAGCGCGCAGTTGTGCGTCCATTTCGGGGGAAATATGCGAAGGGTAGTGGCTGTCTAAGATGAATTGCAGCTTTTTCGACGCTGTTTCAATCAAGCTAGGTCGGCCTTGCTCGACCCATTGGTTGGGGCTAGAGCGGTTGGCGACTTGAGGGTAGAGGTAGTCTTTTTGCATGAGTTTCAAAGTCTGCGGCGCGCCAAGATAGTGGCCCGGGCCGGTCAGGCAGACGTCGCGAATGGTGTCTAGCGACAAGGTTTCATCGTTAACCTCAATGCCACGAATCGTGCGCTGAACTGCGCCAATGATGTCGTTGTCAATGAGCAAGCTTTCCAAAGAGAAGCCAAGCAAACTGGCCAACATACCCGCCGATTCATAAATCAGGTTGGCACCCGCATTACCGACGAGCGCGTGGTTGTAGGCCTTCTCGAAACCAGCTTGGCCATCGGGCATTTTGGAGTCGCTCATGCCAGAGGCAGTCGCTCCGGTTAAGTCGTAAAAGCGGGACATTTGGGCGCTGGCTGCAGACAAGAGCGCTTGCTCGGGGCTGCCGCCTGACATGGCACCGGTGCGCAAGTCAGAGACAAAACACCAGGTTCCAAACATAGCGGGGGCTTTAGGTTTGATGGCGTTCACATACACCAAACCTGCCAAACACTCTGCAGTTTCTTGAACCAGCGCAGTCGCCAACGAAGCGGGTGCGGTCGCACCGGCTTGGCCAGCAGACAAAAGCAGCACCGGCATACCGCCACGTACTGCAACCTCTAAACACTTGCAGGCGTCGTAGGCAAACTTCATGGGCGGCACGACAAAGCAGTTGGACTGGCTTACAAAAGGACGCGCACGCCATTTGTCTTCGCCCCCAGCAATGACGTGAAGCATTTTCAGCGTTTCTTCCAAATGCTCGGGGGAAACCCAGCTTGCGCCTACGTGTTTGGTAGTTCCTGACACACACGCGTAGGTGGTGTTGAAGTCCATCTCGCGGGGGATATCAAGGTCACGGCAGACCACGGAGCGTTGGAAGAAGTGAATGTGTTCTAGCGTATCGACCACGCGAGCGATGTTGTAGAGGTCTTGGGTCGTGGAATCACGGTATTCGCCGGTCTGCGCGTTCACCATGCTCACCGCAGCGCCTGCCGTTCCGAAGTAAACATTGGATCCCCAGGGCTCCATGTCATGCTTGGGATCTTGGCCGTGCAGTACAAAATTACGCGCTGCGTTGGCAACCGTATCTTCAATGAGAGCGCGAGGAAAAAGCAAACGCCCGGTGTCGGTGAGTTTGGCGCCGGCTTTGGTCATGAGCTCGATGCCGCTTTCAGGCGCATCGGCCAAGCCAATGTGCTCTAAGGCATCTAAAGCGGCGTTGTGAATTTTAAGAACGTCAGCGTCGCTCAATGGCTTGTAAGCGCCGCCGCGCATGCCGGGGCGAACTGGGCGCAAGCTGTCAGGCAGTGGCGCTGAGCGGGCGGCCCGACGTGCATCACGGGCACCGCCACGGGGTGAAGATTTAGTCGTTGGTTCAGTCATTGTTTCGCTCATGGTGTTGCCTTATGAAAAAAAGGATGAATCGTTCTGCTTAGGCCCGAAGCCGCAGGTTGGTGGGGTCGTAAAGGGGCTCTTGTTGCACGGTGGCGCTGCGCATGTGTCCAAGGATTTCGACGTGCACTTTGGTGCCTGGAGTCGCTAAATCAGCGCGAACATAGGCCAGTGCCACGTTCTTTTGTAGCGTATGGCTCCAAACGCCCGAGGTCGTTAAGCCCACGTTGGTTCCATTTTGAAATACTTGGGCGCAATACGGCGCTTCAGCGTCCCCGTTTTCATCAAAAATCAAGGGCACAAAGCGTTGCGCTGCGCCGCGCTGGTGTTCCGCAAGCAAGGCGGCTTTACCAACGAAGTCCACGGTTTTCTTGACATCGACAAAACGGTCAAGCGACGCCTCCAAGGGCGTGTAGCCACTTTCCAAATCGCTTTTCCAACCGCGGTAGCACTTATCAACGCGCAGACTGTCCATCGCATACAGACCGAAATCGCGAATATCAAACGCTTTGCCAGCTTCCCAAATGGCTGCGTACAGGGCAGGGATTTGGTCAACGGGCGCATGCAGTTCCCAGCCCAGTTCGCCGACATAGTTCACCCGCATGGCGAGCATTTTTCCGGTAACGGTGGTGATTTCTCGGGCTGTGAGCCACGGGAAGCCTGCGTTGGATAAATCATCCTTGGTCACTTGGCTGAGCACGTCGCGGGCGTGGGGGCCGGCAACGATCAGGGTGCCGAGTTGGGCCGAGATGTCGGTGACTTGAACCGGGCTGTTGTCAGGCAAGGATTGGCGCAGCACGTCCATGTCATGGGTCGCAGCGATGGCCGCGCTAATGATGTAGAAATGGTCTTCGGCCAATCGGGTAATCGTAAATTCGCTGAGCAGCTTGCCGGTGGGCGTGAGCGCATAGGCCAAAGAAACGCGGCCTAAGCTAGGCAGCTTAGAACACGACACGCGGTCTAAGTGCGCTGCAGCGCCTGGGCCTTTGAGTTCGTATTTGGTAAAGCCGGGCAAATCCAAAACGGCAACGCGCTCGCGCACGGCTTTGACTTCTTCCGCCACCGCAGGGTGCCAAATGTTTTCACGGCGGAACGAGTGCGTGTCTGCGGGGAGCTTGCCACCTAAGTCGAAGTACACCGCGCGTTCCCAACCGCCGCGAGCGCCAAAGCGTGCGCCTTTGGCTTTGAGTTGATCGTACAAAGGGGAGGTGCGCAAAGGCCGACCCGCAGGGCGTTCTTCGTAGGGGAAGGAAGACGCGTATTCGTTTTGGTACACCTCAATGGCTTTGGCCACGGTGTAGGCGGTCGTGGCGTAGTCGCCAAAACGGCGGCGGTCGAGTGACCACAGGTCCCACTCAGTTTGCCCGTGTACCACCCACTCGGCCAGCGCTTTACCAGCGCCGCCGCCTTGGGTGATACCAAAACTAAAGGTGTTGCAGTGAAAGAAGTTGCGCAAGCCTGGCTCAGGCCCGATGTAGGGGTTGCCATCGGGCGAGTAGGGAATCGGGCCGTTGACGCCGCGCTTGATACCGGCTCTTGAAAGCGCAGGCACGCGGGCCATGGCGTCTTCAATGTAACTTTCTAAACGCTCAAAGTCGTCATTCCACAACTGATTGGCAAAATCATCGGGCATACCGTCCAGCCACATCGGTGTGGCCTTCCATTCGTAAGGGCCCAGAATAAAACCTTCGCGTTCTTGGCGCAGGTAATACGAGGTATCGGGGTCGCGCAACAAAGGCAAACGCGTTGCGCTTTCTTTGAGCTCGGGCACATCTTCGGTTACCAAATACTGGTGCGACATGATGGCAATTGGCAGATGCCGCCCGACCATGGCCATCACTTCGCCAGCGCGGAAGCCTGCCGCATTGACAACGATCTCTGCGGTAATTTGGCCTTTGTCGGTGGTCACGATCCACTCGCCGTTGGGCTTTTGTTCTAGGCCGGTCACGCGGGTGTGGCGACGAATGGTCGCGCCCAGTAAGCGGGCTTCTCGGGCCAAGGCTTGAGTCAGCTGGGAAGGGTCAATGTCGCCGTCGAGCGGGTCCCACAACGCGCCTTGGATGTCGTGGGTTTCAATCAGGGGATAGCGATCTTTGAGTTCGCTGGGCGACAGAATTTCGTATTCCAAACCGTTCGCCCGCCCCATGCTTTGAACATGGTGAAACTCATCCATGCGGTTGCGCCCGTGGGCCAAACGCACCGAACCGGTCAGGTGGTAGTTGATGGGGTTTTCAGAAGACGCCGCTAATTTACGGTACAGGGCCGCAGAGTATTTTTGAAGCTTTAAGATGCTCCAGCTGGTCGAAAAGGTAGGCAAATTACCAGCGGCGTGCCAAGTAGAGCCCGAGGTTAATTCATCACGCTCAAGGAGCAACGCGTCTTTTATTCCTAATGCCGCTAAGTGATACAAGCAGCTGCAACCCACCACGCCGCCGCCGATAACGACAACTTTCACATGCTCTGTCATGTCTGTCTCCGTTGACTTGAGGAAGAGGCAAACGGGCTTTAACGCGCCGCTTGCCGCTCATTTTTTTTGGATTGTAAGCACAAATCTAAAATTCCTTGATAAATTTTTACATTAGAATAATTTTCGGCATATTTTTTACTTATCGGAGGTCGTATGGATCTACCTAATCGGGCGAGCGTGGTCATTGTGGGTGGTGGAATCGTGGGCTGTAGCCTGGCGTATCACCTTACTTTGCGTGGGTGTACCGATGTTGTTTTGCTCGAGCGCAAGCAGCTGACCTGCGGCACCACGTGGCATGCGGCGGGATTGGTAGGCCAACTGCGGGCGACCTACAACATGACCCGATTGGCGCAGTACACCACCAACTTGTACAAATCGCTTGAAGAAGAAACTGGCCAAGCCACCGGGTTTCGCCAAACCGGCTCCATCGCGATTGCCACCCACCAAGCCCGATTTGAAGAGCTCAAACGCGGCGCCTCAATGGCCAAGTGTTTTGGCTTAGAAGTCCAAACCCTTACCCCGAGCGAAATTGCCAGCCTCTGGCCTGGCGTTCGCATTGATGATTTGGTCGGCGGCGTTTACTTGCCCAAAGACGGTAGGACCAATCCCATTGACACCACGCAAGCTTTAGCCAAAGGCGCTAAGAGCCGAGGCGCACGTATTTTCGAGAACACCGCCGTTGAAGAAATTCTGATTGAAAACGGAAAAGCCGTAGGCGTTCGCACCGCGCAAGGCGAAATTCGCGCCGACATGGTCGTCAACTGCGCAGGCATGTGGGCCCACGAACTCGGCGCCAAATCAGGCACCACGATTCCATTGCACGCTGCCGAACACTTTTACATCGTCACCGAGCCGATGGAAGGTTTGTCCTCGGAAATGCCGGTCTTGCGTGACCCCGATGGTTGCGCCTACTTTAAAGAAGATGCGGGCAAGTTGTTGGTTGGCTGGTTCGAGCCTGTCGCCAAGCCTTGGGGCATGCGCGGTATTCCCGAGACCTTCTGCTTTGACCAGTTGCCCGATGACCTAGAGCATATCGAGCCTTTGCTAACCGCCGCGATGCACCGTACCCCCGCGTTGGAGAAAACCGGTATCAACTTGTTCTTTAACGGCCCGGAAAGTTTTACCCCCGATGACCGCTATTTGTTAGGCGAGACGCCAGAAGTGCGCAACCTGTTTGTCGCCGCTGGGTTTAACTCCATTGGTATTCAGTCGGCTGGTGGCGCTGGAAAAGTGCTCGCTGATTGGATGCTCGACGGCCACCCGCCGATGGATTTGTGGGACGTCGATGTGCGCCGATGCATGCCGTTTCAGCGCAACCGCAGTTACCTGAAAGACCGCACGGTGGAAACCTTGGGCTTGTTGTAT
>Ga0209768_10001575_pt1 | contig 14554 bp, 14 predicted proteins | sample LauGreSBDMM110SD_3_FD_187564 | JGI IMG/M metagenome (GOLD analysis project Ga0209768, IMG submission 187564) | Freshwater lake microbial communities from Lake Michigan, USA - Sp13.BD.MM110.SD (SPAdes) (version 2) | ecosystem: Environmental > Aquatic > Freshwater > Lake | place: Lake Michigan... | reverse complement strand
AAGACTTGGCCTTCACCTCAATGAGTTGAAAGTGATTGCCGTCCTTCACCAGAATGTCTGCCCGCACAAAGAGGTTTTTAAAACGAATGGCCGGCTCAAACAACACCACCTTGTCTTGTTTGAGCCACTCTAAGGTTTGCGCCTCTGCCTCGGCGTTGTTGGGGGAATAGATTTCAACGCCAGTGGGATAGAAACACTTGGCCAACTCGCCCACCTGATAGCCCCCATCGGCCAGCATGGCCAGGAAGCTGTCTTCTTGCTTGAGGTTTCGGTAAAGCTGCGGCTTGCCTGTGTAGAAGAGTTTGGTGGGGCACTCTACGGCTAGTTTGAAGCGGGATTTGGTTAAGTATCGAATTGTCATGAGTTCACGAAATCACATTGCTTAATCAATTTCAGTTGAAAGTTCTGAAATCACAAAATTAAGCACTCTACTTTTTCCAGGAAAAATAGCTATGCACAGCACTGATATGAAGTTAACGAGTGAACCGAGAACTTCTAAAGAACGTGTTTTCTTGATTGATTCAATTACACGAAGCAAGAGTGACTCTAATTCATTTTGGGTAATTTCAACACCTTCAACAACTCGGTTAGATCGATCACCCCTCAAAATTCCAAGTCGAGTTCTTAGCCCATACTCCTCGGTGATCAATGCATAGAGTTTTTCAGACGGAACGGATTGAAGATCTGATATTTCACGCAGAGTGTGGTGAAGTGTGTCAGCAATTTTTGACATCAAATCAGCAATTGCTACCAAGTCTTCCGTACTTGAAAGTGCGCCTGTCAAATTTTCGTTTCTAGCCATGGTCTTCCCCTGTAAGTTTGCAAGCAATTGTGAGGTAAAACCCACATTTTTGAAAGAAAAATATGCAGTATTGTGTAAACTTAAAATTCCGATATGATGCAGTTATTCGAAATTAAACTTTATTTTTTCCAATTTAACTACATCAAGCTATGCCAAGCATTCCGTCAGTTAAAAATTGGCATGTTGTAACAAACTGCAGTAGCATAAAAAAAAGGCAAGACAGTCCTCTAAAACTTGACCCTTTTCGACTGAGTTTTGACCAGTTTTGTCTTCAATGGACAACCAAAGTTAAATCTTCTACAAGTCAAGTTAGCGCCTTAGAAACTTATGGTGGAAGGACTTTTATTGAGGCTGTTGCTGTTACTGAAAAACTTCAAGCAGAACTTTACGTAGTCTCTGCTGGGTTAGGACTTGTTAAGGCATCAGAAAACATCCCAAATTACAGTCTGACAGTCTCAAAGGGTGAAGGATCAATAGGAAATTGGCTACTCTCTCAGAATAAAAGCCCTTCTGATTGGTGGTTGGCACTGAATCAGCAACTTGGCAGATCAAACGCCATAAGAAAAATAATTAAATCATCAGAAGGAGTCATATTTGCACTCCCCTCTACCTATCTAGAGATGATTGATATTGAACTGGAAAAATTGCCACCAGAATTGCTTGCCAAAATTTTCATCATTACCTCTACAGCAGGCCGCAAAGCAATCTCTAGCAAACTGAAAGAACGAGCATTGCCATACGATGAGCGACTTGATAGTGCAAAGAATTACCAAGGCACTCGAAATGATTTTGCGCAAAGGGCACTAAAACATTTTGTTGCTGAGACGGACTTCATCAATCAGGACATAAATGGCGTTAAAAATGAAATCAATAGCTATTTAAAAAAATACAAAAAGCCTGAAATTCCAGCAAGAACCAAATTAGCCGACGAAGCAATTGTTGCGCTTATTGAAAAAAACTGGAATGCCTGCGGAGGCACTCGAGACAAACTACATCGATATTTAAGAGATACCGCATTAGTAGCATGTGAACAAAATCGCTTCGGTGCTCTATGGAACCAGGTTCGATCAACAAAAGTACAAAGGATTTCAGTATGAGTACAAAAAAATCAAAAAAAGAAATTGTGATCCGCGCACTAAGAACAACTCAAGGAAAAGATCTAGACGTATTTGCCTTTTTTGTTAAGGGTGCAGATATCGTAAAAGTGGCTGACATTAGCAGGATTGAGCGTACTGAGGGTGACCTGCTAAAAGGTTTTCAACGCACTGAAATCCGAAATCACGTCAAAGGCATTGTTGACTATTTGAATCTGGGAAATGTTTTATTTCCAAATGCAATCATTTTGGCTATGTCTCCGGAAGTAATTTTTAAAGCCTCTAGAGGGACCAAACCTACGGGGGATGAAAGCATTGCCGAATCTGGTACCTTGACCATACCAATTAACGGTGAAGGTAATAGAGTTGCTTGGATTGTTGATGGCCAACAACGATCGCTGGCACTGGCACAAGCTCGTGATCAAGAGATACCAGTACCTGTCATTGGTTTTGTTTCTAACGATCTTGAAATACAGCGTGAGCAATTTATTCTTGTCAATAAAGCGAAGCCACTACCCGGACGATTAATCAACGAATTACTTCCTGAAACTAGTGGATTTGTTTTCCCCAAAGAACTGAGTTCTCGAAAAATTCCTTCTGAACTTTGCAACTTGTTAAATCAAGATAAAGCATCTCCCTTTTATAAAACCATCAAAAGAATCTCAGATGAAAAAAAGGGTAGCGATGCAGTTATCACAGACACTGCATTGATAAGCATGATTAGGAATAGTCTCAATAATCCGCTGGGAGCACTGGCCCCATATCGCGGTGCCACCAGCAGAGACGGCATAGACATTAATGGTATGTACAAAGTATTGTGCACATTTTGGCAAGCAGTAAAAGAAGTTTTCCCAGATGCATGGGGTAAAGATCCCAGAAGAAGTCGCTTGATGCACTCAGCAGGAATACTGGCAATGGGTGTACTGATGGATCGAATTTATGCACGCTTGTCAGGTGTAGACGAGGATATCAAGTCCATCAAAAAAGAATTGACGAAAATTGAGCCACATTGCCATTGGACATCAGGTACTTGGGAACTGATTGGAACGCCATGGAATGAAATCCAAAACACTCCACGCGATATCAAAAAACTTCAAGATGTCTTGGTAAGAACCTATACGCACGCCAGCAGATGAAATTTTTGTACTCAGACACTCAGGATTATGTTGATCCTGATTACGATTTTATCGAAGATCGAAATGCACCAGGCAGAAAACGTTACTGGGACGATATGTATGCTCACGAACTTATGTCAGAAGCGCCCTACGATGGCCTATTGGTATCAATGAGCGCTATAAGACCTGCAGAGGGTGTTGCAGCATCAAAAGTTAGATACAGCACTGCAGAGGAACAAAGGTTTTTACGTGATGGTGCGCGTAAATTCTTAAGGTATGGAGGCCCTAATTTTAAAAATGCAATGCTCATGGGAGATTGCGGCGCCTTTGCTTATGTTGAGCATGAGTACCCTGCGTATAAACCTTCGGAGGTAATTGAGTTTTATGATGAGGCCGGATTCTCGCATGGAGTTTCCCCAGATCACATAATTTTCGATTGCGATCATAGCAACCCTCCCTCCACTGTAGTGAGTGAAGAGACATTAAAAAGATACAACATTACTCTAGACAATGCGGAAAAATTTCTAAAGCTTGTAGCCAAAGAAGACTTTCCATTTGAACCTATGGGAGCTGTTCAGGGATGGTCGCCAAAGAGTATGGCACTAGCAGCAAAAAAACTTGAAAAAATGGGCTACAAATATCTAGCAATTGGGGGATTGGTACCTTTAAAAGTAGATGCAATTCATGACGTATTGAAGCATCTTAGAAGTTCAATTTCCCCTTCAACTTGCATCCATCTACTTGGATTTGCTAAAGCAGATCACATCCACCAATTCACAGACTACGGAATTACAAGTTTTGATTCAACTTCTCCACTAATTAGAGCATTTAAGGACCAAAAGTCTAACTACTATTTGCCCAACACAAGCGGAGGAATAGATTACTACGCTGCAATTCGAATTCCTCAATCAATTGAAAATTCAAGACTCGTTCAAGGCATGAAAAAAGGTTTATTCAGCCCTGAGATGCTAGTAAAAAAAGAAAAGATCGCACTTCAAAGTGTTCGAGACTTGGATGTTGGAAAAGGATCAGCTTCTTCCGCGCTAAATGCGGTTATGGACTATCACCAGTTTTTAGTTAGGGGTGATGGCACTGACACCGCATCACAGGACAAAGAATTAAAGAAAACTGAAAATTTAATAGCTAAAACTATACGAGATATGCCTTGGAAATCCTGCGAATGTGATGTGTGCAGAAAAGTCGGCGTTGAAGTCATTATCTTCAGGTCTAGCAATAGAAATAAAAGAAGAGGCTTCCACAATCTCCACGTTTATCACAAGCATGTACAAAGAATATTAGGTAACTAAAATTGAAAAAATATAAATACACTGCCGTTCGTGCAAATCAAGCCAAAGGACATGATGTCTTCTCATTTGCAGCATCCCCTACAGATGTTTTGAATTTTTCCGAAATTGAGCGCGTTGGGCGTCAAGAAGATGGACAACTAAAGGGATTTCAGCGTCATCAAATTTCAGGCCATATCAAGGAAATTCGAGACTATCTTAAGCGTGATGATGCTTTGCTACCTAATGCAGTCATTGTTGCGTTTATTGACAACGTTGAAATTAAGGAAATCGGTTCAGGTATTACTGAAGTAACTATAGATGCCAGAAAAAATAAGCCTGGGTTTGTTGTTGATGGTCAGCAAAGACTGACGGCACTTTCTGGTATCGAGAAACCTGGATTTCAAGTCTTCGTTTCAGCGCTTATTTGCAAAGATTACAACGAATTGCGGCAGCAATTTGTGCTTATAAATAATACTAGGCCACTTCCAAAGACGCTAATTTATGAATTATTACCCACTGTAGACGGACTTCCAGAAAGATTTACAGCCAGATCATTTGCAGCCAAGATGGTCGACAGACTTAATTACACGCCAGGATCAAATTTGTGGGGAGAAATCAAACAACATACCAATCCTCTAGGTGTATTGAGTGATACAGCCATGCAGAAATTTATCATGAACTCTTCATCTGATGGCGCCCTAAGAAATCTTATCAAAGAAGAAGGATTTGAAGATAAGGCTTATGACTTGATAAATGAATTTTTTGGAGCAGTTAAACAAGTTTATAAACCGGAATGGGTTGGAATGGTTCCTAGGACATCTCGCCTCAAACATGGCGCTGGTATTGTTGCTCTAGGGTACGTTATGGAATTACTCTATAGCGTAAATGGGGCAACAACTAAAAATGAATTTGCAAGAGCTCTTGACTTAATGAAGCCATACACAGCATGGACAAGTGGCACTTGGGAATTGAATGACTACGACTATAGACCATGGAATGGTATTCAAAATACACCTAGTGATGTCTATTTGCTTTCTACATATTTAGCAAAAGTAACTAAAAAAATTCTTCGTAAAGCGAGAAAATAATGAGTAGTTTTAACTCTTCTGCTTTAGTTCTTTTTTCTGGTGGCCAAGACTCTGCGACATGTTTAGCGTGGGCACTAGACCGATATGAAAAAGTAGAAACTATCGGCTTTAGTTATGGCCAAAGACATTCAATTGAATTGAAATGTCGCGACACTTTTCTTACTAAACTAAAAAATAAATTTCCAGATTGGGCTACCAAACTAGACCAAGACCACCTTCTTGATCTTAGCTTGCTAGGACAAATTAGTGATACAGCTCTCACGCAAGAAAAGGCAATACAGATGGAAAAGTCTGGGCTGCCGAACACATTTGTTCCGGGTCGAAACTTGCTATTTCTAACATTCGCAGCTGCAGTAGCCTACAGAAGAAATCTAAAAATTATTGTTGGTGGAATGTGTGAAACTGATTACTCTGGCTACCCTGACTGTCGCGATGACACTATCAAAGCATTACAGGTAGCAATCAGTCTTGGCCTAGACACAAGACTAGTACTTGAAACTCCACTAATGTGGATAGATAAAGCTGCTACTTGGAGGTTAGCCAACGACCTTGGTAGCAATGAATTAGTGGAGCTCGTCAAAGAAGACACTCATACTTGCTACATGGGTGACAGGTCAAAAAGATACGATTGGGGATATGGATGTAATTCTTGCCCTTCTTGCGATCTAAGACGAGTTGGTTATGAAAAGTTTTCAATAGGAAAATAATGACTTATAGCGTTAAAGAAATTTTTTATACACTGCAAGGCGAGGGCCTAAGAGCTGGTAGACCTGCAGTTTTTTGTAGATTTTCTGGTTGCAACCTTTGGTCTGGTCGTGAAGAAGATCGCCTAAGTGCTGTGTGTAAATTTTGCGATACAGATTTCGTTGGGATTGATGGCACACTGGGAGGGAAATTTGAAACACCAGCGTCACTAGCCAATGAAATTAATGCGTTATGGCCAAAGGGTAAAAAATCAAAATACGTCGTCCTTACGGGTGGTGAACCATTACTTCAAGTAGATCAATCTTTTCTAAGAGAACTACACCTGAATGAGTTTGAAATCGCTGTCGAAACGAACGGAACCATTCCTGTTCCTGATGGCATAGATTGGATTTGCGTAAGCCCCAAAGCCGGATCTGAATGGATACAAAAAAAAGGTCATGAGTTAAAACTTGTATTCCCACAACCAGGTCTGTTACCAGAAACTATTGAATTACATGGATTCGAAAATTACCTTCTACAACCCATGGACGGATTGTTGCAGAAAAAAAATACTATTGAATCAATAAAATATTGTCAAGCGAATCCGGAATGGCGCCTGTCAGTTCAAACACATAAGATTTTGGAAATACGATGATCAGACACCCAAATAATTTTGAGCTTTCGCAACGATTTTATTTCGAAGCTGCGCACACCCTCAACCGAACTTACGAAGCAGTGGAAAGTCGTCGAATTCACGGCCATACATATGAAGCTGAAATCACCGTAAGCGGAACACCAGACCCAAAAACAGGGATGATTATTGACATCGCCCTACTTCGAATGGAAATTGATCGAATACGCAAAATGCTAGATCACCAGTTTTTGGATGACGTTGCGGATCTAGGTCCTGCTACGCTTGAGGGTCTATCTTCTTTCATATTAAATAATATTGAAGTTGCACTTCCAAACACAGTCAGTGTTATGGTTGAACGTAAAGCAAGTGGCGACAGGTGTGTTGTCCGAAGAACTACGAAAGTAGCTTAAGATGCTTCTATTTTCAAAATTAGCCATTAAGTGATATAAATTTTCAGTAAAATTTATTTTAATTTTAAGTTTGCTTATGAAATATTATTAACAATAATTGAACATGTAAACTTAGATAAATTACTACAAATGCAACAATTTAATCAACAAATTTAGAGGTAAATTAAATGGAACAATCATTTAAATATATTGGGACAGCCTACAGGCAAGCTCTTGATAAAAATGCACCTTGGTTACTAAACTTTGTTGCATCAGTTGAAGATGTAGACTCATGGGCAGGTATCCCTAGGCGTTCTGAAACAGGCTTAGTAGGCTTTCAAAGACCCGATGACCCGAAAAGGGTCGATAGGACTCAAGAATTTTTTAACAGTCCTGTAAATCAAAGCCCAACAGCTTTAATCCTCGGCGTACACAAAGTAGCAAATGAAGCGGATAGAAGATTTAAGTTAAAGTTTCTTGATGCTGATATAGAAAGTAGTATTAGAAGATGTGAGATTGAAATAACTTTTGATACAGAAAATAAAAGTCTTGACGAAGCATTAAATAGAATAAAAAGTCAAATTGACCTAAGACTTTTGGAAAATTCACAAACTCAAGATGGTTCTGATGATGAAATAGATAACAATAACGAAGATAATTCAGAAAATCACGATGATGATGATGATTTCAATATTGATTCGGAAGAAATTGAACTTGGTAGGTCATTATTATTAGATCTATCAGAAAAATTAAAAGATAAAGTTTGGTGTGAAAAAAATCGTGAAGATTTAATTGATTTAGCTAAACCGTGTACAGTGATAGATGGACAGCATAGATTAAAAGGTTCTTTAAACTGTGAAAGATCGATCCCTTTCACAATAGTGGCAATTTATGACTGCTCTTGGCCAGAACAAGTATTTCAATTTACTGTAGTTAATTACACAGCGAAAGGAATTCCTGATCAATTTATTACAGCTAATGCTGCATTATCATTGACAGGTGATGAACTTGATGATTTAAAAACAAGATTAACACAAGCAAAAGTAAAAGTAACTGAATATGAGTTAATGAGAGTAATTAATTTCGACTCTAATAGTCCCTTTTATCAACTCATTTCCATGGCTAGCTCGGGTAGTGAAAATGATAAAATTGGATATAAAACAATGGTAAAAATAGCCAAAGCTTGGCATTCTGGGAAAAGTCCCGCGATTAAGAAAATTATTAATAATTTATACCCCGATATAAAAGGTAAGTCTAGTCAATCGAAACGAGAAAGACTTACAAGATGGACTCAAGATGATTGGGGAATATTCTTTATTGATTTTTGGAAAACAATTAAAGCTTATTATGAGAATAACACAACCCATGGTTTTGAACCTTGGGATGTTGGTAACTCTAATTTAATGATTGCAGCAGTTTTAATGGAATATCAAAATACTTTTTTTGTAAATTTAGCGACGCAAGATGATGAGTATTTTGAAATTAAAAATGAAAGTAAGGAACCTGCAATTGAACAGTTAAGAGGTCAAGTGAAGAAAAGAGCTGAAAAAGTTGCTAAATTAATTCCGATTGAATTTTTTCAAGCAACTTGGAAGATGAAAAGTCTAAACACATCAGTTGGATTGAAAGCGATTCAGACTGCTTTAGGTCATTTTGCAATGAATTCCGGAAACTATCAGTATGAAAAATCTAGTCTCATCACCGGAAAGACTTCTTAATTTATCTACTATAGATAATTTTAAAGATCTCTTCATAAGTCACGGCTTGGCAATAGATAGAAGAGTTTCTAGAGAATTTTCCGAATTAGAAAGATTGGAAATAATACCTCTAGTATTTGGTTTAATGCCGAAAAGTGCTTTGTACAGAGAAAAGAAAGACCAACGTATTAAACCACTAGTAAGAGATCACTTATGTTCCATTGGATTCAAATCGATTGATGAGGAACTGGTTGCTGTTATTAAAGAGATATCTGATCAATATTACTATTCAGGTGGTAAAAGACCACTACGTTCTAAGTTGAGCATTTCAGATATACGTATGGGTTACAGAAGAGATTATAATAAATTACGTGAATCTCAAAATAATAGATGTAAAATTTGTGGAGTTAAGTTAAGTGATTCTGAAGAGCATTTAGATCACAAAATTCCATTTAGATTGATTGGTGATATTCCCGGCGGAATAAATTGGCAACTTCTTTGTAAAAAATGCAATACCGGCAAATCTTCGTATCTTAGTGCCCTACAACCCCTTGTTTCTCAAAATTGGATATATGGATCCCTAACTGATGAAACAACTAATCCAGAAGATGCGAGTGATACTCAATGGGGATACGCTGTAAGATACTCTAACTTAAGTCAAAAGAAGATGTGTGAGCATGAAGGATGTCAAAGCAATACTTTTAATAGTAAATTGTCGTTGAAAATTAAAAACATTAGTGGCCTTCCTATTATTGATAACTTAATTGTTTTATGCGAAAAGCATTATTGAATTTACAATTTTTTTACAACAATTTAATACAAAGCCCCAACTTCTTCATTTCAATTAGATAACCTAGATCTACAATACTAATTTCGCTATTAATTGTAGCAGTGAAAATTTGACCATTTAAATTTTCCATTAAATCAATTTTAATACTTATTGAAGATTTTAATTTATTTAAAATCTCAAAGAAAAGATTTTTATTTTTTTGATTTAAATATTTTGTAGGAAATCCGTCACATATTAGTTTTAAAGCATTTTTTCGCCAATCCATCAAATCAATATTCGGATTAGAGTACGTCTTATACGAAGAATTCTTATAACTCTTCTCCTCATTTTCAGAAAATTCTTCTAAAGTAAGATCGAATCTTTCAAATACATTAGAATCTTGCCCTTTATCAATTATGTTTGAGTCTACATTTAAATTATTATTAACAGAAATTGGAATAATAGGTTGATTTATATTTTTTATTGGTAAATTTTCCGTCAGTTTTTTAATCAAATATTCCAAATCTTCCTTGTGCATTTCAAAATCATCTTGCACTTCAGAAATATATTTAATCAATACATTTAATTCATTTTTAAAATTATCAATATTGAAATTAATATCTGGTTGAAAATTTATAAGTAAATTTTTTATCTTAAATATTGACTCTTGAATAAAAATTATTTTATCAATTGAAATGTAATTTTTTTCAAATCCTTTTGAATCAATATTTTCAGAATGTATTATTCTTTCTAATGTCTCCATACCAAGCCAATGATTTTTAATCCTATTTTTACTCATAATTTAAATATTAAGTATTATTTTAAATAATTAAAAATTGAATTTTACTGGGCTAGGACTCGGCCTGAACCGCAGCCTATGCCTAGGATGCGGACGCCTGAGAGTAATGATTCGCCGAAACGGTGGGCTAGTGGACTGGAGGCAACTTTATAGTGCTGCGCTACTTCATTGGCATGAAGTGCGTAGTAGTGCAGTGTTGGCTTGTGCATTTGAAAGTTAAATTGATGACACACAAAAGGAAACTAGGGCTGGTAATTTTCAATTATTTTCTTGAGTAGCTTTGGCTGAATTTCATACCACTCATTGGTGTGAGCTTCGTCTTTAGCACTTAATCGATTATCAATAATCATTTCACCAATTTTCTTTTCTGCTGTGAAAGGACCTAAAAACTCTTTGGAAAAAAACAATTCAACTTCATAACCGTACCGGTTTCTATACTTACTTATACGTGTACTCAAGTCCATCATAGTTGCACCTAATTTTGCGCAACCTATCATGTTTTTAGATGTCATAACATAAACATGTCCTGTCATGTATTCCGTATCCCAACGCCTAGCAACAGGATAAGGAACTTCTATAACGTATTGGCTGGATTGAATTGCCTCAATAATTTCAGGAGCAACTAGATTTTCAAATCTAGCTCTAACCTCTAATTGCAACAATATTTCCGCAATTTCCAACGCTCTCTCTTTTACCAAATTTTTATTATTTGAAAATCTATTGTCATATAAATATTTAACAATATCGTGGGCAACATCCTTCATATCTGCACGAATTTTCGAATGTTTTCTGGTGTACCAACGCTGATAAAACCTTTTATAAGATTTGAATAAATCTAAATTCATTTTGTAAAAAAGTTAAAAATTTCAATTTAGCACGTGAAGTTTTTAACCACCGAGAGTTGATAAATCTCCAATTGAAAGCCCAATTGATTTAAGTGCCGAATTCAAAACTCCAATAGACAAGTCTTTTCTGTTTCCGGGAATGATCATCGTCTCGCCGACTGCATTTCTGAGTTTTACATGCGACCCTTTTCCGCCTTGAACAATTGAATAGCCTCGGCTTTGGAATATTTTTATCAATGTCTGTGTAGAGCAAGATTTAGGAAGGATATTTGTTGGCAGGACTGTTCGGTTACCCCTGCTTACAACTGAGTAAATATTTGATTTGAAATTAAAAAAACTTCGCATCATTTGTGGTGATGCTGTCCAGTCGTTTGGATTCTTTAGCGGTAAATTTGTTGCCTCTAAAATTTGACTTTGAAGCAATTGTGAACCAGCAACAAAAGATGCACTTGACAAATAGTTAGTAGCCATTCGATAACCTGGCGGATCATATGGAAAAGTTGCAGATAGATAATCTCGAACTGCGCGAATTATTTGTTGATCAAGTATTGATGTGTAAGGTCTTGATTGAAATCGTAAAAATGAATCAGCGTTGGCCAATGCTTCCTCTAGGCAGTCATCGGTATGCAAGTATTTTCTGTATACATTTTTCTTGTACGGTAAATATTTACTAACTCCACTTACAACATGCAGTCGAACACCAAAACTTTCAACTTTATGGTGAAAGTGCTCATGAAAATAAAAAGCTGCAAATGAAGCTTTTAAAAGCATGGTTGCGTACTGAGCACTACTCATCAGCGGTTGGTGAGAAGGTGGTAAAAAAGCAGCGATACGACTTGCTTGTTTTATAAGGCAATCTTCTCGAATAAAAATTCCCCAATCGTATGCAAAAAAATGGATTGGTTGATACCAAGCACATACATCCCATATTGCGGCATCGCTATTTGCAACATCAGAAGGCCAAGGTCGAGGATTATCGATACGGCCAATGCCTCCAAGGATTTCACCAATTACATCTGAATTGGTAAGGAGCCAAGGATCTTCACCAAACTTATCTGGTGATGACCAAAGCTTGTCCCAATCAATTTCATGTACTTCATCTTCATAGCCATAAGTACGCTCTTCATTGTCCAATTCAAGAGCACCATCGCGATCTAAGATACTGACGATTGCTTCTACATTCATAAGAATCTCCAAGTTAATGTGTAAATCAACACAAGTTAATCATTTGTAACAATACATAGACTGCGATGCAAATAGTTGGTTGTACTCATTCAAAGCGGTAGGTTGAACTCTGCCCACCAATAGACCTTAGTCTGGTCGACAACACCATTGGAGGCTGTTTCAACAATTCGAAGTCGAAACAAACTTCAAGAGTGGCATCGGTGTCTGTGTAGATCCCAGAAAAGTCGTCATCGTGCTCGCCCACAAAATCCCGCACTTCCTGGCTAGCGTCATAGTCTTCTTTGCTAACATAGAGGCTAAAACTCAATGACACAGACAAAGTAGCACTCACCACACTCTGGCTCAAACTCTTAAGTCGCATTGAGCCTAGATCAATAGACTTGACACCCCTCAAGGAAGTTGGGTGAACTCTTCCAGTATTCTCAGGGAAATCTGCCACAACCTGCGGCAACATGTCCCATGAACACAACTCTGCTAGCAGGTGCGTTTGCAGCCAATGCTCAATCGTATTGCGGGCTTCTTCTGTTGGCTCAATGTTCATCAACTTGTCTTTCTAATCTTGCGAGTAATTTCAACCATATCTTAAACAGCTTTACTAGGTAGGTCGTTTTAATTGGCTAGAAGACAAATGATGCAGGAATAAATAGTTTTAGATATTTTGAAATTATCTTCTTGCTATTGGTTGTATTCATTTATATGCTACTACCATAGAAGCACAAAAGCCAGATTAATCAGCAAAATATCAGCAATGAAGGTAGTGAATGGAGATTAAATTAATCAATAAAAATGGTGTGCCCGCTCCAGAAATAACAGCGCATAAAAAAATTTTTGAAGCTTTTAATAAGTCAGTTTTTACTAAAAATTGGACTGCCTACGCTTCTTTTAAGTTAACAAGATCATTCCGTGGTTCTGGTGATGACGATTTTGATCTTGTATTGATCACACACTCTAATGCTATTGTTATTGAACTAAAGAATTGGCACGGAAAAAAACTAGAGTCAATGAATGGGCACTGGTATTTGGACGGTGAAGATCAAGGCGGTTCCCCTGTCGAAATTGTGAATTTGAAGGCAAAAAAATTAGCCTCTTTAATGCGCAAAAAACTTGGAGATGACAAAACGCCTTTTGTTCTCTCATTCGTTGTGATCCAAGATGGAATTGAAGAACTTAATTTGACTGAAGATGAAAATTTATCTGTACTCTATCTGTATGAACTTCTTGAATGGGTGAACGAAAAGAAATATACAGAGGTCTTTAATCGTAGACCGAGGTTCAATCCTTTATCGCATTTAAAATCGTATGATGTTTTTTTCGGCGGGAACGACTTTAGACCTAAAGACTACTTAGTTCACGGCTTCAGGCCTGGTCCTGCAGCGATTTGGGAACACCCTTCCGGCCTTTACTCTGAATTTCGTGCCGTAGCAAAGGATAATCCTGATCAAATTGCGCTACTAAGGCAATGGAATTTCGGGGCCATGGGAATGTCGCTTATTGGTGAAGGGTCGAGAGCCTTCATTGGACTTCGTGAGCAAAAAATTTTTGAGTATGTAGCAAGCCAGAACGAAGAACTTTCAATACATCTACTTAGACCTATCGTACGGAATAATGCAAACGATGTTACTTTCGATTTTGCGGAGCTTTACTCGCTGCCGTCTAAGCTTTCAAGACTGACAGAGTTCAAAAATAGCGTTTTACCAAAGCTTACACCAGACGAGCGAATCCTTTTTGCAAAGGCGCTATTGAGTCGGTTCGCAGATCTACACGATCTAAGGGTTGCGCATCGCGACGTTGGAGAGCATTGTTTATGGCTTGAAAGACCAGCTCGAGTTGTGATGACTGGCTTTCCCGCTGCTTACTACCCTTCCTTGCAGACTGTAACTGGCTTTAGTCACGAAATTAAGGTCGAGGGTTCGTTGCTTCCAGAAGATTCAGAGTTCGTTGAAGAGTCCACTCCATTTCGTCGTGACGTTTTTTTGCTTGGTGTCGCAAGCTATCAAATCCTCTATGGTGAAAAACCACCAAAGGTAAAGAGAACCTATCAATGGTCCAAGCGTGCAGACGACCCATACGAAGGAATATTAGATGAAGTACTAAAACGCGCACTTTCAACGAATCCAAACGATAGATTTGAAAATGCGCGCGAATTGCTTGAAGCCCTAAATTCAGT
>Ga0209768_10001573_pt1 | contig 14557 bp, 12 predicted proteins | sample LauGreSBDMM110SD_3_FD_187564 | JGI IMG/M metagenome (GOLD analysis project Ga0209768, IMG submission 187564) | Freshwater lake microbial communities from Lake Michigan, USA - Sp13.BD.MM110.SD (SPAdes) (version 2) | ecosystem: Environmental > Aquatic > Freshwater > Lake | place: Lake Michigan... | reverse complement strand
AGCAATTGCTGGATTCTTTGCCGGTCGTATCGATAACGTATTGATGAGATTCGTAGATTTCCTAATCACAATCCCTTCAATCATCATTGGTTCTGTTATTGGATACCACTTTGGAAATCTAGGCGCTCTCTTTTTAGCATTTTATCTTGGTCTCTTTGCTTGGACCGGATTATCTCGACTGGTTCGCGGTGAGTTCCTCTCATTACGTGAGCGAGAATTTGTAGATGCTGCCAGAGTAGCCGGGGCGAGCAACAACAGAATAATTTTCAAACATATTCTGCCCAATGCAGTTGGAGTTATTGTTGTATCAGTAACCCTGTTGATGTCTGGAGCAATTCTTTTAGAAACCGCTCTCTCATATCTGGGCTTTGGCGTGATTCCACCAGATGTATCCCTTGGTCTTCTTATCAGCACGTATCAAGATTCGTTTACTACCAGACCATATCTTTTCTGGTGGCCGGGAATAACAATCATTACTATTGCGCTGAGTATTAACTTCATCGGAGATGGCTTGCGCGATGCTTTTGATCCTCGACAGAGAAGAAAAGTAACCCTCAAAGAGCGAAGAATTAGACTATTCAATCGCCTGATGAGAAAGTCAGAAAATGTTTGATTTAACGCAGCGCGATAAGAGCGATGATTGCAACAATGGCTATTACAGCAGAACTCCATTCGCGTTTGAATTTTGCAGAAGTGCCCTGATCAAGCGAAGCGGGACGGGCTTTAAAGTTTTCAAATCTGGCAGAAGTGAGCAGGTAAGCCGCTCCGGAATCAGATTTAGGGGACTCTCCGGCCTTGATGTTTCCAGTCATACCCAACTTCAGTCCGCGCAAGTCACTCGAATGAAGTCTGCGGGAGTGATAACGCCCAGGAGCGGGCGCCGCCCAGGCATGGATTCGTTGTCCGTCATTAGTCACAACGGACAAGCTAAAGCGAGTGTCAATAGATCGTATGTCACTCCAAGGAAAGGTGTGTCTGGAAATCGGGTTAACGACTTCCAATCCCTCGTCAAAGATTTCGATTTTCGGTTTATGCATCAGTGCATAGAAAGTAGTAATAGCGAAAGTGGCCCAAGCGATAGTAAATGCAATTTGTTTGGGTCCGCTGGAGGCTATAGATTGAAATACCATACCAACAAATATAAAACTCAAGAAGAAAAATCCAGCACTGCTGGCGCGACTTCGGAAAAGTTCAATATTGGAACGGACCTCTTCTTCACTTTTCACAAGAGAAGGTTCTCACAAGTAGGGAGAGTTTGTCTTGTCTGAATCAATTCTTGAAGTTAGAGATTTTTCTGTCGAATTTTGGGTAGAGGGTGTTTGGTATCCGGCTGCTTCAAATATGAATTTTGACTTGAAGCCTGGAAAAGTTCTCGCAATTGTTGGTGAATCAGGTAGTGGCAAGTCAACTACTGCAATGGGACTTATGAGTTTACTCGCACCCAATTCGAGAATGAGTGGGAGCGTAAAAGTTAAAGGTCAAGAGATGCAAGGCGCTTCTCAGAAAGTTCTTAGGAAATTTCGCGGCAAAGAAGTCGCATACATTTTCCAAGAGCCAATGACAGCTTTGAATCCAGTTTATACAATTGGTTTTCAGATTTCTGAGACGCTTCGAGCGCACTTTGATTTAGGTCCTACTGAAGCAAAAAATCGGGCTATCGAGTTGCTCACGATGGTAGAAATTCCAGAACCACACATTGCCATTGACAAGTATCCACATCAGCTTTCAGGTGGACAGCGCCAAAGAGCAATGATTGCTCAAGCATTGGCGTGCGATCCCTCACTGCTGATAGCCGATGAGCCAACAACAGCACTTGATGTGACTGTACAGGCTGAGATTCTGGAGTTGATGCGAGGACTCAAAGATAAACTTAACTCTGCGATTTTGCTTATTACACATGCGATGGGAGTAGTTGCTGATTTAGCAGACGATATCCTTGTAATGAAAAATGGAGTTATTGTTGAGTCAGGAACTTCAGAGCAGATTTTCTATAACCCAACACATCCTTATACAAAAGAACTTCTTGCAGCAGTTCCCGTGTTGGGAAAGGGTAAGAAGAGAAATTTTGTAGTTGATACCGCACAAAGATCTGAACCGGTATTAAAGATGGAAAATGTAACTATTGAATACCCAAAGAGAGGGCGAGTTCCCGCATTCACCGCAGTTAAGGACTTTGATTTAGAGATTTATCGCGGTGAGATTGTGGGCTTGGTCGGAGAATCTGGATCAGGCAAGACGACCGTCGGGCGTGGTGCTATTGGTTTGCTTCCGATCAAATCGGGAAAAATCGAAATTGTAGGAACTGATATCTCCAATGCAAACTCGAACCTTCTGAAATCGATCAGACGCCACACAGGAATTGTTTTTCAAGATCCTGCATCTTCCCTAAATCCCAGAATGCCGATTGGTGAATCCATAGGTGAACCAATTTTTCTCGCGAAAAAAGCAGAAGGTGAAGCCCTTAACAAGCAAGTTGAAGATCTCCTTGAGTCAGTTGAGTTGCCTCGTCATTACAGAAATCGCTTCCCCCACGAGCTATCTGGTGGACAAAGACAACGAGTAGGTATTGCTCGTGCACTGGCTCTTACTCCTGACTTGCTTATTGCTGATGAGCCGACTTCAGCTCTTGATGTTTCGGTACAAGCCAGATTTTTGGAATTGTTTCTAGATTTGCAGTCAAAGTTGCAATTTGCTTGCCTATTCATTTCACACGATTTGGCTGTTATCGACATCCTCTGTCATCGCGTCGCAGTCATGCAGGACGGACTGCTCGTTGAGCAGGGAGAAAGAGATAGCATTCTTAAGAATCCTCAGCAGGCTTACACTCGCCGACTAATTGATGCGGTGCCAGTGCCTGACCCGCGAATCCAAGCTGAACGTCGCGCAAAAAGACTTGGCCTAAAGTAAGAACTGACACTCTCTTATTTAAATTAGGGCTGAAGCAACATCTCTTTCATCACAGCTATTTCTAACTGCTGCGCATTAATTATGGAAGCGCTCAGGCCAGCGACATCTTCATTTTTTGAATCTGCAACCTCTTGAGCCATTTCAATAGCTCCCTCGTGGTGCTTAATCATTCCTTGCAGAAAGAGCTGATCAAATTCTAGATCTTTCACTTTACGAAGATCATTCAATTCACCTGCGCTCAACATTCCATCCATCATATGGCCGGCGTGAACTGATACTTTCACCCCTTCCCAGCCCTTCATTAACTCAATTTCAGGGGCTTGCGCATCCTTAATTTCCTGAGCAAGTTTTAAGACTTCAGGGTTTGTAGTGTTGAGTAAAGCTATCTCAGACATCTCTATAGCTTGTTCGTGATGTGGGATCATCATTTCGGCAAAGTTGATGTCATCTGCGCTGTATTCAGAGCCTGATTGCGACGACGTTGCACAGCCTGTTAGTAATAGCGCGCAAACTATTGCAATAGTTAGTTTTTTCACTTTTCGATTCTCTTTTTGCTAGCAGACCGAAGCGGCAATTTCTCTTGACTGCTCGGTAGTTTAACTCCCTGGGCTCACCGTTGACATGTTGAAATCTTTAATGACTAGTGGAGGCATAGCCAAATTAGACATATCGCCAGCCCATTCACGTGGTTGAGTCCACTCAGTCGCACCAGCGTGCGCGATGCGAGAAAGGGCAGAAACCGGTGAGTCATTCCAGCGGAAATTATTTGTTGCACCAACAACTTCACCACCCTTGACGTGATAAACGCCATCGCGGGTTAAGCCAGTGAGAAGTAATGAGTTTGGATCAACCAACCGGATATACCAAAGGGTGGTTAGAAGCAGTCCGTTATCAACTTTTTTCACTAGATCTTCAAGTGAGCCACTTGCTCCATCTACGCTCATAATGAGGTTTTCTCCGAGTGGGGTGAAATCTAAATTGGTTAGCTTTGCTGATGCACGGGTCTGAATCAGGGATTGCAGCACGCCGTCTTTAAGCCAATTAACACGCTTAATCGATTGACCATTATCAAAAACTGATGAATATGGTGAACTTACAGCTGTTGCAACAAAGTTAGCTGCTGGAAGTTCTTTGAAATCTGGATCACTAAAGAACTGCAGTGAAACATTTGCGAGCTTTTCGCCAATGCGAGTTCCGCCGCCCTTTTTAGAAAATACAGATTGACCTTCATGCGCATCGCGGGCAGTTGATACCCACGTCATGTATGTGAAAATATCTGCAACGGAGCCCGAAGGAAAGATTGTGTCATAGCGTCCAGCGGGCAGATCCACTTTGGTGCCTTGCCAAGTTAAACGTTGACGAATCTGCGCATCGAGATCTGCAACCGATACATCAGCAAAGTCACGAGTTTCAACACCAGCCCAAGTCGAACGAGAGCGATCGTGGGATTTTCCGTTCATTTCTACTCGACCAACTGGTGAATCTTTACGTAAACGCAGGCCGCCCTTTGAGCCAACCCAAGTTGTCTCATTTGTGTGCTCGGAGTATCCAAAGAGTTCAATTTTGTCAGATACAGCGCGTGAGAACATATCGCCCAGCGCGGGTGCAAACTTTGCAAATACTTCGGGACCAGTTGGGACGTGATCTGCAGACCAGTTACCAATTGAAACGTTAGTTGCTAGAGGGGCATAATCATCTGCGGGGCCTGCCGCTTTTGCTGCAGCGATCGCTTCTTCTAGTAGTGCTGGAATATCAGCGATTGAGACATCGGTGCGGGTTACACCGCCAGATGCCATGCCACCGTTGACAGAAAGAAAAGCGATAACGGTAACGCTGCGCTCTTGAATGACGCCATTCGTTGTAAGCGTGGTGCCAGCCCAGCGAAGGTTTGCTTGAGTTTTATCACGGACTACAACAATGCAGTCATCACATGTGGCCGCGGAAGTAACCTTTTCAATCAGATCTTGAGCAGAAATCATTTTCCAGCCTCCGCAACAGTATTTAGAATGTTGACTTTGTCGAAGATCGCCGATGGGCAACCGTGGCTTACTGCTGCAACCTGACCCGGTTGGGCTTTACCGCAGTTAAAGGCACCACCAAGAACATATGTTGAAGGGCCGCCAACCACCTTCATAGAACCCCAGAAATCTGTTGTTGTTGCTTGATATGCAACATCTTTTAATTGACCGACAATCTTGCCATTTTTAACTCGGTGGAATTGTTGACCAGTAAATTGGAAGTTGTATCGCTGCATATCAATAGACCAAGAATTATCACCCTTGATAATGATTCCATCTTCCATTGATGAAACCATCTCGTCATAAGTTGGACCAGTTGGATTTGGTTGCAATGAGACATTGGGCATGCGCTGAATCGGCACGTGCGCGGGCGAATCAGCGAAGGCGCATCCATTGCTGCGATCACCCTTAACTCGTGCTGCAATGCGGCGGTCTAATTGATACCCGACGAGTATTCCATCTTTAATAATGTCCCAACGCTGGGCTGCAACGCCCTCATCATCAAATCCGACCGTGCTTAGGCCGTGAGAAGTGATGCGATCTCCGGTCACATTCATTAACTTCGAACCGTATTGGAGTTTATTTAACTTATCTGGCGTAGCGAAAGATGTTCCAGCGTAATTAGCTTCATACCCAATCGCACGGTCTAATTCGGTTGCGTGGCCAATCGACTCATGAATAGTTAGCCACAAATTTGACGGATGGATTAATACGTCGTATCTACCCGGTTCAACTGATGGCGCTGTAACTTTCTCGGCCAATAAAGCAGGCAATTGAGCAATTTCTGTATCCCAATCCCAATGTTTATTGCCCATCCACTCCCAGCCATAGCCAGCAGGTTGTGCCAGCGTGCGCATGGATTCAAAACTATTTTCACCAACTGAAATCGCTTCAATTTGAGTTTGTATGCGAACGCGCTGTTGTGTATTACTGGTGCCATAAGAATCCGCATAATGCTTCTGTTCTTTAACAAACATAGTTTGTGCAGATGTGTGATTTACCCCAGCGCTCTTGAGTAGGCGATTGCTCAAGTCGGCTAGTCGGTCTTTCTTTTCGCCGTCTGAAACTGTAAATGGATCTATTTCATAATCAGAAACCCAAGTTTGATTTGCATAGACCGGTTCAGTTACAAGCGAAACTAATTCTGTCGATAGTGGCTTAGAAGTTTTGGCCATCGCTACTGCAGTAAATGCCAGTTTTTTCGCTGCATCAACCGATATTTTAGGAGATGATGCAAAGCCCCAAGCACCGTTAACAATGACTCGCACTCCAACTCCGGCGATTGATTCATCACTCTGGGTCTCTGGGTGGGCATCACGCAAAGAGAGCAATCCAGTGCGCGTGCGCTCAATTCTCACATCCACGTGGGATGCTCCAGCATCTTTTGCTGTGCTGATTGCGGCATCACTAACAGCGGCAAGAGGAAGGGCTAGAAAATCTGCATCTACATTTTTATTCACCTGACAACCTTATTTCAAATCTCGCTTTTGGGAAAGTCTTGATCAATCAAAAGTGCGGGTGATTTTTGCTTATTTACCCTGTGCTCTCGGAGCGAGAATTTTTCTCAATATTAATTAAGAAACTTATTGAGAGAATTGCGATTAGGGTAGCGATAACCCCACCCACGTACATAGGCAGTCGCAGACTAAAAGTGGCTAAGACTCCGCCCAAAAGTGAGCCAATAGGCATTGTTCCCCATACTAATGTTCTGCGAGTTCCATGGATGCGGCCATATAGTTCATTTGGAATTACTGTTTGATAAGTCGCCATTAATAAAATATTCCATTGTGATAACACAAATCCACCAAAAGTTCCCAAGGCAACAAAAATGAAGATATTTGGTGAGAATCCTTGCAAGAGTAAGACTGCCGAACTCGCAACTATCGCAAAGGTCATAACTTTACTTCGGCCAAACTTGCTAGACAATCGAGAGGCAACCAGCGCTCCCATAAGAGCGCCTAATCCTTCAATAGCCAAGATGACTCCAAAGTATCGCTCAGGTAATCCCAATTCTTTGATAATAAATAAAACCACGGTTGCTGAGCCCATTGAGTAACAGAAGCCAATAGTTGCAGTTGTAATAACTAATCGTCGCAGTGTCTTTTGATTAAAGAGGTAAGTAATACCAAATTTCATATCAGCGATGAAATGTCTTTCGATTTTCTCAACATCTTCTTTACGAACATCCTGCAAATATTTAATAGGAATTGAAAGGGCAAAAAGGGCAGATATAGCAAAACCTAAACTATTAATAAAGAATGGTAAGTAGATCGCTAAGGCATAGATAAAGCCGCTTATTGGAGCGCCAATGAAGCCTTGGATGATGGTCTCTGAAATCTGCAGCCTGGAGTTACCTTTTTCAAAATCTTTCTCTTCCAAAATTTGAGGGATCAGAGATTGCGCGGTTGTGTCAGCAGCGACTTCGCAGACTCCGATGATAAAGGCAGCTGCTAATAGCCAGAATATGGTGACAAGATCAGTTGCAATTAGCAGGGCTAAAACGCCCACAACAAAACTGCGAGTCGCATTAGCTCCAGCCAAAATAAATCGCCGGTCCACACGATCGACCATCACGCCAATAGGTATTGCAAAAAGTAGCCAAGGGAGCATGACCATCGCGCCAATTGCTGCGATTAAAACTGGGCTATCAGTTAAGGAGATCGCCAGCAGAGGTACCGCTGCGATCATTACTCCATCAGCGAGATTAGAAACAATGCTGGAAGCCCAAATTCGATTAAATGCTGGACCCATAACTCGAACTTTACTGAGTAGAGTTGGCCTATGGCAAACACGGATTCAAAATTCTTGAGCGAAAAAAGAGTTTTGATTACTGGAGCTGGCAACGGCATTGGAAAAGCTTGCGTAATTGCATTTATAGAGGCCGGCGCCGATGTATTAGCCGTTGATTCAAATGCTCAATCTCTTTCAGAACTCGAATCGCAATTTAAAATCAAGACAATGGTTGCTGATTTAAGTACCCCTGATAAGTATTTCCCGGGTAACTTAGAAATTGATATTTTAATCAACAACGCTGGAGTTCAGCACGTTGCTCCGATTGAAGAATTTCCAATAGAGCAGGCAGACCTGATGTTTTCACTAATGCTTCGCACACCATTCTATTTGACCCAGAAAGTCCTCCCGCATATGTATTCAAAGCAGTGGGGGAGAATAATTGGAATTTCTAGTATTCATGGACATATCGCTTCCCCATATAAATCCGTGTACACAACCATCAAGCACGGCCTGGAGGGCTTAACTAAAGTTACCGCTTTAGAAGGTGGCCCACACGGAGTTACAGCAAATACCATCGCACCGGCGTATGCACGTACTGCTCTTGTTGAGAAACAAATCAAATCCCTTGCGGAAATTAATAATCTTTCTGAAACCCAAGTCGTTGAGGAAGTTATGCTGCAACCAGCTGCCATTAAGCGGCTAATTGAACCTGAAGAGATCGCGCAACTTGCACTTTATTTATGTGGGCCATATTCAAATTCAATAACTGGTTCTTCATTTGGAATTGATAATGGATGGACCGCGCGATAAAAAGTTATCAAAATGAGACCTACTCATAGGTAATCACCTTTGCGGTAAGCCCAAATAGCGGATTGACTTCTTTTTCAAGGAGAATTCCAGGAAATCGTGTCGGACTTTTAGGGCTAAGGCGGACATCATTGACATGCGATCACTTAACGTCTTGACTTGGGTAACCCCAGGACTCAGGTAAACCTTGCCTGTGTCTTTTGATTCAACAACCCTCGAGGAGCCTAAATGAACTTAAGCAAGTTCTCAAGCGATAAGAAATTCCTAGCAGCAGTTGTTGCTGTTGGAATGATTTTCACACTCACTACAGCTGCCGCACCTGCGCAAGCTGCTAAGACAACTTTAGTTGTTGGTTCCACACAAGGAATTCCACAACTTAACCCAATTACACGTACTTTCGCATATGACCAAACATTGTACGGAGTTCTATGGTCAGCGCTAACTAAATGGAAGCCAGATGGAAGTATTGGACCAGATCTTGCAAAGTCATGGAAGATGAATGCCGCTGGAACACAGTGGATATTTGATTTGCGAACTGGCGCAAAGTTCTCAGATGGATCAGCTATGGATGCCAAAGCTGTAAAAGCTGTTATTGAATACACTATTGATCCGAAGACGGTTACTCAAGAGAGCAACAACCTCAAGATGATCTCCAAGGTCACCGCCTCAGGCAGTAAACTCACCATTGATCTTTCAGCTCCAAATTCGCTACTTCACGTAGCACTTTCTGGAGTCAAGATTCTCAAGGTAAACGAAGTTCCAACATTTAACGTTAAGCCAAGTTCATCTGGACCATTTATGGTCAAGGACTTTAGCCCGAACGTCTCACTTACCATCGTTAGGAATCCAAAGTACTTTGGAGTTGCTTCGAAGCTAACTGAGATTAAGTTCGTAAAGCTATCTGATCCAACAGCTGCAGTAACTGCACTACGTTCAGGAAACATTGACGTTATGTACCAATTGCCACTTGGCGATGCTGCACCACTTAAGAGGGATAAGAAGTTGCAGATTTTGGCTTCAAAATCTTCAACAATGTCTGTTACTTGGGAATACGATTTAACATCTGCCCCATTTAATAACCTCAAGGCACGTCAAGCGGTTGCTTATGCAACAAATCGTGCTGCTATCTTGAAAGCTGCTTACAAGGGATTTGGCGCTGTAACTTCATACAACACCATCGTTCCTGATAACAGCATCTGGCAGTGCGGTTCTGCTGCCGGTCTAACCAAGTACACATTTGATTTACAAAAAGCTAAGGCGCTCTTCGCTGAAGCCGGCCTAAAGTCGTTCACATGGTGGGGTGTTTCTGGCGCACTTCCAGAGTTCGATGCAATGGGTCAAGTACTTCAGGCAGACCTTAAGTCAATTGGTATCGATATGAAGATTGAAAATAATGAAGTTGGAACGTGGGCTGCTAAGTTTTATCCAGCTGGCTTAACATACCCAAATATTCTGCTTCCTAACTATCAATCAGTACCTGCTGAACCAGGATTCTCAATGAACTTCCTACTTTCAGGTCGCGCAGAGAGCAACTGGAACAGCAAGGCTTACGATGCAGCATTTGCAAAGGCCCTTGGAACTATGGACGAAAAGAAGCGTAAAGCTGCTTGGTGTGATGCAATGTTGATGGAAAACAAAGAACTTCCATTAATCACTCCACTCGTGTTCTCAGTTCTTCACGCAGCACAAGCAAACGTGAGAGGTGCTTGGGTTGAGGGAACTGGCACACTTCACCTAGAAGGCATTTCAATTAAATAATCTGATTGATTAGCCATCTATAGTTAAAAGAAAAGGAGTTACGTGGGTCGGTATTTGCTTCGGCGAGCACTATCTAGTTCGATCGTTTTAGCGACGAGCTTGATCTTGGTCTTCTTGTCGATTCGAATCCTTCCTGGCGACCCAGTGCTTGCACGATTGGGCGCAGCTACAAAAGTAACTCCTGAAGCACTTGAGGCGTTGCGCGAGGAAGCGGGCTTAGACCGCCCGCTCCTCGCGCAACTCTTTTCTTGGCTTTCCGACGCGCTCCGTGGAGATTTAGGCGTTTCTTATATTTCGCAATTTCCGGTTACTCAACTCATCGGTGAAAGACTGCCCGTAACCTTTGAGTTAACCTTTTTTATTATTGTGCTTTCTTGCATTTTCGCACTGATCCTTGCACCGTTATCGATTCTCAAGCCCGGTGGCATCCTCGATAGATTCATTGGCACTATGACTTCTATTGGCCTTTCCATACCTGGTTTTGTTGTCGGAATTATATTTATCTTGATATTTTCTTTAACTCTCCAGTGGTTGCCCTCGCTTGGATTTGTGCCAATTAAAGAAAATATAGGTCAGAATTTACAGTTAATGATTATGCCTTCGATAACGGGAGCACTTACCGCGACCCCGTACCTAGTGAGATACCTACGCGCTTCTATGTTGGAGATCAAACAGTCTTCATTCATTAGAACTGCTGAAGGCAAAGGGCTCTCAGATTCTCGAATTATGTTTAGGCATATCCTGCCTAATTCACTTGTTCCAACACTTACGATGTTGGGCTTGATCGTTGGCTACACTTTAAGTGGTGTGATCATTATTGAATATATGTTTGGACTACCAGGTATTGGCTCACTTGCAATCGAAGGAGCGTTCAAACGAGATTACGCGATTATCCAAGGTGTATCTCTAGTAATTATTTCTCTCTTTATTCTCACCACACTTTGTTTTGATATTTTATGCGGTCTTGTTGATCCAAGACTTCGAGTCGCTAAGGATAGACAAAATGAGATTTAAGAAGAGATTTTCAATCTCTGGTTTCATTGTTCTAGCCATTGTTGGAATTACTTTGTCTGCGCCCTTGCTTTCGCCCTATGATCCATATGGAATTGACGTAGGAGAACCTTTCCTCGGACCCAGCTGGACTCACCTCATGGGCACAGATGATTTGGGCAGAGATCTATTCTCACGAATTCTCTATGGTGGGCGCATCACCGTCCTAATTGCGATTGCAGCAACAATAGTCGCTTTGGTTATCGGAACCCTGTGGGGAATGGTTGCCGGAGTTCAACGCGGATGGGTGGATGAAATTTTGATGCGCACCGCCGATGCCACAATGGCGATTCCGCAAATTCTCTTTGCGCTAGTTTGTGTTTCGGCAGTTGGATCAAGTGTGATTTCATTACCGATTATTGTCGGACTTCTTTTATCACCAACCACTGCTCGCATGGCACGCACTGCCGTGGTAGTCGAACTTGCATCAGACTATGTGGTCGCTGCCAGAGCTACAGGACTTAAGAAATCACGGTTGATTATGACTGAGGTATTGCCCAATATTGCCCCACAGTTACTTGTACAGCTGAGCATTAATGCTGCAGCCGCTGTAATGATGGAAGCCTCACTGAGCTTTATCGGTCTAGGTATTCAACCACCGGATGCTTCCTGGGGAACTTTGATGTTGCAAGGTTATGGAAATTTGTGGAACACCAATTGGTACGTATTCTTCCCAGCCCTGGTAGTTACAGTAACAATTTTGGCATTTAACTCCTACGGAGAACGTATCCGCGTTTCACTCGATTCTAGAAAGTCTTCGACATGAAGAATTCACTAATAGTTAAAAACCTTTCAATTTCAGTGCCATCTGCAAAGGGGCGAGTAGCTGTTGTCGATAATGTTTCCTTTGAAATTCCCGCAGGTAAGAAAATCGGAATGGTGGGTGAATCTGGAAGCGGAAAGTCTTTGACAGCGTATGCGCTCATGCGCTTGATTAAGGATCCTGTTTCCATTGATGGGGGAGAAATTTTCCTAGATGGGCGAGAAATTCTTGGGTTAAGTTCCAAGGAATTCAGACTACTTCGAGGAAATGAAATTTCCATGATTTATCAGGATCCGATGTCTGCTCTTAATCCAATTATGCGAGTGGGACAACAAATCATTGAAAGTATCCAGCTGCATTCACCCGTCAGTAAATCAGTGGCTCGCAAAACAGCAATTGACCTTCTGGCAAGTGTTGGAATCCCAGAACCAGAAAGTCGAATTGATTCTTATCCATTTGAAATGTCTGGCGGAATGTTGCAACGTATCGTTATTGCAATCGCTCTCAGCGGAGAACCGAAGGTGCTCATTGCTGATGAGGCAACGACAGCCCTTGATGTGACCACGCAAGATCGCGTGTTGACGCTCATTGATAAATTGGCCGCCGAGCGCGGTTTATCAGTTTTGTTGATCACCCATGATTTAGGTGTTGCCGCACAATTTAGCGATGACATTATGGTTATGTACGCAGGCAAGCTGGTAGAAAATGGATCAGTTGATCAAATCTTTTCAAACCCAGCTCACCCGTATACAAAAGCCCTTTTGGATTCGCGATGTGATTACACCATTGATGTAAACAAGCCAATTAGATCAATCGCTGGCCAACCGCCGCGCCCAGATAATCGTCCCAGCGGTTGCGTATTTTCACCTCGTTGTGCACACGCAGAACCAAGGTGTTCGGCATCAGTTCCGCCGTTAACTTCATCCCAAGGTCGATTAACTGCTTGTTTTCGCGCTGATGAACTTTTCCAGGTTGGAGCAGTGAATTAAATGAGCACCGAACTCAAAGTAATTGCCTCCGCCTCCGGCATCAGTCGTATTTTCCGCGGTGGCAGTAATGAAGTTCGTGCACTCGATGACGTTTCGTTTTCTTTGTATGAAGGAAAGACTCTGGCTTTGGTAGGTGAATCAGGTAGCGGAAAGACAACAGCAGCCCGAATTCTATTGGGCCTTGATACTCCAAGTGCTGGCTCTGTTGAAATACTGGGCCAAACTTTAGGAACTCTTAAACACGAAGAAATGCGTCTTTTGCGCAGACAGATTCAAGTTGTGCAACAAGATCCTTTTAGCCAACTTAATCGCCGCCACTCCGTGCAACGAATCATCGAAGGCCCACTGCTTGCTTTCAACGTTGGTGATAAAGAATCTCGCAAGAAGAAAGTAATCGAACTTCTTGAAGCAGTTGGTCTTGAGAAAGAGCATCTGCGTCGACGTCCGCACGAGTTATCGGGCGGTCAATGTCAGCGCGTCGCTATTGCTCGCGCTCTTGCTTTAGATCCAAAAATTGTTGTTTTAGATGAGGCTGTGTCTGCGCTAGATGTATCTGTGCGCGCTCAGGTACTTAACTTGCTTCGCAAACTTCAGCAAGAACGTGGATTGACATACTTCTTTATCACCCATGATCTTGGTGTGGCACACTACGTGGCCGATGAAATTGCTGTGATGTTTCGAGGTCGAATAGTTGAACGTGGAACTCGCGAAGATGTCTTTGAAAATTCTAAACACCATTACACAATAGGCCTGTTGGCATCAGTTCCATTGGCTAATCCACAAGCCGTTAAAAGCAATAATGAACAAGTTCAAACGCTGCCAAGCCCTGCAGAAGGTGATGCCTGTCTATACCGAACACGATGTGCAGTCGGTATGGATCGCCTAGATTGCAAATCAACCACTCTTACACTTACAAAGGGCACAGCCACACATTCGTGGCTTTGCCATTCACCGCAAGGGAGCTAATAAATATGAGTGATGTCGCAGTAGTAACTGGTGCCGGATCAGGAATCGGTCGTGCAATCGCTACAAAATTAGTAAATGATTATGTGGTCATCCTTGTAGACATTAATCCCAAAGGGCTTGCTGAGGTTGAAAAAGAACTTGCAAGTGCAGGACATAAAGTTTTCAGCCTAATTGGAGATGTGTCCCTTCGTGAAACACATAAGAGCGCGCGAGTGTTGGCCGAAGAAAAAGGCACGCTGGTCTCATGGGTTAATTGCGCGGGTATTACTCGTGGCGCACCGCTGCATGATTTTCCCAATGATCCAACGGTGATGGATGAAATTATCGGGATTAATCAAGTTGGAACATTTTGGGGTTGCACAGAGGCGGTAGCCTCCTTCGTCACAGGAAAAGTTAAGGGAGCCGTCGTAAATATCTCTTCAGTACACGGCCGCGGAGCGTGGCGAGATCATGCAGTTTATGAAATGACCAAGGGTGCAGTTGATGCGCTAACACGAAATGTGGCTACTACTTATGGGCCTTACGGAATTCGTGCAAATGCGGTCGCCCCTGGTGGAGTTTTGACC
>Ga0209768_10001572_pt1 | contig 14560 bp, 12 predicted proteins | sample LauGreSBDMM110SD_3_FD_187564 | JGI IMG/M metagenome (GOLD analysis project Ga0209768, IMG submission 187564) | Freshwater lake microbial communities from Lake Michigan, USA - Sp13.BD.MM110.SD (SPAdes) (version 2) | ecosystem: Environmental > Aquatic > Freshwater > Lake | place: Lake Michigan... | reverse complement strand
CTCGTCAGTGCGTGAAAGCAAGCTGTACCGGGAGGCACCGTCCTACCTCACCGCGTGCGGCCTGGCGATGCGAAGGTTTGCCAAGTGATCCTGATCAACCTGCTGCCGCACCGTGCGGAAAAGCGCCGTCGCAGGAAGGTCGCATTCTTTTCGGGTATTGCAGTTGCTGCTCTCGTGGGTTTGATGGTCGTGGGCCTGTGGTTTGCTGTGGTCCAGCAACTCACCTCCGGTCAGCAAGAGCGCAATGCGTTTCTCGGGCGGGAAATCCAGACGCTGGAAGCGCAGATCCGCGACATCGCGGGTCTGAAGAGTGAAATCGAATCACTGAAAGCGCGGCAAAAGGCGGTCGAAGACCTGCAGTCCGACCGCAACACTCCCGTCCATTTGCTCAACGAGTTGGTCAAGCAGACGCCCGAGGGCATCTACTTCAAGTCGGTCAAGCAAGAAGGCCAGTCCTTGAACATCTCTGGCGTGGCGCAAACCAACGAGCGGGTGTCCGAGTTCCTGCGCAACACCAACAACAACTCCGAGTGGCTCGAGCGGCCCGAGTTGATAGAAATCCGGGCCTCAAGCGCGCAAACTGCAGACCGTTCGCAAAAGCGCTTGTTTGACTTCTTGATCCGTGTGCACATCAAGCGCCAGCAAGATGCATCGGGTGCGGCTGATGCTGCGTCGGCTGTCCCTGCTGCCAAGAAGGGCTGATTTCCATGGCACTCAAATCCTTGTCGCTCGGCACGGGCATCAACTCGATGTTCGATGACGCTTCGTCTCAGTTCAAGGGGCTGGATTTCAAGCAGCCGGGCCAATGGGCGCCGCTGCCCAAGCTGGCGGCCTTTGTGGCCGTCGCGCTGGTGGTTGTCGGGCTGGGCTGGTTTGTGTTGCTGCTCGATGCCAACGACGAGCTTGACGCCGAGCGAGCCAAAGAGGTCACGCTCAAGCAGGACTTCCGTACCAAGCTCGGCATGGCCGTCAATCTCAGTGAACTGCGCAAGCAAAAGCTGCTGGTCGAGGAGTACGTGATCCAGCTCGAAAAGCAGCTCCCCGGCAAGGCCGAGATGGACGCCTTGCTGTCCGACATCAACCAGGCCGGGCTGGGACGCGGGTTGCAGTTTGAACTTTTCCGGCCCGGGCAAGTGGTGGTCAAGGACTATTACGCCGAGCTGCCCATCGAGCTCCGGGTGACGGGCCGATTCCACGACATTGGCTCGTTTGCCGCTGACGTCGCCAACCTGTCGCGCATCGTGACCTTGCACGACGTGTCCATCGGCGTCACCAAATCAGGCAGTGATCTGATGACCATGGACGCCACGGCCCGAACCTACCGGTACCTGGACGCCGAGGAAATCGAGACGGTCCGCAAGGATGCCGTCAAGAAGCCAAAGCGGGTGAGCTAGGAATCATGATGATGCGAGGGTCAACTTTTCAGTCGCTTGTTGCCGTTGGCGCTTTGCTCGCCCTGACGGCTTGCAGTGGCGAGCAGCCGGAGCTGCCCGAATGGATCGCCCAGCAGCGCGAAGAGGTCAAGCCCAGCGTGCAGCCCATCATGCCGCCCAAGAAATTCAATCCCCAGGCTTATCTGATGGCCGAGGCCGTCGAGCCCTTCAGCACGCAGAAACTGACCGTGGCCATCAAGCAAGAGGCCCGGCAGCCCAGCTCGCTGCTGGCCGCTGAGGTCAACCGTCGACCCGAGCCCCTCGAGTCTTATCCGCTCGACAGCGTGACGATGGTGGGCAGCCTGATGAAGCAAAACATGCCGTTTGCTCTACTGAGGGTCGACAAGCTGCTTTATCAAGTCAAGCTTGGCGACTATCTTGGTCAGAATTACGGAAAGATAGTGAAGATTTCGGAAACCGATATGTCCATCCGCGAAGTCGTGCAAGACGCCAGCGGCGAATGGACCGAGCGCAACAGCTCGATCCAACTCCAGGAGAAAGCTCCATGAAGGCCTTGCGCAAGATGAACATCATGGGTGACTGGAGAACTCGTTTGTTCACCTTCGCATGTGCGCTGGCAGCCAGCGCGCCGGCGATGGCCGAGCCGGTCATCCAGTCGATCAGCGGTTCGCGGCAGGCGGGCACCGAAATCGTCAGCATCGAGCTGTCCGAGCCGCTCAAGCAGATTCCGGCCGGCTTTCTGGTTCAAACCCCGCCGCGCATCGCCATCGATCTGCCCGGTGTGACCAACGGCACCGGCAAGCCTTCGGTCGAGGTGAATCAGGGCAATGTTCGAAACGTCAACATCGCCAGCTCTGAAGACCGCACCCGGCTGGTCATTCATCTGTCCAAGCCTGCGACCTACCGGGCTGAAATTCAAGGCAAGAACCTGATCATCGTGCTCGACGCCGGCGTGTCGGCGGCGGTGGTGGCAGTCGAACCCGCAGCCCGCGGCAGTGACGGTGCGGTCCGGTTCGCCGAGCCCAAGAACGCCGATCAACTGCCATTGAAGGGCATCGATTTCCGTCGCGGCACGGACGGCGCGGGCCGTGTGATCGTTGACCTGGCCAGCAGCCAGGTCGGCGTTGACATCCAGCAGCAGGGCAAGGGTCTGGTGGTCGAGTTCCTTCGCTCCAGCCTGCCAGACAACCTGCGCAAGCGGCTCGATGTCGTCGACTTCGGCACGCCGGTGCAAACCATCTCGAGCGTGCAAAAAGGTGACCGCGTTCGCATGGTGGTGGAGCCGCAGGGCGCGTGGGAGCACAGCGCCTACCAAAGCGACACCCAGTTCGTGCTTGAAATCCGCCCGCAAAAGATAGACCCGAACAAGCTCACCCAAGGCCCGGGCTTTGCCGGCGAGAAGTTGTCCTTGAACTTCCAGAACATCGAAGTTCGCGCCTTGTTGCAGGTCATTGCCGACTTCACCAATTTCAACGTGGTGACCAGCGACACCGTGACCGGCAACGTGACCCTGCGGCTCAAGGACGTGCCCTGGGATCAGGCGCTCGACATCATTCTTCAGTCGCGTGGCCTGGGTCTGCGAAAGTCGGGCAACGTGTTGATGATCGCCCCGAAGGATGAGCTCAACGCCAAGGAAAAAAACGAGCTCGAGGCGATCGCCTTGATCGCGTCGCTCGAGCCCGTGCGCTCGCAGTCCTTCCAGCTCAACTACACCAAGGCCGAAGAACTGGCGCGCGGTCTCATGGGTGATTCGGGCGGCGAAAGTGCGGCATCGGCCGGTGGAAGCTCGCGCATCCTCTCGCCGCGAGGCACTGTTTATGCCGAGGTGCGCACAAACCAGTTGTTTGTCAATGACACGCCGGCCAAGCTTGAAGAGGTTCAAAACCTGATTGCCAGGGTCGACATTCCCGTGCGTCAGGTGCTCATCGAAGCGCGGATCGTCGAGGCCGATGACTCCTTTGGCCGCTCGCTGGGCGTGCGGCTGGGCGGCAAGGCCACCTACGGGGTTGGCGGCGGGCAACGGGCCGCGCTCGGGGGTGACCTCAACGCAGTGGGCAAGGCCAGCGGCCAAGACGCCGTGGCCGATTTCGCCAACACATCCTTCGTGCGCTTGCCTGCACAGTCGCAAGGCGGCTACCTGCCCTCGTCGATTGCGATGTCGTTGTTTGGCTCCAATTCAAGCAACGCCTTGAACCTTGAAATCTCGGCGGCCGAGGCCGATGGTCGCGGCAAGATCATCTCCAGCCCGCGCATCCTGACCGCTGACCAGATTCAGGCCAGCATCCAGCAGGGCACGAAAATCCCTTACCAGTCGGCCACCTCGAGCGGTGCCACCTCGGTGTCCTTCGTGGATGCCACGCTCAAGCTGCAGGTCATTCCGCAGATCACCCCCGAAGGCTCGGTGATCCTGACGGTGGAGGTCAACAAGGACAGCGTGGGTGCGGTCACGCAAGGCGTGCCATCGATCAACACCAAGTCCGTGAAGACGCAGGTGCTTGTTGAAAACGGCGGCACCGTGGTCATCGGCGGCATCTTCGAGCAGACCGAACGGACCGACGAGGCCAAGGTGCCTTTCCTTGGCGACGTGCCGGTTCTGGGCCACCTGTTCAAGAACAAGACCACCTCGCTCACCAAGACCGAGCTGCTGGTGTTCCTGACCCCGAGGGTGGTGACCGACCGCACTGCGGCGCGTTGAACGCCGCGTCGCTTTTCGTCCGCGCTCGATGCTCATCAGTCTGATCGGCATGCCCGGTGGCGGAAAGTCCACCGTTGGCCGCCAGCTGTCCCGACGCCTGGGCGTTGGTTTTTCTGACAGCGACACTGTGATCGAACGGCGCATCGGCTGCAGCATCCGCGAGTTTTTTGAGCGCGAGGGTGAAGAAGCCTTTCGCGACATCGAACAGGCGGTGATTGCTGAGCTGATGGGCTCTGCCCAGGGCGTGCTCGCCACCGGAGGCGGCGCCGTGCTGCGCGAAGCCAACCGCGTGGCGCTGAATCAGTGCAGTTCGGTTGTTTACCTTCGGTCCTCGCCCGAAGAGCTGTTTCGCCGACTGCGACACGACACCCAGCGCCCGCTGCTCCAGGTCAAGGACCCCATGGCGCGCTTGCGATCGCTTTTTCAGGTGCGTGATCCGCTGTACCGCAGCATTGCCCATTACGTGATCGAAACCGGCCGCCCCTCGGTGTCCAACCTCATCAACATGCTGCTGATGCAACTGGAACTGGCCGGGCTGGTGTCGATGGACACCGTGCCTTCCCCGGTCGACGGCGCCGATACGCACGCGCATTGAGCCCGAGGGCTGCGCGGCAGAATAGGCCGATGGCAAATCCCATTCCGACCGAGCAGGTCCGCATCGAACTGGCTGAGCGCAGCTACGACATCCTCATTGGTTGCAAGCTGCTTGATGTGGCCAGCGCCATGTCGTGCGGTTCGGCATCTGCCGAAGCCCTGATCGTCACCAACACCACCGTGGCTCCGCTGTATGCCGAGCGGCTGCGAGGCGTGCTGGCGCAGCACCATGCGCGCGTTCGCACCATCGCCTTGCCCGATGGCGAGGTCTACAAGGACTGGGCCACGCTCAACCTGATCTTCGATGAATTGCTGCGCGAGGCCTTTAACCGCAAGACCGTCCTTTACGCGTTGGGCGGCGGCGTGGTGGGCGACATGACCGGCTTTGCCGCGGCCTGCTACATGCGCGGTGTGGCCTATGTGCAAGTGCCCACCACGCTGCTGGCTCAGGTCGACTCGTCTGTGGGCGGCAAGACCGCCATCAACCACCCCGCGGGCAAGAACATGATCGGCGCGTTTTATCAGCCGCTCAAGGTGATCGCTGACCTTGACACGCTCGACACCTTGCCCGACCGCGAAATCTCAGCCGGCCTGGCCGAGGTGATCAAGTACGGCCCGATCGCCGACGATGCATTTTTGACGTGGATCGAGCAGCACATCGATGCCCTTCGTGCCAGGGACAAGACCGCGCTGGCCCACGCGGTGCGCCGCTCGTGCGAAATCAAGGCCTGGGTGGTCGGCCAAGACGAGCGCGAATCCGGCTTGCGCGCCATCCTCAACTTCGGGCACACCTTCGGTCACGCGATCGAGGCCGGCCTGGGCTACGGCCAGTGGCTGCACGGTGAGGCCGTGGGTTGCGGCATGGTGATGGCGGCGGATTTGTCGGTGCGCTTGGGGCTCATCGATGCGGCTTACGCGCAGCGGCTCAGCACCTTGATCGAGCGCGCCGGCCTGCCCATCAAAGGCCCGCGGCTCGGCGCTGCGCGCTACCTCGAGTTGATGCGCGTCGACAAGAAGTCTGAATCCGGGCAGATCCGCTTCGTGCTGATCGACGCCCCGGGTCGCGCGAGCTTGCACCGCGCCGACGACGCGCTGGTGGCCGAAGCCATCGAAGCGCACTGCGCGTGAACGCCCGCCATGGCGGCGCGCTGGCGCCGTTCGCCAGCCATCCTGATGGCAGTCGCGGCCGCCGGCACACCGAGCCCGACTCGCCGGGTCGCAATGCGTTTCAGCGCGATCGCGATCGCATCGTGCACAGCACCGCGTTTCGCCGGCTGGTCTACAAGACGCAGGTCTTCCTCAACCACGAGGGCGACCTGTTTCGCACCCGCATGACGCACTCGCTCGAGGTGTCGCAGATCGCCCGCTCGATCGCCCGACCGTTGGGCCTGCATGAAGACCTGGTCGAGGCCATCGCACTGGCGCACGACGTGGGCCACACGCCTTTCGGTCACGCCGGACAAGACGCGCTCAACGACTGCCTGCTGAAGATTCGGCCTGATCGCGAGGGCTTCGAGCACAACTTTCAGAGCCTGCGGGTGGTCGATCTGCTCGAGGCGCGCTACCCCGAATTCGACGGGCTGAACCTCACGTTCGAGACTCGCGAGGGGGTGCTCAAGCATTGCTCGCAAGCCAACGCGCGCAGGCTCGAAGCCGCCGAGCCCGCAGGCGTGGGCCAGCGCTTTCTGGCACGCACCCAGCCCAGCCTTGAAGCGCAGCTGTGCAATCTGGCCGACGAGATCGCCTACAACGCGCATGACATCGACGACGGCGTGCGCTCGGGTCTGCTGACGCTGGAGCAGCTCGAAGAGGCGGCGGTTTTCGACCGCTACCGGCGCGAGAGCCTGCATCAGCATCCGCATCTCAGTGGCCGGCGACTGCTGTTCGAGGCGATCCGCCGTATGTTGTCGGCACAGATCCACGATGTGACAGCCAGCACCCGCGCCCTGATCGAAAAGGCCGCGCCCGGCTCATCCGACGATGTGCGTGCGCAGCCGCCGCTGGTGTGTTTCAGCTCGCAGATGGCTGTTGAAAGCGCGCAGCTCAAGCACTTTCTCAGCCGCAACCTGTACCGGCACCCGCGAGTGCAAGACAACACCGACCGTGCCCGCGAAGTGGTGCGCGGGCTGTTTGAACGCTACGTGGCGCAGCCGAGCGATCTGCCTGAATCGGTGCCTCGGCTTGAGGCCGGGCATCCCCAGCACGCGCGCGCGGTGGCCGACTACATCGCTGGCATGACCGACCGCTTTGCCCTGCGCGAATATGAGCGTCTGAGCGGCGAGCGATTGTTCGACTGACGCATTGCCTGGCGGGCACGCGAGTCAGTTGACGGCACCATATGATCTGCCTTACATTGAAGTAAGGAAGTTTTGGAGCCGCGCATGACCACAGCAACCCTCACCAGCAAGGGGCAAATCACCATCCCTGCGGCTGTGCGTGAATCCCTTCGGGTTGGGACTGGCGACCGCGTCGAGTTCATCGAGATAGAGCCTGGACGCTATGAATTCATTGCGGCTACGCGCCCGGTGACTGCACTCAAAGGCATGTTCGGCAAGCCCGTCAAGAGTGCGTCCATTGAGGACATGAATGCTGCTATCGCCAAGCGCGCAGCGTCGGCCAAATGACAGGCCTCGACACCAATGTCGTGGTGCGCTACATCATGCAAGACGATGCTCGGCAGTCGCCTTTGGCGACGCAGTTGATCGAGTCGATGTCGGTCGAAACGCCAGGCTTCATCACCGTGGTCTCGGTGATTGAACTGGTCTGGGTCTTTGAGTCGGTATACCAACTCAACAAGCATCAAGTTGTACAAGCGCTCGAAGGTGTTTTAAGCACCAAGGAACTGGTCGTCGAGCGAGCCGAGATTGTCTGGAAGGCGGTGCGGCTTTTCCAAGCGGGCCCTGCCGACTTTGCCGACTGCTTGATTGAACGCTCAGCCATGGCAGCGGGCTGCGTGCGCACACTGACTTTCGACCGTGGCGCGGTCAAGGGTTGCGGCATGGTCTTGGTGGCTTGACTGACCCTAGGACTCATACCTCGCTGCGGGCCAGGTCAGCGAGCATGGCGGCCCAAGCTGTCTCACTGATCAGCACATCCACGCTCACGCTGCGCACGCCCTGGGCCATCAGCATGGCCACATCGACTTGCCACTCGGGCAGTGTTCGCAGCGGGCCGCACCCGCATCACCGCCAGCAGCTTTGCATCGCAGCGACCTGGGTGGCGCCAGCCGCTGAGGAGTAAGTGCCGGTGGCCAACTGCTTGACGCCGGTGTGGGTGATCTGGAAGTTGCCGCACTTGTCGGCGGCCATGGTGCCGGTGCGCGTGGCGGTGACGGTGAAGGTGGTTGCCGTAGGGGTCACCGTGATGGTGTAGGCCGCGGTGCCGCTGGCGGGCGACTGGCTGTAGCGCGCCGGAAACATCGTCGCATCCGTCACCGCCACGCCAGCGGTGTTGGTGCTGTAGCTGTAGTTCTCGGCATAAAAGCGCTCCATCCACTGCGCGCTTTGCATCAGCAAGGCCTGCGCCTCAGCGCGTCGGCTCTTGGCCACGTACTCCCTGTATGAGGGGTAGGCGACCGCCGCGAGTATCCCGATGATCGCCACCGTGATCATCAATTCGATCAGCGTGAAGCCGCGCTGGTGGCCAAGCCAGCGCTCGCGGGTTGCGTTGTGTGGGTGGTGGTGGGTCATGGTCAGCGCGTCTTGAAGCCGGGGATTTCGCGCCAGAAGATGCGCCCCGAATTGAGGCTGCTGGCCAGCCGAGGGTTCTCGCCGCTCGAGGTGGCACCTTCGTAGGCTGTGCAGGAAAGCGAGCCGTTGGCGCAGCCGGCCTGAGTTGAGCCGCGGCCCACCAGGTCGCCCACGAACTGGCCCTTCTGGTCGTTGACGGGAACCGAGGCCAGCACCACGGTCATGAAGTTGGGTATGGCGCTTGGGTCCAGCCTCTCGACGCTCGGGTCAATGACTTCTGCGCTGCCCAGCAGCCCGTTGGGCAGGCCGGTCACGGGATCGACGCCCAGCAACCGTGCCACCGGCGTGTCGGTGCAGGGGTCGCTGTCGGCACCCGTCTTGGCAGGCGCTGGCGACACCGACACGGTCAGCAACTGGCTGTTGACGATGGTCATGTTGTTCAGACCCATTTCGGACGACACGGTCAAAGGCATCACCCAGCCTTTCTGGGTCGTCCAGTCGACGGCGTCTCCGGTGACGTAGCGCTTGGTGTCATCGTCGTTGAAGTTCACCAGCGTGCGGGTGGCCAGGCTGCCCAGGCCACGAGGCAGCGCCGCCGCCATGGCGCTCGCCGTGGCGTACTTGGTGGCGTTGAAGTTCGGGTTGTCCCAGATGCCGAACACCGCGTTGGTGCGGGTGGTCTTGGGAAAGTCCGCCGCATACATCGCCGCGCCGGTCGCAAAGCCCACCATCACGCCGCCCAGCGGGTGGTAGCGAGCCTCGGGTGCCCCCGTGATGGGCAGCGCATTGCCTTTTGCATCCACGGCCTTGAACAAGGGCTGCTGGAAGTACGACACCGACCAGTTGGTCGCATCGGGGCTGGTCACGTCGAAGCGCCAGAGGTTGCCCTTGAGGTCACCGCCGTAGATGTAGTCGGCCACCCGGTCGTTGTTGGTGTCGACCCACGTCACCTGGGACAGGCCGTTGCAGTAGCCCACATAAGGCGAGGCCGGTTGCGTGCAAGCCGCCGTGCTGACCGTGGGCACCACCAGCTTTTTGTATTTGCCACCGTTGCCTGCGGCCGAACCGTCGGCAAACGCGATGAACAAGGCGGCGTTGCCCTTCGAGCTTTCCACGCCGTTGCCAAACAGCGCTGCAAAGCGGCCGTTGTTCATCATGGCGATCTGGCCGGCTTGATTGGTCGCGCGGTTGGTCGTGGGTTCGGACACCACGTAGCCCAGATCGGCGTCGTCGGCATCGGTGAGTTGCCACTTGAAGATCGCAGCCGCACGGGCCTGGTCCAGCTCCGAGCCTGACACCGTGGCCACGTTGCCGGCACTGGTGCTCACCGTGCCCGCCTTGGTGACGTCCAGCGCGAAGATGCCCTTGCCACCGCGGCCCAGCGAAGAAAACAGGTAGGTCGCCCAGCTGTTGTTGACCTTGACGTCGCCCACAAACGGCGAGCCGTCGACAAACGGCTGTACCTTGGCACCGTTGATCGATGCGTAGGCGGGCAGGTTGGCGAACACCGGGTCGGGAATGAAGGACAAGACGGGAGTGCCACCCAGGCTGGTCTTGCTGCCGTCAAAGGCGTGCAGCATGCCGTCGCCCGCGCCCACCCACAGCAGCAGGCGGCGAGACGACCAGGTCTTCACGAAATCGGCATAGCCCGAGAACACATTGCCGACATAGCGACCGTTTGGCCGCTTCTGGATCGTTGGGTTCGAATTGACAACCGGGCCCAGGATGGACGCAGCCGCACGGGTGCGGAACTCATCGGCGTAGGTCTTGTCACCGCGCAGCCAATCCAGCATCTTCTGACCGTAGACGTCGGTGCTGCTGCCCTTGAGGACAGTCTGCTTCGCAGCGTTCAGCGTGGCCCAGGTGAAGGCAACCCCCGTGTTGACCCCCAGCACCGCCTGATTGGTGATGACCTGACGCGCGCTGGCTGCTGTTTGCGTGAGCAGCGTGTGCGCGCTCCAGGTCTCGTTGCCCACACCCGCGAAGGTGCCGTCGGCCTGCAGCGCATAAGCGCGCAGCGCACCGCTGCCGTCACCCGCATCAAAGGTGGCCACCACCTTCAGGTCGCCTTCTTGAAGCTGGCTTGACGCGATGGCCGGTGCGGTGTTCGACGAGGTGACGATGTCTTCCAGGATCTCGCGCAAGGACTGCGACAGCAGGTCCGGACGACGCGCGAAGAAGTAGCTGTCGGGCACGCCATCGCAGGGGTCTGCCACGGTGCCCAGGCAAGGCGCTCCGTTTTCTTTCTTGCGGTCCCACTGGTTCAGGCGCGTCGGGTAAAAGTTGGTGCCTTTGGCTGCGGTCTGATCGTCCTTGGTGTACTTGAAGCCGCCGTACTTGGCGGCGTACCACAGCGGCTCGTTCAGCGTGGCGCTGGAGCTGCCCGTCATCTTGAAGGTCTTGTAGGTTTCGCCGCGCACATAGGTGTTGACGTTGCTGACCTTGACGATGGAGCACAGCTTGTCCGTCGAGTTGCTGCCACTCGTGGGGGGGCAAGAGCTGGTCGATTTGGATGCACTGTCCGACACGGTCACGCCGGTGGTGGTCACGGGGTAGTTGTTGATGCCGCTGTGCATGTGCAGCCCGTCAGAGTCGGTGCCGGTGATCGTGTAGCCGAAGCCAAAGGGCTGGCGAGAGCCGGTGTCGGCCTCGATGGCCTGGGTGTAGATGGTGAGCGTGGGTGCGGCTATGGTGCCGCCGACTTGCCAGCGAATCGAATCGAGCTGGTCCTGGTCCTGGTCTTCACCGAGCATGCTGTGTTGCCACAGCACCAGAGCCGAACCCTTGGCGAAGCCGCTGGCATCGATGGTGCTGCTCAGGATCTTGAAATCAACCAGGTTGCCTGGCAGGGCAGGCAGGCGTATCGAGTCGAGGCTGGCTGGTGTGATGTAGACCCGCGTGCAGGCCGCATTGGCCAGGCCGCCCTTGGCTTTGGCGCATTCCGGCTTACCCGGCATCGGCACTTCGATGTTGGCGGTGCCGCCCGACATCGACACGGCGTAGTTGCGCACCGTCATGGCGTTGTAGGGCAGGTCGGGGATCTCGCTGGCGATGGTGTCCTTGTCGGTGCGAATGCGCTGGGTGTTGGCAAAGTGCGCAACGCCGGCACCCAGGTAGGTGCCCTTGAAGTTGGGCCCGTCGGGGCAGATGCCTTCAACCGCGCCGAGATCGTTGATGGTCTTCGGCGTGCATTGAAGATCTTCCGTCGCGCCGCTTTTGCCCACCAGGCGCGTGGTGCCGGTGATGCGTTCCTCGTCGCCAATCTGCTTGGTGAGCTTCTCAGCGGTGGTGTCTGCTGTGATGTCGCTGAACCCCTGTTTGATGAGGTTGTTGTCAAAGCTGTTGATGCCACCCGAAATGGTGATCATGTTGAGCGGCCGGCAGATGCCGCGCCCGTACAGCTGAAAGCGCTTGAGCTTGCCGTTGATGACGGTGTTGTCTGCGGTGCTGCTCAAGGGGTCGACCCAGGTGGCGGCGATCAGCCCCACCGCTGCGTCTTTAGCGCCCGAGGTTTTCTGGGCGGTCTTGCCCGCGTAGTAGCGCGTGGACTCCAGCAGCAACTCGCCCACCGGGTTGCCCCACGATGGGCACAGCCCGTTGGTCAGCCTGTCTGAAAAGCGATCGGTCGAACTGCACGAGCCCGTGTCGTAATTTCCGGTGCTGAAGTTGTAGCCATACAGCGTGATCTCATTGAGCGACTGGATGATGCCGCTGCCGAGCTTGAACTGCCCGGTGCTCGGGTTGATCTCGTCGTTGACCTCGCTGATGTTCTTGCGCAGCACACCGGCTTCGAGGTTGTTGTCGTACGAACCCATCAGCAAGCCGAATTCGGCGCGCGCCGCCGCCGAGCCGCTGGCCGTGCTTTCGCCAAATTCATGCAGCAGACCGGTGGGCTTGTAGATTGATCCGTACTGCTTGCAACCCGGCTCGAGCTTGCCGCTCACGCACACCTGAACGCGCGCCGTGAAATCGGGACCCAGGGTGCTGCCGCTGGTGTAGGTGGCGCCGTCGTTCGCATAGACCGGAGACTTGGCCAAGTGAACGTAGTTGGACTGTGCGGAGCCCAGCGTGCCGATCGGCGTGACGTAGTTGTTTTTCAGGTAGTCGACGGTGTTTGGGTTCCACTCGTAAACCGATTTATCGACTTGATCGGTTTCCCAGTTGCAGGTCTTGACCTCGGTCATGTTCCACAAGGCCACATTGCCCAGGGCCACGCGGATCTGCGGCGTGAACAGATTCGTCTGCGATACCCCGACGTTGTCCTTGATGGACGAACGACGGCACAGCGTGATGCCCTTGTTCTTGGCATTGCTGCTGTTGAACGGCGTCACCCGGTCAATGTCGGCGCCGTTGTAGTACTTGACGAAGGCCTGGCTGTTGCGTGGCACGAAGGACTGTTCGAGCGTGGTGTCCGATGCGGTATCGCCGTTCGTGTAACGGGTGGCCTGGGGGTCTCCGTAGTAGGAACGCAGACCGCCGTACAGCACCTTGCGCAGCACGTCCATGCGCGATGTCGTTGACCAGTTGAGGAAGTTGCCGCTCCACAGGCCCGCGCCCGCGGTGCAGTAGCGCTTGCCCACATCGGCCGCAGCGCTGCTGACGTCGCCATACGGCACGAAGCGCCCGGTGTTGGCGGTGTTGTACGTGTAGCACTTGTCGGGGTCGAAGTAGCCGTAGTAGCTGAAGGTGGGCTTGTAGGTGTAGTCGACCACGCCGTCAAAGTCGATGTCCTCGAAATCGGTGTAGGCCTTCCAGAACATGGTGTAGTCCTTGGAGGCCGTGAGCATCACCATGGGCTTGTTCTGCGCGGTCGAGATGATGTTGGGCGGCACGACGCTCAGCGCGGCCAGGGCAGGGCCCGTCAACACAGCCAGCGCGAACGCGAAGATCAGGGGCAGTTTTTTCATGGTGGCCTCGGGTCTGTATTCAGTTGGGCGGGCGTACATAGCTTTGCAGCACGACCTCGGTGTTGAGGTCGGCGCCAAAGCCGCGGGCGGTGATGCGCATCACGGGGTCGGAACCGCGGTCGATCCACTCGATCAGGTATTCAGGCTGCCTCACCACGCCGGACACATTGGGCGTGCCGGTGAAGGTGCCTATGGGCACCCCGCCCGAGAAAGAGCAGTTGGCCAGGTTCTCGTTGTTGCCCCACAGGCCGTCCTTGCTGGCAGGCCACCAAGGCTGTGGATTGGCCTTGGTCGCGTAGTTGCTGCTGACCAGGTAATCGGGGCTGACGCGGCACTGGCCCCTGGGGCAGGTGGTCTCCCACAACCCGGCGACCAGCTTGTCTTTCAGGGGGCGCTCGGCGCTGCGGTCGCACAGCGCGGCTGTGGGCATCACGATGTACGAAGCGAAAAGATCGCGCTCGGCGTCTCGCAGCGCGGCTTCGGCCGACTGCCGCGCGACCTCGTAGTCGAGCTGATTGCGGGTGATGCCCTCGGCGAGGGTGGAGCGCCGGATGCTGTAGACCGCCGAGATGGTGATGACGAGCAAGAACATCAGCACCACCGGCAAGGCAATGCCATCCATGCGCCGATCTGGCGTGCGAGCCGCGCTGGAGCTGCGAGTGTTCACAGCTGTGCGCTCAGGTTGTTGCGAACGGCAAACACACGCTGGTAGGTTTTGTACACATAACGGTTGCCGGTGGGCAAGCTGATGGTCTGGCCGCGGCAGTCGGTGTAGGTGCGCACGCTGTCAGCCTTGTCTTCCTGCCGGCCATTGGCAAGCGATCGCACCAGCACGCACACGCTGACCGCGGTGACCCGCTGCCACGGGGTGCGCCCGCCGACGTCGACTTCTTCGCTGACCTCTGAAGCCGTCCTGAATTGGGTGGGTGACTGGCCCACGCCGTCAGCCGTGCCGTCGCTGTCATACAGGCCGTAGCGGATCACAAGGTCATCGACGCCCTGCAGCGCCGGCTGAGCCACTGCAGCGTCGTTGCCGTTGCCGTGGCAGCCCAGACTGCTCGCGCTCACGGTGTTGCCGTCGCTGTCCTTGTACGAGGTGGTCTCAGCCACGATGCCAAAGCGGTTCGACACGAACAGCGGCAGCCCCGAGCTGCTGCGGCTGGAGTTGTCGGTGTCGTTGGCCACCTTGTTGCGGTTGCAGTCATTGGTGTTGCCCAGCAGAGAGTCACTGCCGAACTCGGGCGAGGCGAAGTAGTTGATCACGATCGAGTCGGGTTTGCC
>Ga0209768_10001570_pt1 | contig 14576 bp, 9 predicted proteins | sample LauGreSBDMM110SD_3_FD_187564 | JGI IMG/M metagenome (GOLD analysis project Ga0209768, IMG submission 187564) | Freshwater lake microbial communities from Lake Michigan, USA - Sp13.BD.MM110.SD (SPAdes) (version 2) | ecosystem: Environmental > Aquatic > Freshwater > Lake | place: Lake Michigan... | reverse complement strand
GGTATGGCTCTTATTACCTTAATTGACGCATCGCTGGCTTTCGGACACGTTGCACTTCTTGATCACGCTGACTTTGCCCTGGAAACTTCGGAGCGCATCGGCCTGATCGGCCGCAACGGCACAGGCAAATCCTCATTTCTCAAAATTTTGGCCGGCATGGAGCACGCCGATGACGGCACCATGCATGTCCAACAAGGTGTTCGCATCGCCTATGTAGCGCAAGAGCCTTTGCTTGAATCGGAAGACACCATTTTTGAATCTGTACAGCGCGGCCTTGCCCCTGTCATGAAACTCATTGATGACTACAGCAACTGCGTCGGAGATTTAGATGTGTTGCAAAGTCAAATTGAATCACTAGATGGCTGGGGCTGGGAGCAACGGGTGGATGAAACATTGCACCGCTTGCACCTAGACCCTGGCGCCAAGGTGGCCACACTTTCTGGTGGCAATCGCAAGCGCGTAGCACTGGCCCAAGCTTTGGTGACGCATCCTGATGTACTGTTGTTGGACGAACCCACCAATCACCTTGATTTGGATTCGATAGCTTGGCTAGAGCAACTCTTGATCGACTTTAAGGGCAGCGTGGTGGCCATCACGCATGACCGCGCATTTTTAGACCGTATTGCCACATGCATTGTGGAGTTGGACCGCGGTCGCCTGAGAAGTTATCCGGGTAACTTTGCTCAGTATCAAATTAACAAAGAAGAGCAAATGGCGCAGGAGGCGGTGATCAGCGCGAAGGCCGATAAGTTGTTGGCACAAGAAGAGGTTTGGATTCGCAAAGGCGTAGAAGCACGCAGAACAAGAAGCCAAAGCCGTATTGCACGGCTTGAGACTTTGCGCGCTACCCGCAGTGCGCGAAGAGAACAAGTGGGGCGCGTTCGCATGGAAGTGGCCTCAGGGGCACCGACTGGCAAATTGGTTGCAGAACTGACGGATGTCTGTAAATCTTTCACCTCGCCCGAGGGCGACGTGAAAGTCATTTTGAAAGACTTCACAGCCACACTGCTGCGCGGCGACAAAATAGGCTTGCTGGGTCCCAACGGCGCGGGCAAAACAACCCTCTTGAAAATAATTCTGGGAGAGCTTGAGGCTGACAGTGGAAAAATTCGGCAAGGTGCTAATTTGCAAGTGGCCTACTTTGATCAAATGCGCAACGCCCTCGACTTGGAAGCTTCCTTAGAAGATTTCATCAGCCCGGGCAGTGAATGGATAGAGATTGGCAACAAGCGCCAGCACGTCAAGAGCTATTTGGGTGACTTCTTATTCTCACCTGCACGTGCCACTTCGCCCGTCAAATCCTTGTCGGGCGGCGAGCGAAATCGCTTGTTGCTGGCGCGCTTGTTTGCCAGGCCCGCCAATGTGCTGGTGCTTGACGAACCCACAAACGATTTGGACATTGACACACTGGAACTCTTGGAGGAGTTGTTGCAAGATTACCAAGGCACCGTGTTTTTGGTGAGTCACGACAGGGCCTTCATGGACAACGTGGTGACCAGTATCATTGCCTGCGAGGCAAGCCCAGACAAGCCTGGTTTTTGGCAAGAGTACGAAGGCTCGGTGCAAGATTGGCTGACACAATCACTGCGTAGTCAAAATATTCAAGCGCAAAACAAAGCGGCAGCCGCCAAGGCTGCGCCTCAGTCCAACTCAAGCGCAGCCTCAACCGCTGCCCAACCTGCACCAGTCAAGACCGTCACGGCTGATTCGCAGCCCAAGGCCGCGGCAAGGAGTGCGCAGAAGTTAAGCTACAAAGAACAACGTGAGCTTGATGCTTTGCCCGCATTGATTGAAGGCTTGGAAAAAGAACAGACCGAAATTCGAGCCGCCATAGAGGACGGCAGTTTGTTTGCCAAAGATCCCACCAAGGCTGTCGCCTTGTTTGCGCGAGATGCGCAAATTGAAACTGAATTGGTGAGCGCCCTAGAGCGATGGGAAATTCTTTCAATACCTTAAAGCATCTTCATGAACTTCGTTTTCAGCCCTGAAGAGTTCACTGCTTTGTTAGTGCTGTCCACAGCAGCCAGTTTCACGCCAGGCCCCAACACCACGCTGTCTGCGGCTTTGGCCGCCAATCTGGGTTTGCGCTCGGCCATGAAATTCATTGTGTCTGTGCCCGTGGGTTGGGGATTTTTGTTGGCCATTTGCATGGCGGGTTTAGGCAACTTGGTCATGGTCGTGCCAGCCTTGCGCTGGGTGATCTTGCTGGGGGGCACTTTGTATTTGTTGTGGATGGCCCGCCAGCTATGGCGAGTTCGCGAAATGGCAATGGCCGATGAGAGTCGAATGCGAATCACGTTCTTTCAAGGCGTTGCCATTCAATTCCTCAACATCAAAGCCTGGATGCTGGCTTTGTCTTTGGTGGCGGGATGGGTGGCTGGCAAAGAAGATGCGCTTGAACGATGCGCCGTTTTGTTGCCCCTCATGATGCTGTTTGGTTTCTTGAGCAATTTAACGTATGCCGCCATGGGCAGTTTGCTGCGCGAATGGCTTTTAAAAGGCGCGCGCCTGCTTGTTTTCAATCGGTGCATGTCTTTGGCCTTGGTTTTGACTGCCGGCTGGATGTTCACAAGCAGTTTTTAACTGGGGCAAGTGGCTTTAGACTAAGCACCATGGGACAACTTCTTTTAGTGCGCCACGGTCAGGCTTCTTTCGGCGCCGACGATTACGACCAGCTCAGTGACTTGGGCAAGAAGCAGAGCATTCGCTTGGGCGAGTATTGGCAACACAAGGCGGCCGAACAAGCTGATGCAGAACCGGTTAAGTTTGAGGCTGTTTTCATGGGCAGCCTGAAAAGACACCGTCAAACTTGGGAAGGCATTGCACAGGGTGCGAAACTGCAAATGAATCCTGAAGTTTGGCCTGAGCTCAATGAGTACGACAGCCATGCTTTGATTGAGACCATTCATCCCGAGCCACTTGCCAAACCCGATACGCCAGAAATGTACAAACATCACTTTCGCTTGCTGCGAACTGCACTTCAACAATGGATGGCGGGCGCGACTCAGCCACGAGGCATGCCAAGTTATGCAGAATTTGCGGCTGGCATTCAAGCTGTTTTAAAGCATGTGAGAGAAAACCACCAAGGGCCTATCTTGATCGTCTCAAGTGGCGGGCCAATTTCGACAGCGGTCGCGCAAATTCTTCAGGCGCCTGCAGAAACTTCCATTGAATTGAACCTGCGCATCCGAAATACGGCACTCGCGGAGTTTGTCTTTACGCCGTCGAGGCACATGCTGCTTTCTTACAATAACTTACCGCATTTGGATCATGCTGATCATCGAAGCTGGGTCACTTTTGCTTGATAGTGTTTCCCCCGATAGGGGAGCACTGGTTTTCTTGTCAGAATGACAATCATGCAAAATCGGCATCAGTCAACTTCGCATTCAACTCAAGCGGCAGGCATTCAAGTCTCTCATTGCGAGCTGTCTGCTTGTGTCGCCTTTTTTGATGCCCATGGCATCAAAAAAGGCTTGGACATTGCGTCAACCCCAGGCGCCTTGTTGTGCCGCATGAGCGACGCTTGGATGCAAGTGCATGCGCCTGCCAGTGACACACTTGCGCTGCACCAGCATGCCAATAATTTAAAGCAAGAAATCCTGTGGGCCATGCTGGTCTCGCCGCATCGCTTTGAATTCAATGACTTAGAAGCGCTTAGCAGCGCGGTGCGGGTCCGAGAAAACATTGTATTGGACGCCCGGAAGACGGCTCTGGCCTTTAAAACAAATGCGGCTGAGCGGCCCAGCGAATTTTGGCGCTACGAAGAAGAAGCTGGCTTTATTTTGCAGCCCCATACAAGCTTGATTGAAGCCTTGATCAGCGCCACGCAACCCGAGGCCACAGGCAAGCTGTATGACTTTTCTTGTTATCGCGCAAGCGAATATGTGATCTTGTTAGGCTTGGCCCAAGAAGCGAGCCAGCACAACCCCTCCCTGTTGGCACAGCTGCAACAGGTGAACGAAAAATTTGCCATTCGTTCCGGCCTCTTTCATGAAGTCTTTCTTCACGAATATGGTTCGCAAGAGGCTCCCTTGCCTGCTGGTTTTTATGTTCCAGGTGATCGTGTTTGGTTTCGAAATCCAGATGAACGCTCTTCCGATGTGACGGGCTATGAAGGCTCTTGGGTCATTTATGTCGGCAGCGGCTTGTTCGGCAATTTTTGGAAACGCGATCAGCCCTTCACACTAGAAAGCAAGTGCATTGAAATTTACCATTGGCGTGATGGTGTGCAAACCAACGCTGAGGGCGAATTGTGGCTTGATGAAGCCAAAGTAGAAGCTTGCGTCCGTGACACGATGCAAGAGCCCAACAAAATAAAACAGATCTTGGATCGAATGATGCGCATCAGGGACCCTAAAGACGTTTACGCATCGGGCGGTTGCTTGGATGCCACGCGTGAGTGCCCCAAGCAAATCTTTCCAACAGCCATCGAGCTGGTTTTGCCCCAATATTGACTTAAAGCCATTGCCCCTTGTTTTGCAACGCGGCAATTAAGTCCTGAGGGTATTGGCAGGCAATCGGTCTATTTCTATCAGCAAATCGGCCAAGGCACGGCCAGCTGCGTCTAACAAAATCTGACCCTTCTGCGCAGTAGCAGCGGCCGCATTGCCCGCCGCCCCTGCAGGGTTGTAGTCTTGCATTTGCCAAGCCAACTTGGCGCTTCGACCGTTGCCCAGAATGGGAAAAGACAGCGCACGGTCTTCAGAGCTTGAACGAAAATTTTGGGCTTTGCTCATGGTCACAGCATGCGGCTTGAGCGCCAGCATGATCGAGGTTTCAACTTCACCCGCATGGACCCCAAATCGATGCTCATGGTCTGAGAAAAGCGCGTTGACATCTTGACCCTTTTCGTCAAGCAAAGGCAACTGATGCCAGTTCACGCTGTACACCAACATGCCCAAGCGCGCCCGCAAATCGCGGGCCACCACATCCATGACGCCCACATGGCCGCCATGTGCATTGAGAAGCACCAGTTTGTGAATGCCTGCGGCTTTGACGGACTCTGCAATGTCCGTCCAAAGCCGAATCAGTGTTTCAGCTTTTAAGGTCAGTGTGCCGGCAAAAGCCGCATGTTCGGGACTTAAACCAACGCTTTGCGTTGGCAGAACCAAGATGGACAAGTCTTTCGGGTTCAACGTGTCTGCAGTCGAAGCGGCACCCGCGTTCATACGGGTCATGGCTGAATGCAGCACGCCATTCACAATGTCAACATCGACCGACAAAGGCAAATGGGGCCCGTGCTGCTCGGTGGCCGCCAAAGGCAACACGGCAATAGCCCTCGACACATCAAGGCGGCCAAAGTCGTGGGTGGTCAAGTCGGACCAAAAGTGAATGTGATGTGACATGTCAATGGGGCTTTTCAATCTGTGCAGTTTAATGGAGGTGCAGGGTTTAAGGGCATGATTTTGCAGTGTAGAGTTAGGCTTTTGGCCTAGAGGTTCTTGCCCTTGTCTTTCTACCGCTTTCGCAACCTGCTTTTAAGCCTGCGCTGTCCGTTGGTAGGCATTGCTTTGCTCCTGATTTTGACGCTGAACGGACAAGCACAAACGCAGATTTTGAGCTCACGCCCCGCGGGTCAAATGGTTCAAACACCCCAAGTCAAAGCCACCCTGTTGGCCCAAGCGCCCAACGGCATTGAAGCGGGCCAAACAATTTGGCTAGGCCTGGAACTGGTGCACCAATCCCAATGGCACACCTATTGGCGCAACCCAGGCGATTCTGGTCTGCCCACAGTCCTTCAATGGAAATTGCCAGAGGGCATGGTTGCGGGCAACTTAATATGGCCAGTACCGCGCAGAATTCCCATTGGCCCCCTGGCCAATTTTGGTTATGAAGACACCCTGCTATTGGTCACGCCCATTCAAGTCAGCAAGTCTTTCAAACCGCAGGTCAACGAGAGTTCGGTTCAAATTGATTTGCATGCCAACTGGCTTGTTTGCAAACAAGAGTGCATTCCGCAAGAGGGGGATTTCAGTTTAAGGGTGCCCATCAAAGGCACCACATCGATGGCCCCAAGTGCATTTGAGAAGGCCTTGCAATGGCAAGCGCAGCCTTTGAAGGGCAAGCACCTGGCCCAGATTTCCCAAGATGGCCGTAGCCTTGAACTGTCATTGGCGCAGTTACCGCCAGAGCTCCAAAACACTGACTGGACAGTGTTTCCTCAAACCTCCAACGTGATTCAAAACAGTGCGGCACCCGTTGTTCAAACCAGTCGTTCTGCCGCAAATTCTGGCGAGATGGCCTCCGCTACAAGCGTGCGGCTGCAAGTTTCAAGCGAACGCATGGACAGCCCCCAACAAATGTCTTGGCTGTTGGTGCAAGGCAAGGCCGATGCACCAACAGGCCGACAGTGGACTGTCGAAACACCCGTTCAAGGCCAATGGCAAACGTTTTCGGACCCGCCGCCAAACTATAGCGCGACAGTTCTGCAAAAAATGGCGCCAGCCCTCCTGGCCCCTGCGCCTTGGGCCACTTGGGCCTTGGCCATGTTGGGGGCCTTATTGGGCGGCGTTTTATTGAATTTGATGCCCTGTGTTTTTCCCGTGTTGGCCATCAAACTCTTGAGCATCACACAGCTTTCTGATCGGCCCCGAGACATGCAGCGCTCGGCTTGGGCCTTCAGTGCCGGCGTCTTGATTTCTTTCTTGGTTTTAGGTGCATTGATGCTGGCATTGCGGACCGCGGGATCGCAAATGGGCTGGGGCTTTCAGTTGCAATCGCCTTGGGTGGTCGGTGCGCTTGCCATGTTGTTCACCGTGATCGGTTTGAACCTGTCAGGCATGTTTGAATTTGGCGCGTTCGTGCCCAGTTCAGTAGCGGGCTTTCAGTGGGCCAACCCCATCATCAATTCGCTTTGGTCGGGTGTGTTTGCAGTGGTCATTGCCTCACCCTGTACGGCGCCGTTTATGGGAGCCTCCTTAGGCTTGGCCATTGGTTTACCGGCTTGGCAGGCCTTGCCCGTTTTTCTAGCCATGGGCATCGGCATGGCACTGCCCTTCATGGCCATTTCTTTCAACACGGCTTGGGTCAAGTTCTTGCCTCGACCCGGTTCATGGATGCAGACATTTCGTCAGTTCATGGCCTTTCCCATGTACGCCACTGTCATTTGGTTGATGTGGGTTTTGGGCCAGCAGGTGGGCTTGGATGGCGTCTCTGGATTTTTAGCTTGCTTGCTCAGCTTGGCTTTATTGATCTGGGCACTGACACTGAATGGGAAAGTAGGCCGAGTGATGTCGGCCTTGGCTTTAGTCGTCTTGGCCTTGTCAATTTGGCATTGGGCCCCCATGTGGACCCAGGTGCAAACCCAAGCCGACACATCAAACAGCACGCCAGCCAATAAGCTTGGCCAATGGGAAGCATGGTCAAGTGAAAAAGTTGCCTTGGCCCTAAAGGATGGGCGGCCTGTTTTTGTCGACTTCACAGCCGCTTGGTGCGTGACATGTCAATTTAACAAGAAAACAACTTTTTCCGACGCCAACTTGCTGGCCGAATTGGCCAACAAGAAAGTTTTGCTGTTGCGAGCAGATTGGACCCGCTACGACCCCCTGATCACCGTCGCCTTGAACGAGCTTGGCCGCAACGGTTTGCCCGTTTACGCATGGTATGCACCGGGGCAATCTGTGCGTTTGCTCTCTGAATTGCCTACTGTGAACGAAATTCAAGGCCACCTTAGCCAAATCAAGGCTTCACCTGATAATTGAATGGCGGTTCGTCGTTCACGCCCTGACCTAGAGGCATTCTGCGAGAATGCTCCAGTCTTCGATTGAAACGAATAGAAATTTTCAGAATTCTTATGACTACAGCCAGTTTTGCTCCCCTTTCCAACGATACTTTTTTGCGTGCCTGTTTGCGACAAGCAACCGACCACACACCCGTTTGGCTGATGCGCCAAGCAGGTCGTTATTTGCCTGAGTATTGCGCCACCCGCGCCAAGGCTGGCAGCTTCATGGGCTTGGCGACCAATGTTGACTACGCCACGGAAGTGACCTTGCAGCCGCTAGAGCGCTACTCTTTGGATGCAGCCATTTTGTTCAGTGATATTCTGACCGTGCCTGACGCCATGGGACTGGGTTTGAGCTTTGCCCTGGGCGAAGGCCCTCGCTTTGCCAAGTCGGTGCGAGACGAAGCCGCCGTGGCTGAGCTACAAGTACCCGACATGGACAAGCTGCGTTATGTCTTTGATGCAGTGACTTCCATCCGCAAAGCACTCAATGGCCGTGTGCCCCTCATTGGCTTTTCTGGCAGCCCCTGGACCTTGGCCTGCTACATGGTAGAGGGCAAAGGCTCTGACGATTACCGCTTGGTCAAGTCCATGCTCTACAGCCGACCCGATTTGATGCACCGTATTTTGGAAGTCAACGCCCAAGCCGTCGCCAGTTATCTGAACACCCAAATTGAAGCTGGCGCTCAAGCCGTGATGATTTTTGACAGCTGGGGTGGTGTTTTGGCCGATGGCGCTTTCCAAGAATTCAGCCTGTCTTACACGGCCAAGGTACTGGCATTGCTGAAAAAGGAACACAAGGGTGCCACCATTCCGCGCCTTGTCTTCACCAAAGGCGGTGGTTTGTGGCTCGATCAGATGGGCCAATTGGATTGCGAGGTGCTGGGCCTAGACTGGACCATGAACTTGGGCCGCGCCCGTGAAATGGTGGGCGGTACGGTCGGTGGTCCTGGTAAAGCGCTGCAGGGCAACATCGATCCTAATGTGCTGTTTGCGCCGCCGGCACACATTCAAAAGGAAGTGATTCGGGTCTTGGACAGTTTTGGCAAGCCTCATGCCGACAAAAACAGCACCGGGCCCACGCACATTTTCAACTTAGGCCACGGCATCAGCCAATTCACGCCGCCCGAGCATGTTTCAGCATTGGTGGAGGCGGTTCACAATCATTCAAGAGCCCTGAGGCGCTGAAGCCAGAAAAAGCTTTTGCATACTGCAAACAAACCCACTTAGAGACCCAAAAATATTTAAATTTTTGGGTTTTTTCTATTGACTTATGCACAATAGCGCTGTCCATAGAATTTAAGATTCTGTTCTCGCTTACAGCCTTCGCGTCATCCCCCTGTGTTTTTTAAGTTGTTGTTTTTAATCATTTTTATGAAAGTGCTCAGTTCCCGGGCAATCCAATCAAAGCCTTATTTTTCAAGGGTTTGCGGGTCATCGCGCAGGGTTTTCAACAAAGTTATCCACAGTTTATTTGGACTGCATCTAAAGGCCATGAAAAACAACAACTTACCCGTTGTTTCAACAATATTTGTGAGCAAGAAAGTCACAAAATGCAAGGGTGCCTTCATGTTAATGCTGCTCACAAGGTTTTGAATGCAAAAGTGGCTTGATGTTGCAGTTTCTGTTCCCGCACACAGTCAAGTGGGCGGTTTGCTGACCTACGTCACCGAATTGCCTGCGTCTGTAGGTCAGTTGGTCAGAGTGCCTTTTGGAAATCGAGAGGTTTTAGGTGTGGTGTGGGGCGTTCACACCGCTGCGCCCGAGACACTGAGCACGCACACTTTGCGTCAAGTGATCGCAGTTTTAGAGGCTGTCGCGCCCTTAAGCGCGCACTGGCAGCAGCTGGTTCAATTCACAGCGCATTATTACCAACGCTCTTTGGGTGAAGTGGCGATGGCCGCTTTGCCACCTCAACTCCGAGACCTCACGCCCGTGCAACTGGCTAGGCGTTTTAAAAAACAAGCCACAACGTCTGAGACTTTGGCCACATCTCTACAGTCACCCTGGCCCTTGTCGGATCAGCAAGCCGACGTGTTGTCGCAAATGGCTGAGGCATCTGGCCCCTTTCTTCTTCATGGCGCCACTGGCAGCGGCAAAACCGAGGTCTACCTTCAAGCTGTTGCCAGGTGTTTGGCAGAAGACGCCAACGCACAAGCCTTGATGATGGTGCCGGAGATTAATCTCACGCCGCAACTCGAGGCACGCGTGAAAGCCCGATTTGGCGATGCAGGCGTGGTCTCTATGCACAGCGGCATGACAGGCCCCCAAAGGTTGAAGAGTTGGTTGGCGGCTCACCAAGGCAGCGCACGCATTGTGCTGGGTACGCGGATGGCCATCTTTGCCTCTATGCCGCACTTGAAGTGGATTGTGGTGGACGAAGAACACGATGCCAGCTACAAACAGCAAGAAGGCGCGCGTTATTCGGCCCGCGATTTAGCCATTTACAGAGCGCGGCTAGAAGGCGCAAAAGTGATCTTGGGTTCGGCCACGCCTTCTTTAGAAAGTTGGCATCACAGCAGGCCAGCGGCAGAAGGCGGGCGCTATTTAAGATTGCCCATGCCCGCGCGCATTGGTGCAGGTCAGCTGCCTTTTGTGCGCCGCGTTGACATGAACCATCAGCCACGCAAAACTGTCTTGTCTGCGCCCTTGATGGCCGCCATTCAAGAACGTGTGGCCATGGGCGAACAAAGCATGCTGCTGCTGAACCGACGCGGCTATGCACCCGTTTTGCATTGCGCAGATTGCGGCTGGAAAAGTGAATGCTCGCACTGCAGTACATTTAGGGTATTTCACAAAATTGATCGCACCTTGCGCTGTCACCACTGCGGCTTCACGGAGCGTGTGCCGCGCGCTTGCCCCGCTTGTGGCAATGCCGACATTGCGCCGATGGGGCGCGGCACCGAGCAGCTGGAAGAACATTTGGCCGAGCTTTTGATTGATGTTAAACGGCCCAATGGTGAACCTGTGAAGGTCATGCGCATTGATGCCGACAGCACCAAACTAAAGGGCTCGCTAGAAGCGCAATTGGCGGGGGTGCACAGTGGCGAAGTCGATGTGTTGGTGGGCACGCAAATGATTGCCAAAGGTCATGACTTTAGGCGCATCACTTTGGTGGCAGCAGTCAACCCTGATGGCGCTTTGTTCTCTAGCGATTTCAGGGCGCCAGAGCGCTTGTTTGCATTGCTCATGCAAGCAGGCGGCAGAGCGGGGCGAGATGCAGAGCAGAGTGCGGGCAGTGAGATGTGGGTGCAAACCTTTCACCCTTCACACGCCCTGTTTGAAGCGCTGAAAAAGCACGACTACCCTGCATTTGCAGAACAGCAATTGAAAGAGCGTTTGGAGGCGGGTCTTCCACCGAGTACTTTTCAGGCGCTGATTCGCAGTGACGCGCGAACGCAAGCGGTGGCACAAGCTTTTCTAAACCACGCAAACGCGCAGTTGCAATCTGAAGACGGCCTTGGCACCAACGACGCATCGGCCTTGGCCGAAGTGAGTGTGTACCCCGCAGTCCCTATGAGCATTCAGCGCGTGGCCAATGTTGAGCGCGCACAAATGCTGATTGAAAGTGCTTCCAGAAAAGCGCTTCACAGGGTGCTTGAATTGTTGCAAGAAGAGTTGCATGCATCGCGGTCTGCGCCGGAACACAAAGGCATGATTCGCTGGCTGGTGGATGTCGATCCGCTGGCCATTTAATTTGTGATCATTGAAGCAATGCGACCGCACCCGAGAAGGTGAGAAAGGCTGCGGCAGTAGAGACCAAAATAATTCTGGCGATGCGGCCATTGTCGGCGCCAAATCTTTCTGACGCCAAATCTTTCTGACAACATGGCCACATTGCTGGCGCTGGGCAAAGCCGCCACAAGCACCATCACTTTAAGGGTAAATGTATCAATGGGCACACCCATTGAAATGGCGGCCAAGCCCACCACTAAGACAAGAATAGGGTGCAAGAACAATTTGATGAGTGCAACCGGCACATAGTCTTTCCATGTCAGAGGGCCATGCTGTTCGTGGTGTGCAATTTTTTGGGAGCGCGCCAACACGGCACCAATGGTGAACAGTGCAACGGGCGATGCCGCATCGCCCAACAAGGTCACAGTTTTTTCTACAGGGCCTGGCAACTCAATTTGAAACGCAGAAAAAAGTGTGCCCAACAAAATAGCCCATGGCAAAGGATTCTTAACTACGCCAAGCAGTGCATTTTTGGCAGCTTGGCCTACGCCTTGCTGGCCTGCGCCATCCAAACGCGACAATGCAATGCAAAGCGATGTGGTGATGACCATGTCGATGACGATGGTGACGATGGCAGGGCCCGCTGCCGCAGTGCCTAGCAAGGCCACCAACAAGGGAACGCCCATGAAGCCGGTGTTGGGGAAGGCGCCGACCAAGGCACCAAATGCCGCATCGTTCCAGCCAAAGCGTTTGTTCATCGTGACGGCCACCACAAAGGCCACCATGACAAAGGCGCAAAATAAGTACATGAAGAAAGCGCTGGCATCTAAGAGCTGGGCAATGGGCGTGTTGGCGCCAAATCGGAACAGCATGCAGGGCAACGCAAAGAACAGCACAAAGCCATTCAAGCCTGGGATGGCTTCAAAGGGCAGCATGTGGCGGCGCGCCGCCCAATAACCGCAAAGTACCAAGGCAAAGAAAGGAAAGGTGACGTGCAAAACATCTAGCATGGTTCACATTGTGCCTTGGAATTTGGGCCCCGTTTTCCCGTCATTGCCCGCTATGATTCAGGTGCTTGCCGAATCTGCATTCCAATTCGGCTTTCCCTACTTTTACGCATGTCCATCCCCTACTCTGGTTTGAATCCGGCTCAACTCGAAGCTGTTCATTACGTCAAAGGCCCTTGCCTTGTGTTGGCGGGCGCTGGCTCGGGCAAGACACGTGTGATCACGCAAAAAATTGCCAGACTGATAGAAGTGGGCCTTGAACCCAAGCGGATTGCGGCCATCACTTTTACAAACAAAGCGGCCAGTGAAATGCGAGATCGTGCACGCAAGCTCATTGGCAAAGGCGCGCAAGAGGTCATGATTTGCACCTTTCATGCCTTGGGTGTGCGCATCATGCGCCAAGACGGGCATGTGCTTGGTTTGAAACCGCAGTTCAGCATTTTGGATTCAGACGATGTGATAAGCATTTTGAAAGACTGCGGCGGCACCACCGATGTCAATACCGCAAGGCAATGGCAATGGGCCATCAGTGCTTGGAAAAATGCGGGACTGACCAGCGCACAAGCGGAAGGCCTTGCTCAAAACGAAAACGAGCGCGTGGCCGCGCGCATCATGGACCGCTACGAAGAACGCTTGTCTGCCTATCAAAGTGTGGACTTTGACGATTTGATTGGCTTGCCTTTGAAATTATTGGCACAGCACCCTGAAGTGCGTGAGCGTTGGCAGGCGTGCATGGGCCATGTGTTGGTGGACGAATACCAAGACACCAACGCCACGCAATATGAGGTGCTCAAACACTTGGTCGGTGAACGAGCAAGGTTTACAGCGGTGGGTGACGATGACCAATCAATTTATGGTTGGCGCGGCGCAACTTTAGACAACCTGAAACGTTTACCACAAGATTTTCCGCAATTGAAGGTTGTGACCTTAGAGCAAAATTACCGATCGACCAGCGCCATTTTGCGCGCGGCCAACAACGTGATTGAGCCTAATCCCAAGCTCTACCCTAAAAAACTTTTTTCTGAATTGGGTGAAGGCGAGCCGGTTCGCGTTGTCGATGCTGACCACGAAGAACACGAAGCCGACCGCATGGTGGCTCGCATTCAATCTTTGCGTGCAGGCACCGCTACCACTTCCGGCGGCGTGCAATACCGCGACTACAAAGAGTTCGCCATTTTGTACCGCGCCAATCACATGGCCAAACCGTTTGAAAAAGCTTTGCGCCGTGCGCAAATCCCCTACAAGGTCTCGGGCGGGCAAAGTTTTTTTGACCGCGCAGAAATCAAAGATTTGTGCGCTTGGTTTCGCTTGTGGGTCAACAACGACGACGATCCCGCTTTCTTGCGCGCCGTGACCAGCCCGAAGCGCGGCATTGGCCATCAAACTTTGGCCGGCCTTGGTACTTTGGCAAGTCAGTACAAACTCAGTTTGTTTGAAGCTTTGTTTTCCAACAGTTTAGGCAGCAGGCTATCGGCGCGCGCAGTGGGCAGCTTGCATGAATTTGGCCGCTACATGAACGACTTGGAATACCGCGCCAAGCGCACACATGGTGCCGAAGATGCCAAAGCGTTTTTGTTGCAATGGCTCAAAGATATTGGCTACGAAAAACATTTGTACGATGGCGAAGACAACGAGAAAGTAGCGGCAGCGCGGTGGACCAATGTCTTGGAATTTTGTGACTGGATGTCAGGGCGTTGTGGCGGAACCATTGATGATGCGGCAGGCGTGAGCCTGATGGCGGAAACCAAATCGCTTTTGGAAGTGGCGCAAACCATCTCCTTGCTGTCCACCTTGAATGAGCGTGAGCAAGACCCCAATGTGGTCACCTTGTCGACACTGCATGCCGCCAAAGGTTTGGAGTGGCCGCATGTGATGTTGGTGGGCGTGAATGAAGGTTTGCTGCCTTTCAAAATGGACGAAGACAACAAAGAGTCCATCAACGCTGCCGTGCATGCTGAAGGTCAACTCACTAGGCTTCAGGAGGAGCGTCGTTTGATGTACGTGGGTATTACACGGGCGCAACGAACTTTGGCAGTCAGCTGGACCAAGCGCCGCAAAAAAGGACGCGAGACCATTGCCGCGCTACCCAGTCGTTTTATTGCCGAAATGGCGCTCGACAAAAATACGGTGAAAGAAGACCCAAGAGAAAAATTACGCGCGCTGCGAGCCGAGTT
>Ga0209768_10001568_pt1 | contig 14578 bp, 11 predicted proteins | sample LauGreSBDMM110SD_3_FD_187564 | JGI IMG/M metagenome (GOLD analysis project Ga0209768, IMG submission 187564) | Freshwater lake microbial communities from Lake Michigan, USA - Sp13.BD.MM110.SD (SPAdes) (version 2) | ecosystem: Environmental > Aquatic > Freshwater > Lake | place: Lake Michigan... | reverse complement strand
TGTGGTGAAAGGAGGGTAAAAGCTGTTGTGTGTGGCAACGACGCGAGCCGAGCAGCGCTCTGTTGCGCGCGCGGAGGAGGATACGTGGTTTTCGTGGTCGGTTTCGCGGCCCGCGCACTCATCTCGATCCGCGCTCCTACGCTCTTGCGACAATCCGAACGTTCACTTCAAACCAGAGCATACGGCCGGAGCAGAATCACCGGAGACGCGCACGCAAACGCGCTTGCTGCGCGCGGGCACGCGACTGTTTTTGCCTCCGCGCGCGCACCGGCCTGGTCGCGTAGCAGCCCCCGTGCGTGCATCCATCACCTGTGTATGACGATATAGTTCACGGCAGAGGTATAGTTGTAAAATTGTATTTGAGAATTGTAACTTATATTGACGAAATAGCCAATAGGCAAACCAACCGATAGACTTATTACTGATAACTGGACCAATTAACCAGTTACGTGGTAGCTACAGGGTTTCAGATAACTGAGCCAATAGGCAAACCAACCGATAGACTTATTACTGATAACTCGACCAATTAACCAGTTACGTATTAGCTACAGGGTTTCAGGTAACTGCCAATAGGCAAACATCTATGATTAGGGGTTAACCGCAACTACAGATAAAGCAAAATATACCAATGTTATCAGAGTGAGATAAGATTTCAAGCATTTTATATAAATTTGAAAAATATTCTATTGACACACATTCAGAGCATTCTTTGATTCGGTTTTGAAGTTCTTGTAAGTCATTTAGTGTTAATAAATCGTGAAATTGGTGACATATTTCTATATTTAAGTACGACAAATCATTCTCTAAGCTTTTGAGAGTTTTTATACGATTATTACTATTTAACTGCTCACTTTTCAAATAAAAATCTATAATGATTATTGTTGAGCATAAACTTTTGATTTTCTTTAAAACCGCCCTTTTATCAGTAATGAACTCAAGGTAATGTTGGAGTACTATCGTATCATAGTTATCAGGAATTTCCAAATCCTCAATATAACCTTGGGTAACTTCATGGCCTAATGATAAACAATGTTCGTATTGTACGCGTGATGGTGTGATACCCTTTGCATGTGTCAAGTTTGAACATATATATTGCAGAGAATACCCCCATCCACACCACCAGTGACACCAAACAACTACAATATTACTTTCCGTTTTGACAAATTTGCTGAAAATGCTAAACATAATTTTTTGTTGATCATTGGGCACTCCATTGAAATCACATAATGTATCATCATTGAAGATATGGTGCCAGATAGTGCTAGGAAAATCATCAAATAAAATAACGTCCTCATGAGGTGTGTGTGTTGGTGTGCTTCGTGACTCCAATTTCGTTTGACTTTCATCGTTTTCCTTGTTTGGTGCGTTATCCAATAATGCGTCTTTTACCTCCCTTATAGTTGATATGGCTATGTTGCTATTTGAAATAGTAAAATCAGTCGAACCCACTTTAAAAGCGTCTTGATCATGATTTATGTTGAAATCTGTTTTGTAGAATCGTTCAAGGTAGTCTATTCCGCTTCTAATGATTCGATTTTCTGTGTGAAATATTGAATCTTCAGAGAAAATTGATGTGAAAAGTGAGAGATACTTCGAGTGGTTTTCAAACGTAAATGTTGTATCAACAATATGTATGTAAATACGATACAACGTTTGTGAATTTTCAGAATGAAAGGTTCCAAAGGACGATGTGACACATAAAAAACTCCAAAAAATGATTGGAAATTCCACTCTTAAATTACCTGAATTTGGATCAATCCATATATCAAGAGCATCCTCGTGTGAAACTACTGGTTTTTTTATCTTTATGTTTACATAATTATGAAGATCAATCGTATAATTAAACAAAACAATAGGTTTAATTTCACTTTCATAATTATGACCATGGTTTGAAAAAACCTTTATAAAATTTGGAATAACCCCCTTACACAAGGGGCATGGAATGACATCCTCAATAAGGGATAAGAAGACTTCAAAAGCATTCATTTGATCCACATTACATATAGAAAACGGATAAGAGTGGATAATTGACCAGAAACAAGAACCCCATGAGTCACTCATGCCTTTACCTTAATTTTAGAATATAAGATAAAGCAAAACCATTATGACTCTTTTATTTGATTCGGTAAAAATAAAAATAGGTGAGAACTTCCAATCAATAAGACATGAAACAAGGATACCTTCAACAACGTTATTCATACAAAGTCATTTATACCAATCATGTGAGGAAGTTCGTAAGTTTGTGAAAGATCACATACATGAACACCGTTCAATCGTGATGGCCTCAAATGAACACGATACGACGGATAACGAATTGTTTTTATGCTCAGAAAAGCAAATAGTAGGCTTGAATTTATATAGCCATCAACTTGTCATTTATAAACAATGTGATAAACTGTTATTTGAAACACATTTTACATTCGTTTCATCGAGATTGCGAGACGAACGGGTATGTACCGCATTTGAACATTTTGTCGCATCAAATGTGTCTGATATATTAATAAGACAAACCGATAATTATAATGTTTATTTTGTCCTCGCAACAGCTTTGAAGGTTGAAGATGTAGCTGATCATTTGTCTTGTATTATATTGAGTCAAGGAGTTCAGATAGATTTACGTAAATTTTTCGGTTATAGACTTACAAAAATAGGTTTCAATTTTGAGGCAAATAACCACAACTATTACCTTAAATTTTGTCTTGATCGTTTTTAGATTATTCCATTATAGGTTATAAGACATCGAATGACATCTTATATTTCAAATCCAAATGATGTTCCTATAGTTCTCAACGGCCCAATCTCGTTTTCAACATTGAAAGACGTTTTTGGAACGGGAATAGGGACTACAACGAATATGAAATTTTCCTATGTTAAGAGTGATATTTTACCATTGGGGCAAACAAACTCATTAGGATCATTCCGCGGCAAAAATCTTCCGGATCCCCCCCTCACAATTGTTGCTAATAGCCAATTCACAGGACGGTCAGGGTACGAAGAAGTTGATACAAGTCTCGTAGAAGGAGTAGACTTTAATTTCAGAAAACGTGTAAACAAAATTTTCTTGACAAGTAATGTTGTCGTTCAACCACTTTCTGGTGTTTACGATGGTGTTTTAAATCTCGAAACGATCACCAATGAAACAGCTAACTCGACGGTATCATTAGAAACCTATAAACCTGTCTTACCAAAGATATATGAAAACACTTCCGTGTCAATGAATGTAAAATTTAGAAAACGGAATGCGGTTATAAAAACCCTTAACACCCGGATAATTGATGCAAACGATGTTATAACACAAATGAAGGTTAAATATACTGTGCCAATAACATCATCTTCACTTCAAACATATCATGGCCATCACCATGCTTCATCTGGTTATGGGGGTAATGGTCATATTCACTGCACACATACGGGAAGTGATAAACCTCAACATACGGGGTCACCTGCAAATTGTCATGTGAACAACAATAGACGTGATGGAACACATCACTCAATTTTCTCGTGTGGTGGGAACGGGACGATTAGTTGTTCTCATACTGGTGGTGGTACCGCGATCGGTAGTCCCAACTGTTCTACTTCTTCTCCCAATAATGGACACCATCATTCTAAATATAGTTGTGGTGGTAATGGACAAAAAGGCTCTCCAAGCTCCCACGATGGTTACCACCATGGTACTCATACACTTCATTCCGGTCAAACTTTTCATAATCACGTCCCATCTCATGGTGGTGCCAACCATGGATACCATTGTAACCATTGTTTTAAACATAATAGATCAGGACATGGACTATATACTGCTTACCACGACCACAGTGATTGTTATGATCACTATGCAGGGCATAGAACATTCCATGGTTGTCATACTAACCACCATGCTACCGGGCAGCATCAACACAACTGCGTTCATGATGGCTCACACGCGAATAATTGCAACTCTTCCGCCAAAACTCATCATAGCATTACTTATAGGGATACTTCTGCTTCAAAAACCTTTACTAACACATCTTCTGATTTGACAGAAGCATCCTTTACATCAACTCTAGCCTCAGACACATCCCAAGCAGGGTCTTGTTTTAACCAACGCACATTGAATCTTACAAGTTCCCCTTTTCATAACGCAAACCCCCATACAAGTGTAACGTGTACTTCAAGATATAAACTCGGAGTGAAGCCAAGTTGGACGACAAAGACGTATGAAGTTATGAAAGGAGTGAGCATCGCAAGTGCTTAACATTTTTAACGAAAGTCGTGTTTTTTATAATGAATGATTTAAAACAATAACCCAATAATTTGAAAATTACCAAAATGCCTCCAATGTATTTACTGAGCCGTGATGGCGTTTTCATTTCTCAGAATGAAAAAAACTTGCGGCAAATAAATTGCATATTCTCAGAGTGTGTGAAAGGCTTTACTATGTTTAACCATGTGGCAATAATATTGACGATGAAAAATTTATTTTATAAGTTACATGAGTCAGCTTTCACAAAATTTACTTTGGATGCCTTCAGTGAACCTATCAAGTCAATACAATTTGCTTTTGATGAGGCCTTACACGAATGCTTGTTTTTATTTACGAATTCAGGTCAGGTCTACAAGTGTGAAATCGATTACTATAAAAATATAAAAGCAGAACACACTCTTGTTGCTAATCTCCAAGAATTATCAATTGTTGAAACCTTCCAAAGGGACGGATTATGGTACATTATATCTACAAAAAGTCAAAATGTTATTTTGGATATTTATTCAATACAATTTAGTCACCTTTATACATTGAACATAATGGTACTAGAAAATACATTAGCGTGCGTAGATGTTCACATATTGGGAACTCATTTGTATATTGGAACACAAGATCAGATCTTCGTCTACGATTTAATTTTGAAAACAATTCAAAAGATAATATGCGTTAAGGATCTAAGATGCATGACGATTGATAAGCAACTTATTACTTTTCAAGACAATCTTGAGGTTGTTATTGGTGAAACAAATGAGGTAATATTCGAGTTACCCGAGGGCTTTCTTCCTTATAAATGCTTTTGTGAGAATGATTCAAGATTTAATCTAAACTTACAATTTAGCCCTTTCGTTTGGTCGTTGCCTTTACATTCCGTCGCACCACTTTGGAACCATGCGATGAAAGATATAAAATGTCATATGCATGACAATGTCGAGGAGTTTGACATAGAGATGGTGTATCCTAAGAGAAGTGGGAACCCTATCAATTTGTCAAAAATAAATTTCACCAAAATTATAGATCCAATTGTCTACGGTTATAGGTCTATTCTCGTTGAAAGACAAAAGTCTCATACTTGGTCAATACTTCATACCATTGCATCATCCCCAAACCCACGCAGGGTTGTTGAGTTCTTCTCGAAAAGTAGTGATCATTCTGATCATTCATTTGGGGACTCTTTCATGTTTTATGTACATCCTGTGTCTAACAATACTCACTTCATACCAAGTCATCCCAATGAAGCAAGTACATTCTGTGTAGAAAGAGATCGTGACTTGTGGTTAGCAAGGTCAAGTGGTTTAAGAGCACATCTATTACAACAAATATATTTCAATAATTAAAGTTTGGCCAAATGTCATTTATACATGTTGACAACATCATTATTGGATGTGGTCCTGCCGGACTACAAATGGGATACTTCTTTCAAACCAACGGCATTGACTATATAATACTTGAAAGGTCCGAATTTGTCGCATCGTTTTTTAAAACATATCCAAAACAAAGAAGATTAATTTCGGTTAACAAGGTTAATTGTGGTAATACGACAGTCGAAAATATTTTACGTTATGATTGGAACTCATTATTGACATTTGATAAAAAACCTCTACGATTCAGTGACTATGATAGAGAATATTATCCGTGTGCGAATTCACTTGTGGAATACCTTGAGGAATTTCAAAAAAGACATGAAATCAAATGTAAGTTCAATGTTAATGTCATGAATGTGACATTGAACGATGTAAATAAATTTATTGTACACACATCGGATGAAATTTATGTATGTGATCGTTTGTTCATGGCAACTGGCTTAAAACCAAAAACACTTACCAACACAAAGTTGAAGAAAGCCAATTTGTTTACTTACGATACTTATCCAAGTGATCCAATCTTTTACATCAACAAAAATGTTCTCATTTTGGGTGGAGGTAATGCAGCCTTCGAAGTTGGTAATTATATTAATAGCTACACTGATAAGCTTACAATTTGTGGTGCCGAACGCTTTGCTTGGAACACTCACTATCCCGGAGGCATTCGGAGTATAAACATGCCAATTCTCGATTCATACTACCTCAAGTTGAAAGTCAATCTTGATTGGACGAATAAAAAATATGCTCGGTTTGATGAAAAGTATCATAATTATATACAGCAAATTGAAAATGATAATATGGATGATGTATTTGATGTGGTCATTTATTGTGGTGGTTTCGGACCTAATCTTGATCAAATGAATGAACTTAAACTTGATAAGGATGTCAATGGCTTTCCATCATTGACCTCTTTTTATGAATCAACATCGCATAAGAACTTATTTTTCATGGGAGCTTTATCCCAATCAAATGACTATAAACACGGAACATCCGCATTCATACATGGGTTTAGATACAATTCTCGTCTTGTTTTTGAACATCTATATAACAAACACACTTTTTTAACTTCCTTCAATATAAGCGATGTTCAGAAAAACATAATGAATCAAATAAATACAAGTTCGGCCCTCCTGCATCGTTTTGACTACTTTTGTGATTACATATTTTTTACTAAAACACATCAGATTCATTACTATCATCTTCCATGTGAGCTAGTTTATGAAGGGGGTTTCCCAAACATTCTAAAGAACCAAAGTATCGAGAATGCGAAAGTCGTCATACAAGTAAAATTAGGTTATGACCAACGAAATTTGTTTAATAAATCTTTTACACAACCGCAAACAGGACATCCATTGTTCAAAGATAAGTCCGTCTTTTTGCATCCGATTTGTAAATTATTTTATTTGAACAAAGGACATTATGAAGAAATGTATAGCCTACATCTACCGGAACATGCCTTTAATGAGTTTGATGGGATTCGCAATCACAGATCTCTATTGATGACACTTCTTCAATATGCAGATCTATATAGCGTACGTGATGATCTTACTTCTCATTTATTTACTTCTATGGAGCTCTTGACGCGTGTTTCTTTCCTAAATAATAAATAATTGTTGATATAAACGTTTTCTTCTTGTTTTGTTGCAGTATGTCACATCTTGAAACGTTCTTTGAAATACAATGCATCAAGTCTGTTTTGTTCGGCCCTCAAATACCTACAAAAAGCTTACCTAAGGTGTATCATAATAATTTAGTTTTGGACGACTCATCACTTCAAGAGTGGAATTCCGCATTTGATTCAATTGATCCAAAACCTGTTACATTACTACCGGAATCCCTATTGTTACAATCGCTCATTCAGAAAATAAAGGAAACATACCCGATTCTTAAAACACAAGCAAAATTGTTACCATCACAAATCTATCAATGGCGTACAAGTAGCCTTCCAACGATGGACTTGAATTTTTTAGATGATTTTGTACATGCTAAGGTTGTCGTGATTGTAAAGCAAGGAAATCCTTCCCTTGGAATAATTTCGGATAACCTTCATCATATTGTTTGTAATGGTTCGAGTTGCATCGTATATTCTGGTCTTCATGGCTTTACATACGTTCAGAATGAGTTGTCGAATGAATTGTTATCTTCGACTAGGATGATAGTTTTAGCGTTTTTGATCCCATTATCTGTATATTTTGAATATTGGAATGACAAAAGCTTTCTACAATCTCAAAAAACCAAAAAGGCAAGACTCCTTAAGGAGTTACATTCAAGAAAGCTCAATCACATATGTAAACTTATTTCACCTCGTGAACATGTTTTCCATTGGTGTAACGATAATGTCAAGAGTCAATTATGCAATATTTTCATAGATGATCCTATAATCAAGGATCTACGAATGATAGCCACAAACATAAAATCAACAAATCCATTAAAGGGAAAGCATTTTAATTGTTTAGAATGGATTGATGAGGGTTTTGAGTTCTTTAATACTTCGATTGTTCGCGAGCTTCATGATGAATTTTGTCAACATATGAGTCAAGCACATTTAATTGACTATTTCAAACTCGATAACATAATGTACATGGAAGTATTAAATGGAGGCTTCTTTGAAGATATGAGCGAATGGGTGGGTTCCCAACATTTCCCTCATGGAAAGTACACTTCATATTTTATCACGTTAGATGATGCATCCTCAAAATTTTATATCAATGGACGGTTGTCGTCCTTAGACCGAGGAAGTGTTTGGAAAGTTTCTTCAGAAGACCAAATCGGCATTTCGTTGAATATGGGCCGTATGGTATCATTCGTAAGATTTAATTACATTATTTAAATCATATGTTCTTAGAAAGATACAGTTTATAAAGTTTTCAATATGAATGCATATGATGTTATACTTTGTTCGGGAACATCTCTTCGTTATACTTCACTTGATACGGAGGGCTTGGAATTGTCAAAAGAAATACCATTCGTACCATACCTTGATAAATCATGCATTTATCAGAACTCTTTATTTTCAAACAATGATGGTTCAATTACACAATATAAAATCATAAACACCTCTGATGAATTTGAATTAAAAACGACAACACATATTGAATGTGAATATGAGATTGTGTGTGAATCGAATTTATGTGTTTCATATTCTCGGTATGGCCTGGGACTAGTGAGTTCAAATGAAGGGCTCTTATCGTGGTTTGGAATAGATGAAACAGGAAAATTAAAACAATCAGTGATGAAGTTTAAAATTGGTATCAAAGGCATTATATACATCATGCATCAAGACATGTTTCTTTATTGTATATCTAGGGGACATACTTACGACACTCTGATTATATTGGCCCCGGACTTCCATGTTTTTGGATCCATAGTACTCCCAGGAAAAGTTAAGCATCCTCTTCTTTTTGGTAAACAACTTTTATACATAAAGAATGAGTGTCTTTATGAATTTTGCATGTGCACTTCAAAGGAAACCCTTTTATACGACGCAAAATGTGCAATTGAGTTCTTCACAAAAAATCATAAAAATGAATTCATAATATGTATGGAAACAAAAATAATGATAGGTTCATTAGAAGACCAATGCTTTACATTGCGAACTTCCTTACCATCGATCGGATGCATTTTCATGTTATCTCTCACATTTGGGTGTGACTTTCGTCAGTCAATGTGTGACTTGAATGATTGCCATGTCCAAACATATTTCAAGGACCAGCTTAACGATGATTGCTCATCATTATGCGACATTTTAGTTGAATTTGCATCGATAATCCACCTCAATGAGTGTGTACATTCTGAAGTCTTAAAATATTTGACACATCAAAATAAACTAACAATAAAAACTTTTAGAGACCTATATTCGTGTATATACATGGGAAACTGTATTCAATCAATTTTTGATCATCCTCACAACATGTTCGATAAGCATTCAAATTATCAACATATTTTGAAGGACATGAATCATATCGTATCAACTGATGATTTCGAAGGTAAGCTTACCCTTGATGAAAGCCCAATAATGGTTAAGCTCAAATCGTTCTTATTTGATAAGGGTGTGAATATTCATCCATTTTACGTGATGTCGGGATCTTTTCATTTTATTCCGCCAAACCATGGAAAAGGATGGCATCATAATATTGAAAGTGTACCTAATAGTGTTTGTGATGTTATTTACTTTGTAGCCACTGATGTTTTAACGTATGGAGGGTCATTCTTCTTGTACAGGCATCCTAATTCAAAAGCAATTCATGCAGTTCCTGATATTCATGGAACTATGAAGCAATTCTTTTTAAAGCAAGACAAGAGCAATCCATTGTGGCACGCCATAGCAAGTCATTCCGCTACACGAGTAAGCTTAGGATTTTCCAAAAGGGTTGACATGCAAGAACACGATTTACATAGGCCATCGTAGTTTTGTGTACATAAAGATCTTGTCATATCCTGACAACCTCATTTCTACCAACATATTACAATGCATGGAGACTATTGGATAATTACAGTCATGAGTGTTAAAATAAAACACACTATCATCAAAGTAATACATTCCAATTGCACTATTATTAAATGTATATTGACACGGATTTATAATCTCATCGCATCGTTTTTTATAGTAAGTGTGTAGAAACGCCGTCGGCAAACATGAATAACGTCTCTTAAAAATTGCTTCTTTTTTAAAGATAAAAATACCACCATTACATGAAACCAGAGGTATAAGGTTCATATCTTTCTCAAAGGTACTTGCTATAGTTTTTCTATACGCGGGCTCAAAGTATTCTTGCCCTATTACCTCAGGACCAAATGGAAACTCAAATGTACGGTAACTTACAATATCAGCAACTCTACCTTCTGCATCATAACCGTATGCAATTAGTGCGTCAAAATCAATCGGTGGATTTTCAAGAGTAACTGCTAGTTGTTCAATAGGCAATATATTGCCATCATTTATGTTTAGCATCAATATGTACTGAGATGAACTATAGGATTTAGAACTTTCAATAAAGTCAAGAAGCTTATTTCTAGCTTGTGATAAAAGTTCGTTTTGACAACGGTTATTTTTAAAATCTCGGGCAATTGAAGCTAGATCTATCTCCATTAATGTCTCACATTTGATGTGCACAAAATGAGAATCCCGTTGCCACGATGAAAGAAACTCTTTTGTTCCGTCTTCTGAGTTGTTTTCATACACAAACAACTCTATTGACTTTTCACAATTTTGGATTAAGTTTTCTATACTTCTTCGAAATTGTGGGAGTTCTTTGATGCAATCTTTTAAAGAACATCCTATGATTATATCACACATATCTACACTTAAGCAAGTTGAGGCTTTAAGTATTTATTGATTTTATGTATAGCGCTCAACTCTTTTGTGAAGAAAGGAGGTACTCTAAGATAGAAAAATTCCCCCCGTCCTCCAAAGAATACCCAAATTTTTACAGTTGTTCATCATTTTCATTTGAGTTGATGGAAGGTGAGGCAATTGTGATTCCTAGTGGGTGGCTACATTATGTTGAGTCGAAGGAAGGATCAGACGATTCGAATTATAATCTTAATATTGCAACAAATTATTTCTACAAACCAAAACAGCAAGAGTCAACTATCTTTGAACTTTCGCAAATGCGCCATAAAGGTATGAAATCAATCGAGATGTTTCAATCTTCAAATATATGTAGCGAAACCATATGTCATGCATTTGATACTAATACTCCGGTAAGGATATCTGGTATTTTCCATGACCATAAACAGTTATCTTCAAGCGTTCTATGTGACATGTTTTCATCAAATGAAATTACCGTTCATGTAAGTTGCAATACATGCTTCGTCCCGCCAAACGTTATTCCATTTAAAAATACTGAAATGGCTTCACATCTCGAAACAATTTCTTTTGATGATTTCTTAAGAAAACCTAAAAACGAACATGGAAAGGAAAACTATTACATAATGGACAATTCGGAATATCGTAAAGAGCTGAAAAACTATCAGCCCTCATTCTGCCCTCAAACTCAAAACTATGATACCCTTGCAACAAACTTATGGGTAAATATGGGCAATATAAACACTCTATTACATTTTGATCCGTTCGACAATCTTTTTATTCAACACAGAGGAAGCAAAATGTTTATCTTGTTTCCACCATTTGAACATAAACATCTCTATATGCTCAACCCATACCCTATAGATTTTGTTCTCTCACTCAAAAATATGTTATCATTTTCACATAGTAAAAGTTTTCCATGCGTTCAACCGTATAAAAACATTTATAACAACTCATTATGCCGTTTAATTATAGAAGAATTTAAAACAAAAGCTATTGATAATCATTTCGAAATCACACCAAAATCAAGGCTTTTCATTTCTATTAAAGAACGCCTCTTTGAGGTGTTCAATGAGTACAAAAGAAGTCTTGAATGCAATGATGTACTTCCATACAAAGTCCCGATAGTGAATGGCATCTCAACATTTAATATGTTTATGTTTCGTGAAAAAGGATGGCAAACAAAATGGATATCAGCAAAAATGGACATAATTCAAAATGGTGAAAGAATTTCGTACACCTCAACAAACTTTATCGTATTTCTGAATGATGTCGATGATGGTGGTGTTCAAATTATGGATATACACTTTCCATGTGATCAAGGTTGTACTATTATATTTCCAAGATCTAGTTTTATACCTTATCGAATAAAAGCACCGTCATCACAAAATGTTTATTTCTTAAGTGGATCGTTTACATCATCTGTATAAAGAGTTGAAGTGATGACTTTTCCACTAATATATAGCTTGAACTTAAGAGAATCTCTTAATTCTTTTAGTAGCTCTTATTACTTTGTTACTTACATGGGGCGGCCTACACATTTAAATCATTTCATACGTATTTACGACGATGTTCTTCCATCGTCTTTCTTGACAAATGTATTAAGTAAAGAGCTTGTTTTTCAACCTTGTACGATAAATGATTCAAAGCTGGACGATAATATTCGAAGATGTGTTGGCCACTCATTTAGGTCAGACTCGGTTGAATTTGACTTGATTTGGAACTCCATTGATTTGATTATAAAAGACTACTGTAAATTTATTGGATCCAATTTATCAATTCAAAAGAATAGCGATGGATACTCTCTCATCAAATACTGCGCAGGTGGTTTTTATAGAGAACATGTAGACATGGAGTGTTCTATAGGAACTCCATGCCGTATACTTTCTATCATCATATTACTAAATGACGATTTTGATGGTGGCGAGCTATCATTCTTTAATGACACTTACGTCGTTAATTTAAAAAGGAATCAAGCCATTGTTTTTCCATCAAACTTTATGTTTCCACACCAAGTCAGAACTATATCAAAAGGTAGCCGTTATTCAATCGTTACATGGGTGTCATGATTACTATTACAATCCTTTAATGTTATAGGTACATCGCAATCCGAAACTTTAATACAATCTTCCGGAAGGCCCCTTTTAAACAGGTCCTTACCCGTTTGTATACAATCTCTCATATGTTCTTCTGTACGAAATGACTCATCATCACATTCACGATGAGCAAATGAAGATAACTTCCGTACTAGATCTGCTGAATTCATGAAGTAACTAAGGTGCCATCCTGCGTCTCGTAAAACTAATTTTGGGTTATAATTTATGCGCAATGTTGAAAACCCCTTGTCATTCATTTTACTTCCTGGTAACAGAAATGTTTTGTACCACATGTATTGTTTTTTCCAATTGAAGTTGTAATATAGAAACATCATCTCTAGAAAAATTGGCTCATTATAGGTAATCATTTCCATCATTTTATCTTTAACTAAAGTCTCATTTTTTGGAATCTCGTCAACATCAGCAACGATGACAATGTATTGGCTTCCTTTATATTTAGTTTTTATGTAGGACATAGGTGAATCTCTTTGAAACATTTCTCGAAACCAGTGCTCGTGATTTGATGCCATCCATTGATGATGCGAATTCATGGCAAACCAATCGGGGGTCATCTCGGGAAAATCATGAATAATTATCCATTTTATTTTATGCTCGTATGGGGTGAACCAATCTTTATGTATAATTGAATACAATTCTTCCTTTTTCTTGTTAGAATGAGTGTGCCAAGCCTCTACGATTACGAATTCATCAACAAATGGTTCAAGATACTTCAATCTTAGCTTTACAATGCATTCTCCATTAAAACTAAATGTGTCAATAACCTTGATCATGTAATGTTCTTTATTCATATCAAGTTAAGGACTTAAATAACATTTTCATCATTTTTAAAATTTTCTCACATGATTCTCTTCTCAGGTTGTTGACGTGTGTAGATGTCTTAATTATTTGTTTGAATATTGAACTGTTGTTGAACGTGTCTTCTTTCACGAATTGAAACATGATCATCATCATCAGGCCAAATGAAAACGAGTCGACTTTTAATGGAGAGAACGTTTGTGTTGGACTTGCGAGAAGGTCCACATATGCCTTTTCAATGTCGCACAGCGATGGCCAAAACTTCGTATACATGGTGCTGATTTGCTCACGATCTTCATCCGAAAAGACAGAGTTGAGTTGGAAGAGACGCTTGAGCCGGTATTCGGCTAGGTTGGCTTCCGTGATGGGTTCATTTATAAGACGTTTGTTCATAACCCAATACTCTGGAGGGTGGATCCAGTAGTTTTTCCCTAAGAATGGGTTGTTTAGTGTAAGAAGTTTATCATTAGGTGTCATGAACCCAAAGTCAATAAGTCGTACTTCTTTTTTGTCGTTGATCAATATGTTATTTGGTTTGATGTCTTGGTGGGCGTAGCCCGCTTTCTCATTTAAGATAGTGAGGGCCGTAGCAACTTTGATCATGATTTCTATAAACTCTTTGAAGCTGATCCCACCATCCTCTTTGTATCGCTTTGTCATATAGTCGTACAGCGTTTCCCCGCCATTCAAGCTTATTAATTGGCTCATTTCGTTTTCACCATCTGTTGAGTTTGGTGCTTGTGCTTGGTCCGTTGTT
>Ga0209768_10001565_pt1 | contig 14605 bp, 13 predicted proteins | sample LauGreSBDMM110SD_3_FD_187564 | JGI IMG/M metagenome (GOLD analysis project Ga0209768, IMG submission 187564) | Freshwater lake microbial communities from Lake Michigan, USA - Sp13.BD.MM110.SD (SPAdes) (version 2) | ecosystem: Environmental > Aquatic > Freshwater > Lake | place: Lake Michigan... | reverse complement strand
CCTTTTTACGTGCATTTCCTGTTCCCTTTTCTCGATTTGCGTGTACTACGCGTCTTACGTTTACTGCGGATTTTAAAGCTCTCCAACTACAACACAGCGCTACAAGATTTATTCCAAGCTGTGAAATCTGAAAAACAAGCCTTTGGCTCCGCCTTATTTTTACTTCTGATTGCGACTATCGTTGCAGCATCGTTGATGTATTTTGCAGAAGGCCATGCGCAACCTGAACACTTTGCATCTATACCCGCTGCTATCTATTGGGCCATCATCACCATTACCTCAGGCTATGGCAATGTAGAACCAATGACACGCGCTGGAGAAATCATCGCCCTACTCACTGGCTTTTTAGGTGTGTGTATGGCGGCGATCATGACCGCGATTGTCGCCTCCGCATTTTCGAATCAAATGTCGCGTAAGAAAGCGACTTTTATGGCGCAACTGCGTGAAGTACTCTCTGATGGCCAAGTTAGTGTTGCAGAAAGCGAAGTCTTACAACGTATGCAGCGTCAATTCCGTCTCACTGATGATGCAGTAGCAAATATGATGACTCAGGTTAAAAAAGAACTGGGAATTAAAGACTAAGCCCAATATATTTTTAAACTCCCTGACAATCACTTATTTTGTTTTATGTAGTTCCTATGAAAAAAATTAAACGCCGTATTTATGAAATTCTAGATGGCTCGGTACATGATACCGCTAGCCGTTTTTGTGAGATTTTTATTGCATTCGTAGTTGTCGCCAACGTGCTCGCGATTATTTTAGAATCCGTCCATACGCTGCATGAAGAATATGCATCTTATTTTCATATTTTTGATTTAGTCAGCGTGATGATTTTCTCTGCTGAATATGTCTTACGTGTGTGGACTTATAGCGAGAAGTACAGCAAAGAAGAAGGCGGTGCTTGGCGTGGTCGCAAAGAATATATCTTTAGTTTTTATGGCTTTATCGATTTCTTTGGCACCATGCCGTTTTATGCGCAACTGCTGTTCCCTGGTTTGGATTTACGCGTACTGCGTATCTTCCGTCTTATGCGAATTTTTAAATTATCGCGTTACAACCATGCGCTACAAGATTTATTAGAGGCGATTAAAGCAGAAAAAGATTCTTTCACCTCTGCTTTATTCTTGGTGCTGATTTCTTGTCTCTTATGTTCTTCTTTGATTTATATCGCTGAAGGTCATGCTCAGCCTGAAGTTTTCCCCTCCATACCTGCAACGATGAAGTGGTATTTGCTAACCATTATTTCTGGTTGGGGCAATGTGGATCCAGTGACTATGTTTGGCACGGTACTTGTGATCATCACACAAGTGTTAGCGATTGCCTTAGCAGCGATTTTAACTGGTGTAGTAGCAACGGCTTACACCACACAAGTTGAGCGTAGAGAAGCGATTTACGAAACAGAAATTCGTGAAGCCTTAGCTGATGGCGTAATAACTGAGGAAGAAACCGAACACCTAGAAAGACTGAAAGCGAAATTTGGTATGACTGATGAGCAAGTGGAAGCCATTGCTCAGCAGGTGAGAGCTGAGCATGAAGCTGCGGCTAAAAAACAAGCTAAACCAAGCGCTCCTAGAAATCCAAGAACAAAACCGAAAGAAAATGATCTGTTAGAAAATACTGACTCTTTATCTAATGATGAAGAAAAAATAATAAAGCCGAAGCCAGCAAAAAAACCCGCTATAAAAAAAATAGCAAAAACATCGGATACGACTAAGACTAAAAAATCAAAAAAACAGAAAAACAATGATGATGATTAGTAGATGATATTGAATAAATTTTCTGAATCTAATTTTATTATTTAAAAATTAAAATTATATTCATCTATTTGAACCTGTTTTTGAAAGCCGCATAACATGATTGAATTTTTTCAAAATTTAAACTGGATCATAGTTGGTCAAATTATCTTGATCGACATTTTGTTAGGTGGCGATAATGCGATTGTGATTGCCTTAGCTTGTCGACATCTCCCAGAAAAAACGCGCTTTAAAGGCATACTCTGGGGTACGGCTGGTGCAATTGTTATTCGTATCGTACTGATCGCTTTTGCCGTCACCTTATTAGAGCTCCCCTTTTTAAAAATCATAGGCGGCTTATTACTACTATGGATAGGTGCTAAGTTACTCGTCGAAGAAGATGAAGCGCACGATCACATCAGCGGTAGTGATCGTTTAATCAGCGCCATTAAAACCATCATCATTGCTGATCTCGTCATGAGTGTAGATAATGTGATTGCTGTCGCTAGTGCAGCAGAACAAGCAAATGATGGACACAAACTCATACTCGTTGTTTTCGGAATACTGATTAGCATCCCTATCGTTGTATGGGGTAGCTCAATCGTATTAAAGCTCATGGATCGTGTACCCACCATCGTCACCTTAGGTGCTGGTCTGTTAGGCTATCTGGGTGGTTCGATGATTGTGACTGACGTTGCCATTCATACGGAATTGGCAGAGCATTTGCCGTACTTGCACCTCAGCCTAGAACAACTCAACCTACATTTAAGTTTACCTGGATGCCTAGGTGCGTTTGGTGTGATTATCGTAGGCTGGTGGGTGAATCGGAAACGCGAAAAAGAACAAAGTGCAAGTGACGACCATGATCACTCAGCTCCAGCCTAAGGCTACGATCAACACCATTGTAATTAGCGAGTCGCTATAAACACATAGCGATTCAAACTAAAGAAATAACGCTGTTGCTCGCCCATTAAGCGAGCATCAGCCTTCCAATCAGCTACATCTTGCTCTGTAATCCCATTGCGACCAATCGCGAAATTACCGAGCATAGTCATCATACCTACGCTATAAGTTTGTGGATCATAGCTTGTGTTTACTAGCGGTACAACTTCAACTTGCACCTCTTTAAAACCTGCTTGCTGCATACGCAATTTCAAATCACGTGGTAACTGTGGATGAGGAATATGCGTATTCCATGTTTCAATCACTTTACGCATACGCACATCATCCTGACTCGCCCATACCGCTGATTCCCAATCGGTATCAACGATTAATACACGTCCACCTGGTTTAACCACACGCGCTAATTCTTTTAAAGCTTGATCGACTTGTTCTACATATTCATAAACCTGTGTAGCTAACGCAATATCAAAAGAATCATCTTCATAGGGCAATGCAGTGACATCGGCTGTAGTGAAACGCACATTGGGGAAGCCTGCACAACGCTTACGTGCAATCGCCAACATAGGCTCAGCAATATCAACACCTGACACCTCACCACTTGTGCCGGTAGCTTGTGCTAAAGCTAGTGTGGTTAAACCAGGACCACAACCTATGTCTAAGGCTTTATCTCCTGCATGCACACCTAACAACGCCATAATTTTTTCACGCTGTTCAACTACATCCGGTGTGAGATAGACCGCTTCTAATTGACGTGAAGTGGCATCATCAAATTGATCTTGTGCACTCGGCGCAGTATGCTTATTGTCAGACATGGAAACAGCCTTTGAATGAATGAAAAAATTAATTATTTTAAATAGTCAGTACTAATGTAAAACCTTATCTTGATATCTATCTACCAAAAAGAATGCCGCTGATAAACCAGCCACAGCACCAAACATCACATAGTAAGCAGGAGCTATAGGGGATCCGGTTGTTTTGATTAACCATGTCACAATCAATTGCGCAAAACCACCAAATAGCATCACCGCAAAGTTATAGGCTAGTGCTAAACCAGTTGATCGTACATGAACAGGAAATTGTTCAGCCAGTGCAGTAGATATCGGACCAAAGCCCACCGCTATAGCACTACACAATATCATTTGCATTACTGTTAATCGCCATAAAACAGGATCAGCTTGTAACCATGCAAACAGTGGATAAGGTAAAACAAAATAAAGAACGCAAGCAGCGATTAAAATTGGACGCCGTCCTACACGATCAGACAACATACCAAATACCGGTGTTAACACCGTTAGACATAGCAAACCCGCTACCTGTGCAGTAAACGCCTGACCGAGTGCAATACCTAACTGAGTTTTTGCGTAAGTCGGCATATAAATCAAGACCACGTAATACATGATGGTGTTAGATAAAACGAGACCAAATGCAGCAAACACAGCACGTCTATGAATCTGAAACACAGCGCCTAGGGTCGTCTTTTGTTCAACAGAGGCATGCGCTTCTTTAAATACTTCCGTTTCTTCTAAATGACGACGTATATATAAACCTACAGGCCCTATCAATAAACCTATCATGAAAGGAATACGCCATCCCCATTGATCAATTTGTTCTGGTGTGAGTGATTGCGTGATGAACATACCTGAACTTGCACCAGCTAAAGCCGCAACACTCTGCCCCACCATTTGTAATGAACCAAAAAATCCGCGTCGCTCTGCTGGTGCACTCTCGACTAAGAAAGCAGTCGCACTCGCGAACTCACCACCAGTTGCAAAGCCTTGCAATAATCTTGCTGCGACGATTAAGACTGGTGCTGCTGCACCTATCACTGCATAAGGCGGGGCAAACGCAATCATGGCAACTGCTATCGTCATCAAGCCTATGATGAGTTGGAGTGCCGCTTTGCGACCTTTACGATCGGCATATAAACCTATCAAAATACCACCGACAGGTCGCATGAAAAAACCTACACCAAAGGTTGCCATTGCTAACAAGAGGGACGCGTATTCACTCTCTGCAGGAAAAAACAAACGTGAGATGATCACGGTCATAAACCCATACACAACAAAGTCATACCATTCCAAGGCATTACCTATCACCGCAGCGACGATTTGACGCGTGCGTGGTGTGCTCTGTTGCATATTATTTCCCCTTAAAAGTTGCAGCTCTCATGACATTAGGCATGATATCGCATCATGAAACCGACACTGACCCGACTTGCCTAGCTTTGAGATTTATCCGGTAAACTCTGGCGCAGTTCGACATTTTTGATTAGGGAGACGTTAATGATGCTACTCATAGCAGGTCTAATACTTTTTCTAGGCGCGCATTCAGTCAGAATTTTTGCTGATGCTACCCGCACCACGATGATAGAAAAAATCGGCCAGAACAAATGGAAAGGGATCATCACCCTATTTTCTATCGCTGGCTTTGCTTTACTCATCATAGGCTATCAACAAGCGCGCATGACTCCTATGCCATTGTGGGAGCCGCCAATCTGGGGTCGACATCTTGCAATCTTATTAAATTTATTTGCTGCCATCTTAATCACTGCAGCTTATGTCCCAGGTAACAGTATTAAAGCGCGCATAGGTCATCCTATGGTGGCCTCAGTCAAAATCTGGGCACTGGCGCATTTACTGGCCAACGGCAATTTAGTGGATCTGGTTTTGTTTGGCACTTTCTTAATTTGGGCAGTGTTAGATTTCCGCGTTTCTCGCAAACGTGATCGCACTGAGAATGTCGTTCGACCTGCAGGCACCATGTCAAAAAATCTGCTGACTGTTTTTATCGGTGTAGTGATTTGGGCTGCTTTACTCATGTACATACATGCTTATCTGGTTGGTGTACAACCTTGGGCAATGTAAGAAAAAATTATTGAATTATTAAGTCATGCATAACGCTGCTGTATCTCAGCCTAGATACAGCAGCCCCTCCCTCTGCAATTAAGAGCTCTGCTAAAACTAGCGCCATCTTCTCGCGCTATGCCAGAGTCCTAAGCAATAATAAGCATGGTTCAGGATTGAAATCCCAAACAATTGCCCCATCTTTTCTAGACCCTGATGAAATCAAATTTTCCTGAGATCAACACATTTAGCTCAATAAAATCAATGACTTAATTTATTGTTTGCGTACCTTTATCAGAACGTATAACATCAAGTTTAGATTGTGACCAATCAGTAATATTTTTATAATTTAGCCGGAGAATTCCCATGCTGATGTCTACTCAGGCCAGCCGCTATGCCCACAAACTGTTAAAAGCGCGCAGTGCAGGAACGCTGATGGATTCACTCACGAGTTCAGGCAAAGTCACTGTGGATGACGCTTACGATATTGCAAAGTCCATCCTTGATATACGGATCGCTCAAGGCGAAACACCCATAGGTAGAAAGATAGGCTTTAGCAATCGCAAGATGGGGCAACGTTACGGCCTAGAGTCAGCTATAAGCTATCCAATCTGGGCACCCTTGTTTGATAGCAGCGTGGAATTCGCCATGGATAACCGTGCTTTGCATAGCTTGAAAAAAGCGCAGCAACCACGCATAGAGCCAGAGTTAGTCTTTAAGCTCGCTCGCACACCCGAGCCTGACATCACCGTGGAAGCTTTAGCTGAATGTTTGGAATGGATGGCGCATGGCTTTGAAATCGTCACCTCACCTTACCCAGAATGGAAATTTGATGCGGCTGATGCCATCGCAGCATTTGGTTTACACAAAGCCCTTATCGTAGGGGAGCCGCGTTTACTCTCATCTGCAACACGGCGTAATCTGGTTCAAGTGTTGGGTGCATCCACACTCTCGCTTTCACGCTCAGCGAATGGCACACCTTCTTTAGTGGCTGCAGGATTCGGTAAAGATGTATCAGATAGTCCATTGCATGCGCTTTGGAATTTGCATCAGCAATTACAACGCCAAACCACATTTGAACCCTTACAAGCCGGTGAAATCATCACAACTGGAAGTTGGACCGATTCCCACACTGTACAACGTGGAGAAGTATGGTCTAGCGCGTTCTTACAAATAGGCTTACCAGGATTAACGGTGTCGTTTAGCTAGACATCATGATTACTTACGGACGAATACGCTGCGCTATTCGTCCCTACAACCTCACATTATCAATGACTTCGTAGGGCGCAATGTATTGCGCCGCATGAAATCACATTCACTGCCATGTACGTTCATTAAGAAAACTAACCTAATTGATAAATCTTCCATACGGCGCAATACATTGCGCTCTACATATCAGCTAAATAAAGAACAAACCATCTTTCGTAATATTACGTAACATTACGTAACATTACTCATCATTACGATACATTACGTTGCTACACCCATCAGCTTGCTATAACTTACCTACCTGTTATCTTTGACAATCACAAAGATAGCAACATGTGTTAACTCTAGCTTTAGAGATGTTGTAAAGTATCGCGTTCTAAGACCTTATTTAATTGCCTCAATTCTCACGAATTCGAGGCATTTTTTTTTGCAAACTTAAATATCACTTCGCTTGTAGTGCAAAACTATAATCTAATGTCCAATACTGCTTTTGCATAGCACGACCGTCGGCTGCTGTACCTGCTGCATGCGATTGAAATTTTCCAACTAATGATGGTCGCACACCAAACACGACATCAGAATCTAAATACTTATCACCTTCACGGAAGATATGAGTGATGAGTGGTTGATAACCTTCCGCTTTCACCATGAAATGAATATGTGCTGGTCTCCAAGCATGACGACCTGTGTTCACTAACATCTGTCCCACAGGTCCATCCGTTGGCACAGGATAAGCTTCAGGCAAGACAGTCCAAAACGAAAACTGTCCATCTTTATCTGCCTCTATTAATCCACGTGCACGACGCGCACTGTGTAATTCAGCACGCTGTACATCATAAAGACCCTCTGCATCTGCTTGCCACACATCGACCATCGCACGTGCAACAGGTTTGCCATCTGCTGACACTACACGTCCTGTGACATACAAAGGCTCACCAGGCGCACCATTCGTCATGTCAGCACCACTTTTCATAGCGGGTGCATCCGGTGTATGAAACGGTCCCAACACAGTTGCTTCTGTTGCTCCTTGCTGTGCACCATCATGCATAGCAACTAACAACATCGATAAACCTAAGGTATCCGACAGCAAAATAAATTCTTGTCTTACCTCATCACACTTATGACCCGTTGCAGTTAAAAACTGTATCCCTGCCATCCACTCTGCTTCAGTCAAATTGGTTTCTTGCGCAAAGGCGTGCAGATGCTTAACTAAAGACTGCATGATGACTTTAAGACGTAGATTGTCTGCACCTGCAAAACTTTGGAGTGCTGCTTGCGTAATAGCTTCAGGAGAGAATGTCATTTAATTCCTTTGTTTTAAAAAGCGATGAGTAGGAAACAGAGATAGTCCATAACGACGATGTAATGCTCCCCACAAGCCATCACGGAAAAATAAAGTAACGACGATAGCGAGTAGACCTAGTCCTATCAGATACCACGACCCATAATCACTAAAAAATTTATTCAAAAACCAAAACAATAAAGCGCCTACGATAGGACCTTCAATCCGACCTAAGCCACCGATCACCACCATAAAAATAGCAAAGGCAGTCCAGTTCACTGAAAAAGCAGCATCAGGTGAGATACGCAGATTACTCACGAAATACAAAGCACCTGCCAAACCAGCACCACCTGCCGCGATTAAGTACACCGCTAATTTCATACGTTGTACGTCGATGCCTTGCGAAGCAGCTGCGACTTCATTATCACGAATGGCTAGTAAAGCTAGTCCACGTTTAGATCGTAAAAACAAATAAATACCTGCAATCGCAATCACCACACAGGCTAAGGCTATCCAATACGTTGTGCTTTCGCGCGTTACTTTATCAATGTCACGCAAAGCGGTAAGTGAGGTACCTGAACCGCCACCAACCCAGTGCAAGTTCGCAAAGGACAAACGAAACACTTCAGCAATCACCCATGAACCTATCGCGAAATAACCACCTTGCAAACGAAATGCAAGTACAGAAACTGGCCATGCAATCAATGTCGTCATGACTGCTGCAATCGGTATCGCAACGAAAGGATTCACACCCGCTTCATTGCCCAATATGAGCATCACATAACCACCGAAGCCAAAAAACGCTTGTTGACCTATGCTCACCATTCCGCCATAGCCTGCCAATAAATTCCACATCATGGCAAATAAAAAATAACAGGCAATTTCCACTACTTCGCGCATCCAACTTGATTCACCCCACACAGGTAATGAAATCGCTGGTATGAGTATGAGCAGTGTTAACCAAGGCAAGGCCTTAGAAAAACGATTGCTGCGTATGACTTCGTAAGCTTGCATAAATATTTTATGAATGAGAGAAGACTAGCCTCTAGTCTTAGGAAATAGTCCTTGCGGCCGTATCACTAACACGACTAAAAACATTAAGTGACCAAACCAAATACCCCAACCTGGATCGAGTCGAAAACCGATTTGCTGCGTTAAGCCTAATAACAAAGCACCAACCAACGTTCCCCAGAATGATCCCATGCCACCGATGATCACAGCTTCAAATGCAAACAACAGCAACATTGGTCCATCAGAAGGTGCAATGGTTGTCCGCATCGCTTGTAAGCCGCCTGCTAAAGCAATCAGCATGAAAGCAATACCCGTTGCTTGTGCATACACAATCGCAGGTTTTAAACCCATCAACTGAGCTGCTTCTCTATCATCCGATACAGCGCGAAATGATCTACCTAAGGAGGTGTAGCTAAATAAAGCCTGCAAACATATTGTCGCAAACACGGCAATACCAAAGGTGAGCAAAGGTAAAACACCGATTGTTATATCACTTAGTGAAAAACTCGCTAAGGCAATATTGCCTACCTCTAATGAACGTGGATCAGCAGAGTAAATCTCTAGTAATAAATTTTGAATAATGATGGATAAACCAAAGGTCACTACCAGTGATGGCAAAGGATCTCGACCTAGCGTGCCATTTAATACAAACCTTTGTAAAGCGTAACCTGCTAAATATGCAATGGGAATAATAACTAATAAACCCCATCCGGCAGACAAACCAGTGGCCGCCACCATGCTAATCGCAAAAAATCCACCTAGAATAATGAAATCGCCTTGCGCGGTATTTGTCAGTCGCATCACACCAAACATCAGTGATTGACCTAATGCGAATAGCGCATACAGACCACCAAGTAATAAGCCTTGTAAGATAATTTCTGTCATGGTCTAGATACCAAAATAGGCTTTACTAATTTGATCGCGGGTTAATTCACCCGACTTACCTTCTAAAGACACTAAGCCTTCTTGTAAACAGACTACACGCGAAGAAACCTGCATCGCTAACTGTACATCCTGCTCTACGATTAATAGCGACATACCTTCTTCCACAATGGATGGAAGTGCTGCATATATTTCACGAATCACAACAGGCGCTAAGCCTAAAGAAATTTCATCACATAACAGTAATCGTGGATTACTCATCAAGGCACGACCAATCGCAACCATCTGCTGCTGCCCACCCGACAAAGAAGTAGATGGCATATATCGTTTTTCTTGCAGTATGGGGAAAAGCTTAAACACACGAGCTAAATTCCATGCACCTTGTCGACCTGACAAAGTGCCCATTAATAGATTTTCTTCTACCGTCAAACTAGGAAATAAACGTCTGCCTTCAGGCACCATCGCTAAACCTAATTTAACAATATCACCTGCATCGATTTTATTTAACGACTGTCCATCAAATGTTAATGAGCCACTCTTCACAGGCAATAAACCTGTCAGTGTTTTTAAAAAAGTTGACTTACCTGCACCATTGGCACCAATCAAAGCGACGATCTCACCTGCTTGCATAGAAAAATCGATGCCAAACAAAGCTTGTGCATCGCCATACGCTGCGGTTATGCCTTGAGCTTGTAGCATGTTAGACCTCGAGTCCCATATACACACGTCCAACTTCAGCGTCTTGCATCACTACTTCAGGCACGCCTTCACACAAGGTTTTACCAAAATTAATCACTAATAAACGATCAGCTAAGGAGAGCAATGCATGCACCACATGCTCAATCCAAATCATGGTCATACCGCTTTGTTTAATGCGCTTGAGTTCTTCCACTAACTCATGTGCCTCGTGTTCGGTTAAACCGCCTGCAATTTCATCTAACAACAATAAGCGTGGTCGCGTAGCTAAAGCACGTGCTAGTTCTAGTCGTTTACGATTTAATAAAGTAAGTCCACCTGCAGCTTGATTTGCAAAGCGTTGCAAACCTGTTTGCTCTAATACTTCACTCGCAATTTGCCAAGCAGCTTTTTCTGAGACTTGCGCACCAAAGCAGGCAGCTGTCACTAGATTTTCAAACACACTCATAGCACCAAATGGCTGAGGTACTTGATAAGAGCGACCTATACCATCTCTACAACGTTGAAATGGTGGCGCATCATGAATCGGCAATCCATCGAACAGAACTTCACCGCTGTCGATTTGCAGATCACCAGAAATTAAATTGAATAAGGTAGTTTTCCCGGCCCCGTTGGGGCCGAGAATACCGAGCACCTCACCCTCAGTCACCGATAGCGTAACGCCATCAGTAACTTTTAAAGCGCCAAAAGATTTACTGACGTTATTGAGAGTAAGAATACTCATCGCTTATGAATGAATTAATTCATTAAGCGTAATGTGCCGCCTGCAGGAATCGCAGGTGCTGCTTTGTTATTGACGATGGTAAGTTCATATTTATGAGTCTTACCTTTATTCCATTGGCCGAGTACCAGCGGTGTTTTGCTAACATTCTTGAATGGACCTTCGCCACCCCACTTCACATCACCTACAACAGTCTTCAACTTAGTCGCTGCAACTGCATCACGAATATCTGCAGGATTGGCTGACTTTGAACGCTTCAATGCATCAACCGCTACTTCAAACAAACCATGTGCAAAGCCGATAGGCTGTGTCCATTGTTTACCGGTTGATTTTTCATAAGCACCCGCTAAGTCTTTTGCAGATTGTTTAGTTAAGCTAGAAGCAAATGGATGCGATGGGCTCCACCATACTTCAGTAGTTAAACCATCACCGAGTTCACCTAAGGCTTCAATAGCACCTGGGAACAACAGTGCTTTACCTAAAGTGATGACTTTCGGTTTAAAGCCTTGTTGACGAGCTTGTGTGAGGAAGGTTTTTGCATCAGGTGGAATCACAACGCCAGTCACAATTTCTACGCCATCTTTTTTGAATGCTGCAATTTGCGCAGAAAAGTCTTGTGAACCATTTTGGAAACGACCTGGATCCGTTAAGGTGTAACCCATAGCGGTTAATGGCTTAGGAAAACCACGCTCTTTATCACCCCATGCATTGCCATCACCATCATTCGGGAATAAGCCACCAACTTTTTTATTGGTCTTAACGCTATTCCAACCATTGGTGAAGTTCTCAATCACATCTTCTAAACCCCAGAAAATATGGTGTGTCCACTTAAAGCCTTTTGCAGGATCACCCTTACGTCCAAAGAACCAAGGCTGCCAAGGCACAACGCTAGAAATACATGGCAGTTCATTTAATTCACACACATCACTCACAGGATTCGCTGTTTCAGGCGTGCCTGCTGTCAGAATCAAAGCAACCTTATCTTTTAAAATCAAATCATTGGCAACTTCACCAGCACGATTTGGATTGGATTGACTGTCTTTCAATAAAATTTCGACTGCATATTTTTTACCACCAATGCTCACACCATCTTTAAATGATGCACGCATCTGCTCAATCACCCATTTATCAGCTTCACCAAACGGTGCTAGCGGACCAGTTTGTGGTGACACATAACCGATCTTGATAGAGTCAGCAGCTAAAGCCAACCCAGTGGTGGACAATAACGCCGCTGCTGCAGCGCCTTGAATAAAATTTCTTCTTGTAAATGCCATTTTTTGTCTCCTTCTGTTTATGCTGCGGTTTTTACTACATTCTTAACATTGTGATTTACTGCAGTTTTAAAATAACCCCACTCACTTATTTACTCACTCACTTACTCACTAACTCATTACTCAACTAGCTACTTCAATTTAAACTAAAACTGGCGCACACCCTTCCCATGCATGTTGCAATAATTGTTTAATCGCATGGACGTTTTCTGCTGCAATCGGTCTAGGATTCCAATAAGGATTTTGCATAGCGATGTCAGCTGCTTTATCCACATCTTGCAAAGTCATGCCTAACTCTTTTAATGAAGTTGGCGCACCATTATTCTTGGCTAAGTCATATAAACCTTGTGCAGCAGGCGCGCCACCTAAAGCACGACTAATTTTTTTCATCGCATCTGGTGCAGCTTGTGAATTAAACGCCATCGCATGCGGCAAAATCACTGTATGTACTTCTGCATGCGGTAAATTAAATGATCCACCCAAGGTATGACATAACTTGTGATGTAAAGCCATACCGACATTACCTAATACTGTTCCACATAACCATGCGCCGTAAAGTGCGTCACTGCGTGCAGTCAAATCATGAGGGTTGGCTTTGATCAGAGGAATGGCTGATGCTAATGCACGTATCCCTTCTTCTGCCATTAAGTCCATCACAGGATTACTATCTTGCGCATATAAACCTTCCGCTGCATGTGCAATCGCATTCATCGCACTCGTGACGGATAAACCAATCGGTAATGACAATGATAAATTTGCGTCATAAATCACCGTGCGCGGTAAGACACGTGGATCACGTCCTGTTTTCTTTAAACCATTTTCAGTGATGCCATAAATCGGTGTCATCTCACTACCTGCATAGGTAGTTGGAATCGCGAGTATAGGCAAGCCTGATTGCAAAGCAATCGCCTTACCTAATCCTGTGGTTGATCCCCCACCGACTGCAATTGCACAATCTGCACCAACACGTTGTGCTTCACTGACTGCAGCTGCTGCAGTTTCAGCCGGTACATGCATGACTGCTTTGGGATACACACCTGCTGCACGTTTACCTAGAATCTCAGCAATTTGTTCTGCAATGTTTTGTTGTTCTGGCGTACACAACACTAAGGCACGTTCAGCACCTAAGTGTTGTATCTCACGTTCCAGATGCTGCAAACTACCCACACCAAAAATAACGCGGGCTGCCTGAGCTTGATAAACAAAATCATGCATAAGTTTTATTGATAAATTTTATTTAGCAGGACGTGGATAGTGCGGCACGATTTGCGCATCAATATTCACCCATACACTTTTCGCTTGGGTGTATTCACGCATAACATCAAATCCCATTTCACGGCCATAACCAGATTGACCTACTCCACCAAATGGTGAACCAGGATTGACACGCTTATAGCAATTAATCCACACCATGCCGCTCTTAATTTCACGCGCCATCAAATGTGCACGTTGTAAATTACGTGTCCATAATCCTGCACCTAAACCATATTCAGTACTATTGGCAATTGCTAATGCTTCTTCATCTGTTTTAAAGGTCAGCACAGTCACAAAGGGACCAAACACTTCCTCTTGCGCGATACGATCATGGGTAGACTTAGCACGCACTATCGTAGGCTCAACATAACTGCCTGCTGATAAATCACCACCTGGTGCTTTACCACCTGAGAGCACTTCTCCACCTTCTTGACGTGCGATATCTACATACGACAACACACGATCACGATGCATTTGACTTGTGAGAGGGCCCATCTCTGTATTAGGATCAAGTGGATTACCTAAGCGTATGGATTTTGCAAGCGCTGTAAATTTTTCTAAGAATTCTTCTGCAATCGATTCATGCAGCACTAAGCGCGCACCTGCAATACAAGCTTGTCCTTGATTATGGAAAATCGCCCAAGCAGCGCCATTGATAGCAGCTGGTAAGAAAGCATCTTCAAACACAATGTTGGCACCCTTACCGCCTAACTCTAGTTGTACTTTTTTTAGATTGCCTGCTGAAGCTTGCACAATACGTCGGCCAGTCGCAGTCGATCCAGTGAACGCAATTTTTGCGA
>Ga0209768_10001556_pt1 | contig 14652 bp, 9 predicted proteins | sample LauGreSBDMM110SD_3_FD_187564 | JGI IMG/M metagenome (GOLD analysis project Ga0209768, IMG submission 187564) | Freshwater lake microbial communities from Lake Michigan, USA - Sp13.BD.MM110.SD (SPAdes) (version 2) | ecosystem: Environmental > Aquatic > Freshwater > Lake | place: Lake Michigan... | reverse complement strand
TGCGTTGGGTTTGCCACCCGGCCATCCAGTGATAGAGTCACGCAACATGTAAAACACATGCAAGTTAATATCGTACACCGATTCTTTTAATACCAACAAATCGGATAAGCTATTTTCTTTATAATCATCGGCTGTTAAACTCAATACCGTTTTATCTAGTTTTAAAGCTAATTCAATTACCGCTTTCTTTATCATTTGTGGAGACCATTCGTTCGTGCCTGTTAACCATGGTGCTTTATTACGTGTTAATTCAGCAGCTGCATATTCATCTACAATAAATGTACAATCATCATGATTTTGTAACACACTCGCTGGGATTTGTTCTGTTACGTCTCCCTCTATTGCTTTAGCAACAATTTCTGCTTTATTTCCCCATGCCAATAGAACAATCTTTTTGGCCTTCATAATACTGCTAATACCTACTGTAATTGCTGTTCTTGGTACTTTATTTAAATCATGCCACTCATATAAGTTGGCCATTCTTGTTTGTTGATCTAAATGGATGATTCTTGTTTTTGAATGAAAGCTAGAACCCGGTTCGTTAAAACCAATATGTCCATTTTTTCCAATACCTAATATCTGTAAATCAATTCCGCCAATCTTTTCAATGGTTTGCTCGTAGGCTACACAACTTTCTTTTAATTCATCTTTATTCCATTCGGAATTAGGCAGATTAATATTTTTAGGATCTATGTCAATATGATCAAACAAATGTCTATGCATAAAGCTCCAGTAACTCTGATAGGCACTTCTTGGAATAGGATAGTACTCGTCTAAATTAATAGTGATTACATTTTTAAAGCTCAAGCCTTCCTCCTTGTGCATACGCACCAATTCTTTATATAATAGGATAGGAGTGGCACCGGTTGCCATACCTAACACACAGGGTAAGTTTTGTGCTTGCTTTTCGCGAATTAGTTTTGCAATTTGCGCAGCCAATACATTGGACCCTTCTGTAGGCGTCGTGTAAACTTTTACAGGTACTTTTTCAAATGATTCTAGCATAACTTTCTTTTCGTTATTTCATTATAAATATACAAAAAAACGCTCTTTTTACAGAGCGCTTTAGTATTTATTCTACTTTATTAATCTTAATCATATTGGTAGGCAAATGTAATTGAACAGGTGTACTTCCTGTGTTCACTACAATATCATCCTTTTTCAAAAATCCATTGCTTTTTAATACCTGAATTTGATCCGTAATAATTTTATCTAAACTTTCCTCTTTGTCATAATATAATGCTTTCACACCCCAGCTTAAACTTAGTTGGTTTACTAAACTTTTTTCTTTTGTAAAGATAAATAATGGAGACTTTGGACGGAAGCTACTTAAAATAAATGCAGTGTACCCACTTTGTGTCATACCCACTAAACCTTCTGCATTGGCGTCTTCTGCTAATTTACATGCGTTATAACATAAAGCATCACTAATAAATGAAGGAGAGTGTGGTTGCGGTTTTAAATCCTCGGATCGGTTATAATTATATCCATACTGTTCAACTTCTGAAATAATTTTTCGCATAGTTTCAATGACTAATACTGGGAATTGACCCATTGCCGTTTCACCACTTAACATTACTGCATCGGCTCCTTCAATAACCGCATTGGCTACGTCTGTGATTTCAGAACGATTAGGTTTCACATGATCAATCATAGATTCCATCATTTGTGTTGCCACAATAACAGGTTTGGCTCTATGTAAACATTTCTTAATAATCTCTTTTTGGATTAATGGTATTTTTTCAACTGGTAATTCAACACCCAAGTCGCCTCTCGCTATCATAATGCCATCACTTGCAATAATAATTTCTCTTAAATTAACAATGGCTTCAGGCATTTCAATTTTGGCAATAATTTTAGACTTGCTTTTGTGTTTGTTTAAAATGTCTCTCAACATTTCAATATCAGCAACTCTTTTTACAAAGCTTAATGCAACCCAATCCAATTCCTCTTTAATGATAAACTCTGCGTCTATTAAATCCTTCTCTGTTAATGCAGGTAAGGAAATTTTTGTATCAGGTAAGTTTAATCCTTTTTTTGAAGAGATAATTCCACCTAAGCTTACTGCTACTTTCACGTCATTATTCGCTTCAATACTTTGTACCTTAACTTCTATTTTACCATCGTCAATCATAATGGTATTACCTACAATCACATCACCAGCAAGGTTAGGGTAGGATACATATATTTTTTCCATGGTACCAATGCATTGCTCATTGGTTAAGGTGAGTACATCGCCCACTTTAACTTCTAGACGATTGTTTTCAATTTCACCTACTCTTAATTTTGGACCTTGTAAATCACCTAAAATTGCAACTGTACATCCTAACTCTTTATTAATATCACGAATATTGTCAATGATTTTCTTTTTGTCTTCATGGGTTCCGTGTGAAAAGTTTAAACGAAATACATTCACGCCTGCTATGACCAAAGCCTTCAACTGATCGTAGGTTTCGCATGCTGGGCCTACAGTGGCTACAATCTTTGTTTTGTGATGTATTTGTTTTAAATTTTGTTCGCTCATTTTTATTTGTTGGGGTTATTTTTCTATTTACTTTTTCTACTTGTGGTTGTTAGCTTGCTAAGATTTTTACAATCTTTAACCATTCTTCAGAAATTTTTTGTTTTGCTTTTACTGCATTGTCAAGTGGGGTATACTTCATTTTATTGTCCTCTATTCCCACCATTACATTGTGCGTTCCGTTTAATAAACATTCCACTGCGTGATAGCCCATTCTGCTGGCGATTAAACGATCCAGGCAACTAGGTGCACCACCTCTTTGTATATGCCCTAAGATACAAACACGGATATCTGCATTCGGTAAACGTTCTTTTAAAAAATCGCCCACTTGGTTACCACCACCAAATTCATCCCCTTCGGCTACTATAATTAGGTTTACTAATTTTTTTCTTTTTTCTTTTTCCACTAAAGATCTCACGAGGGCTTCCATATCTGTTTTTGATTCTGGTATCAAAATATTTTCAGCACCAGTCGCAATACCACTATGTAAGGCAATATATCCTGCATCACGTCCCATTACTTCCACTACAAATAAACGATCATGCGCATCGGCGGTATCTCTAATTTTATCTATCGCTTCAACAGCAGTATTTACTGCGGTATCAAATCCAATCGTAAAATCACTACCTGCTATATCCTTATCGATGGTTCCAGGCAATCCTATACAGGGTATATCAAATTCGTTACTAAATTTTTGTGCACCTTTAAAACTTCCGTCCCCACCTATGACAACGATGCCGTTAATGCCTCTTTTTTTAAGATTTTCATAGGCTCTTTGACGTCCTTCCGTGGTAAAAAAATCTTTACTTCTCGCTGTTTTTAAAATTGTGCCTCCTCTTTGAATAATATTAGCAACCGATTGAGAGTTCATTTCAAAAATGTCATCCTCAATCATACCATTGTAACCTCTTGTTACTCCAAATACCTCTAAACCGTGAAAAACCCCTGTTCTAACGACCGCTCTAATGGCTGCATTCATACCTGGGGAATCCCCTCCTGAAGTTAAAACGGCGACTTTGGTTACTTTTTTAGCTGACATAATTTATTCAATTGAACTTTAAAGTATTGATTTACAATAGTAAACCAATTGACTAACGTCTGAACGGAGCCACAAAATTAAACATTTGAGCCCAATTTTCAACGATATCGTTTTCGATGTGGGTATTTTTCTATGAATATGCAATCGATTGTTAGCATTTTAGGCTTCATTCATACAATTTTCAAGGTTTCAATTTGTTTTATTATTAAATTCAATGAAATTATTGATATGCAGAAAATATGTAAACTACCATTTTTAACCATTTTATTGACTTGTTCTTTTTTAAATTTAAGCGCTCAAGACAATACTGGTTATCAGGTACCTCCTAAAGTGATTACCGATTTACTATTGGCTCCACCCACGCCAAGTATTAGTGTCAACAATTCCGCTAAGTATATGTTGGTGATGGAACGTAATTCCTATCCGAGTGTTGAAGAATTAGGACAGCCTGAACTTAAAATCGCAGGACTAAGAATCAATCCCCTAAATGCCTCTTTAACAAGACAGACTTATATCAATCGTTTAGTGGTAAAGCAAATAGATGGAGATAAGAACATGTACATTAAAGGATTGCCTGCTAATTTATCTGCTTTAAGTCCAGTTTGGAATCCTGCAGAAAATAAAATTGCTTTCTTTAATGTTTTATCAAATAGAGTAGATGTTTATGTAATTGAAATTACTACTTTATCTTGTAAAAAAATAAATACAAGTTCAGCTAATTTGGTTTTAGGCAATACCTTAATTTGGGTAGACGATAACAATGTATTGTATAAGGCAAATGCGAATGACCCAGCTAAGGTTGCATTAAAGCCTATTACGCCAAAAGGCCCAACCATTCAAGAAAATTTAGGCAAAGTAGCGCCTAGTGTAACGTATCAAGATTTAATTAAATCTCCTTTTGATGAATATTTATTTGAATATTTCACAACCGTTCAATTGGTAAAAAATAATAATGGAGTTGAAACTAAGATTGGTAAACCAAGCGTTTTATCTAGTGTTTCTATCTCTCCCAACAAACAATATTTTTTAACGCGCACTTTAAATAAACCTTTTTCCTATTTAGTAACTTCTTATGGATTTGCATCTACAGTAGAAATCACAGATAGCAAAGGAAATTTAGTGCACACATTGGCTTCATTGCCTTCTACCGAAAATACACCTTCGGGTTATGATAATGTGCAGAATACTGCACGTGGCTTTGACTGGAGAAATGATCAACCTGCAAGTATTGTATATGCCATGCCTTTAGATAGCGGTTATATTAAAAAGAAGGTTCCTTTCCACGATGCCGTTTTTGCTTTAGAAGCACCTTTCAACGGAACGCCTAAAGAACTTTTTAAAACAGAAAATAGGTACAGTAGAACGAATTGGGGAAATGATCAGGTTGCTTTAGTTTCTGAACAATTGCGCTCTAAACAACAGTATAAAGTAAGTTTATACAATAGTAAATCAAATACGATTAGCACTTTATATGAAGGAAATAGTACCGACATGTACAATAATCCTGGAAATCCAGTGACCGAAAAAAATAGCTTTGGGGAAGAGGTACTGGCTATTTCAAAAGACGGCCAAACGATAATGTTTAATAATACCACTGGCGCTTCTGCTAAAGGAGATTTACCCTATTTAGCTAAGTTTAATATTCAAACAAAAAGCAAAGAAATATTGTGGAGATCTGCCGAGGATTGCTTTGAATATGTAGCAGATGTTTTAGACATTAACAATTTAAAAGTAATTACGCGTCGTGAAACAGAAAAGGAAGTGCCTAATTATTTTATAAGAGAAGGGAATACTTTAGCACATAGCACAACGCTAACAAAATTTACCAATCCATATAGTGGTATGGATGGTGTTACGAAAGAAAAAATTAAATACAAGCGCAAAGACGGTATTGATATGACGGGTGATTTATACTTGCCAAAAGGCTATGATAAATTAAAAGATGGCCCTTTGCCAACTTTAATTTGGGCATATCCTAGAGAATTTACCAATGCCGCAGACGCAAGTCAAATTAGAGGCAATCAACACAAATTCACCATGCTTTCTTGGGCTACACCTGTTTTTTATGTAACACAGGGTTATGCTATTTTGGATAATGCAGAAATGCCTATAGTTGCTACATCTCCAGATAAAAAACCCAATGATGATTTTGTTAATCAATTAGGCTTGAATGCTTCTGCTGCCATTGATAAATTAGTGGAAATGGGAGTGGGTGATAGAAATAGAATGGCAGTAGGAGGGCATAGCTATGGAGCTTTTATGACCGCTAATTTATTAGCACATACCAATTTATTTAAAACTGGTATTGCACGTAGCGGTGCTTATAATAGAACACTAACTCCTTTTGGATTCCAAAATGAAGAACGTACTTTTTGGCAGGCACCTCAATTGTATTTAGGAATGAGTCCGTTTGCTTTTGCAGATAAAATTAAAGCACCTATTTTATTAACTCATGGCGAAATGGATGACAACACAGGTACTTTCCCAATTAATAGTGAACGCTTGTATGCAGCAATCAAAGGTCATGGTGGAACAACAAGGTTTGTATATTTACCTTATGAAGCGCATAGCTATAGAGGTAAAGAAAACTTATTACACTTATTGTATGAGCAAGGTCGCTGGCTAGATAAGTATTTAAAATAGATTTTTTTAAAGAAAATAAAAAAATCTATTTTAAATACTTATTTCTCTATTTGAATTTTACTACTAATAAATAAAAAGGGGTTCATCTTTGCAGATGACCCCTTTTTTATTTATTTCAAATACTTTTTTTGGATTTACATTTTACTTTCCAAGTCGGCTAAGTCATTAAAAGCTATTTCATATTCCTTATTCATAGAACGGATTAATGCGTTCTTATCATGATAGCTTTTCTCTATGGCCTGAAACTTAGTCACATCGGAATAAATGGTTGGATCCGCCATTTGTAATTCAATTTCGGTTTTTTCCTTATTCAAAGTTTCAATATTATGCGCTAATAGCGACAATACTTTTTGTAATTTTTGAATTTGCTTTTGCAATTCCTTATCTATAGGACCATTCGGGCCTGCTTTTACATCCGGTATAGCAATGGGTTCTGTTTTTTTCTCTATAACGTTGGCTGCTTTTGATATGGCTGATTTTGCTTGGTCAGGATTTGCTGCTTTTTGTTTTGCCATTCTCTCTTTCCATTCTAACCATTCATTATAATCTCCTTTAAATTCAATAATTTTTTCATCCTCAATTTCCCAGATCTTATTCGCAGTTTTAGAAATAAAATAACGGTCGTGACTAACTAGTATAATGGAGCCATCATATTTAGTTAAGGCTTCAGCCAAAAGTTCGACAGTGGCCATGTCCAAGTGATTGGTAGGCTCATCCAGCATTAAAAAGTTAGCCTTGCTAATAATGGTTTTAGTTAAAGCGACTCTTGCTTTTTCACCACCACTTAATATTTTAATTTTCTTATCAATTTCATCGCCACCAAACAAGAAACATCCCAATAGTGCGCGTAATTCTAAATCGGTTTTTTTAGTGCCGCATTCTTGAACTTCTTGTAAAATAGTATTGTTCAAATTGAGTGATTCCAATTGGTGTTGCGCATAAAAACTCTCGTCTACATTATGCCCCCAAACTCTTTCTCCTTCAAAACTTTCCATGCCTGCTACAATTCTTAAAAGGGTACTCTTTCCTTTACCGTTGGCGCCAATTAAAGCAATTTTATCACCTCTTTCAATTTCTGCAAATGCATTTTCTAAAATGGTTAAAGTAGGATAGGACTTGTTAATTCCTTTTAAGTCTACTAATACTTTCCCTGGCGATTTATCTACCGCAAAATTGATTCTGATATTTGGTCTTTCAATTTGAACGTCTTCAATCACATCCAATTTGTCTAATCTTTTTTGGATACTTTGTGCAGCTGCTGCTTTAGAAGCTTTTGCCTTAAAGCGTTCAATGAATTTTTCTTGTTGACGTATATAATCCTGTTGGTTTTCAAAGGCACGTTGTTGAATTTCTACACGTTGTACTTTTTCTACCTCATAATATTCGTAGTCACCTGTATAAAAATTTAATTGCTGTTGGTAAACCTCTACAATCTTATTCACCATTTTATTGAGAAAGTATTTATCGTGACTCACAATAACCACACTTCCTTTATAATGCAATAGGTATTTTTCTAGCCATTCGATACTTGGTAAGTCCAAGTGGTTGGTAGGCTCATCCAGAAGTAATACATCTGGTGCTTGTAATATCATTTTGGCAAGTAATACCCGCATTCTCCAACCCCCACTAAATTCTTTGTAGGGTCTAGCTAAGTCTTTTGTTGTAAATCCAAGTCCGTGTAAAACTTCTTCTGCTTTATGGCTAATATTATACCCATCTAACACATCTAATTCATGTAAAGCGTCCGTGTATTTAATTAAAAGATCGTTATCCTCGGGATTGGCTTCTAATTCTATACCTAATTGTTCTATTTCTTTTTCTAATGCACGCACACGTTCAAAAGCCCCCAATGCTACTTCCGTGATGGTTTCATTCGTATCAAAACTTAATAAGTCCTGGTGTAAGTAGCCAATGGTGGTATCTCTACCTTTTTCAATAGTTCCCTTACTGGGTAGGTATTGACCCACCAATAGTTTTAAAATGGTTGATTTTCCAGTTCCATTATAACCAATCAGTCCAATACGTTCACCTGGTTGAATATGCCAGGTGGCTTCACTCACAATGGCTCTTGCACCAAACTCGAACGTAACATTTTGTAATCCTATCAACATATTTTTTAAATTCAGAGCGCAAAGTTAGTCCTTGAATGGGCTAATTATGCATAATTTTGATAAAATTCCTTAAGATGAAACCATTTTTGATGATAATACTGTGTTTTTGTGTCTTCGCATGTGCTAGGAATACAAAAAATACCGAGTCTAATTTGTTGTGGCATTTTAATGCCAAGCAAAATAACAGCCAAATGGACCATCAGGTGCAACCCATCATTACAGGTTATCAGGAATTATTAAAAGGAGTTGCCAATAAGGATACGAGCTATATTAAGGAAACAAGTTTTGCACTTCTCACAGTTTTGGATTCTATCGCAGGACTTTCATTGTCAACCGATACGGCTTTGCAAAATAACTGGGTTACAGGCGTTGGGAATATTAGTGCCGAACTACAAGGGGTTATTGAAAGCAATACAATGCAGGATGCAAAAGAGTTAACCCTATCTATGAATATGACAGCGGTACAACTTTTACAACTGTTAAGTGAAATTGGGTATAAAGAACGTAATATTTATATTTTTAATGCCCCCAATGAATATATAGAGGATGGTGTATACTGGCTTAGTTTGCTAAAGAATACTGTCAATCCTTTTAATGAAGATAAAAAAAAGGAGATCCAAGCAGTAGGCATTTTACAAGAAATGAAATAATTACTATTCGCTGGACTTTACGAATGGGTCAAATTTAAAAATAATTTTAGCATTGCTTTTATTGTTCGTGTTAATTATAAATTCTTCCTTCGCAGCATTGTCTTTATAAATTAAAATTGAACTATTTCTGGTATTTGTAGCGGTTACATGAGCAACTAAAACCAATTCGTGCTTAGTTATATTTTCCGTAAAGGGAAGATCAAAATGAAACTCTTTATAGCTTAATTTAATTCTGTCAAAAATTAAGACATTGTTATCATATACCGAAATACTGTCGCTTTCAAAGCTTCCATTGTCATATAAATCAATACTTACTTTTCGATTATTTGTGGTTATCGTTTTAATTAATTTATTCTCTCTGCTAATTAATACCCAAGGGATATTTGTAAAATCACTTTTCCTTATAGCCTTTGTGGTATTGATATTATTGGCTAAAGGGGTAGTTATTTTTATAGTATCTATTATAGGAAGCGCGGTTGTATTTATCGCACTCGCTTCTACTTTAAATGGTTGGGTAGGGGTAACGGGAAGAATTTTTACCGTGTCTTTTTTTAAGATTAATTTAGCTGTAACGAATTGAGTAGTATCTTTCTTTTTTATATTACTGTTTGTTACTTTATTGGTTTTTTTTGCAATTGAAAATGTCAATTCTTTTATTAAATAAACCGAGCCGGATCCACAATCGGTTGAACCAGACAAATTATTTGACATATAAGTCCCTTGCAATATTTCTCTTCCATTTGCATTACTATAGGTTAAATAGTTACTCATTAAACAGGCCTGTGTATTGGGTGCTAATTTTACTTGATCAAATTTCGTTTCCAGAATACTTGCTAATTTTGATTTTTTAGTAAATATTCCTTTTGCCGAAGCCATAGCAGAGGTGCTTCCAGAAAATTTAGTAAGGGTTGTGGCGGTTAAATTGGAATTCCCATCGTCTTGTAAGTTTATTTCATAAGGGAAAGACAATCCGGTATTGGTGGTGAAATAGCCCACCCATTTCCCAGTTAAATTTTGAGCCTCAGTGGAACTCAAAAAGCCCAACGAAAGTATAAAAAGCAACAAACGATACATAAGGCAAATCTATGTATAAATATTACTCAAAATCTAAGAATTCATCAACCACTATTTTTTGTTACCTTTACACCCATATTCAGCTATAAAACATGGTTCAAATTCAATTTCCAGACGGCGCGGTAAGATCCTACGAAAAAGGGGTGACTGCATTAGGCATTGCTAAATCCATCAGTGAGGGTTTGGCTAAAAAAGTGTTAGCGGCTTCGGTAAACGGGGAAGTATGGGATGCCACACGACCTATCCAAACAGATGCCGCTTTAAAATTATTAACATGGGACGACGCAGACGGTAAAAATACCTTTTGGCATTCTTCTGCGCATTTACTAGCAGAAGCAGTAGAAATGCAATTTCCAGGGGCTAAGTTTTGGGTAGGGCCTGCTTTGGAAAAAGGCTTTTATTATGACATTGATTTAGGGGGTAAAACCTTAAAGGAAGAAGATGTTATTATTTTAGAAAAAAAGATGAACGAATTGGCTAAACAAGCCAATGAATATATCCGAAAGGAAATGTCCAAGGCGGAAGCCATTGCTTATTTCACTGAAAAAGGAGATGAGTATAAATTGGATTTATTATCTGGATTGGAAGACGGTACTATTACATTTTACACACAAGGTCAGTTCACTGACTTATGTCGTGGACCACATATTCCTAACACAGCTGCGATTAAAGCAATTAAGATTACTAATATTGCAGGTGCGTTTTGGAAAGGAGATGAGAAAAATAAAATGTTGACACGTGTTTATGGTGTGACTTTCCCAAATCAAAAGGAATTAGACGAGTACTTGTTAATGTTAGAAGAAGCGAAGAAAAGAGATCACCGAAAACTAGGAAAAGAATTAGGTATTTATACCATGGATGATGATGTAGGACCAGGTCTTCCTTTATGGATGCCAAACGGTACAATCATTATTGAGGAGCTAGAGCGTTTAGCAAAAGAGACCGAAGAAGCAGCTGGATACAAGCGTGTGGTTACACCACATATCGCTAAAGAAAGCATGTACATTACAAGTGGTCACTTGCCCTATTATCAGGATAGTATGTTCCCTCCAATGGAATTGGACGGCACTAAATATTATTTAAAAGCAATGAATTGTCCGCATCATCATAAAATATTTGATGCAGAACCTAAGAGCTATAAGGACATGCCACTAAGGCTTGCAGAGTATGGTACCTGCTACCGTTACGAGCAATCTGGTGAATTGTTTGGTTTAATGCGTGTACGTTGTTTACATATGAATGACGCACATATTTATTGTACGAAAGAACAATTTGCACAAGAGTTTAAAGCAGTGAATGAAATGTATTTGAAGTATTTCAAAATTTTTGGAATTGACAAATATGTAATGCGATTAAGTTTACATGATCCGGCTAAATTAGGACAGAAATATATTGATGAACCCGAACTTTGGTTAGAGACCGAAGCCATGGTGCGTGCAGTGTTAATTGAAACAGGAACACCTTTTGTAGAAGTACAGGACGAAGGCGCTTTTTACGGACCTAAGATTGATGTTCAAATTTGGAGTGTGATTGGTAGAGAGTTTACATTGGCAACCAACCAAGTGGATTTTGCACAAGGGAAACGTTTCAATTTAAATTTCACAAACAAAGACAACGAACCTGAAACTCCTTTAATTATACATCGTGCACCTTTGGGAACACATGAGCGTTTTATTGGATTTCTATTAGAACATTATGCAGGTAAGTTCCCTGTTTGGTTAGCGCCTTTACAGGTTAAAATTTTACCTATCAGCGATAAGTTTATGCCGTATGCGCAGGAAGTTTTTGCAGAATTAAAGAAAGCGGGCGTACGCGTAGAAATAGATGATCGCAATGAAAAAATTGGTAAAAAAATACGTGATACCGAAATAATGAAAGTGCCTTATATGTTGGTAATTGGAGAAAAAGAGGTTGCTGAAAAGATGCTTTCTGTTCGTCGTCAAGGTAAAGGTGACCTTGGAATGTTGGACAAATCGATATTCTTGTCCCAAGTGGTACAAGAAATTGCCGAAAGAATGGCGCCCGAAGCTTAACATTAACTATCTTTACTAACTTAAACAACGTTTTAACAATTAATGGCATTACCGAACAGAGGACCCAGATTTAACCCAAGGTTTCAAAGACAACAAGAACCAGAGCATCGTATCAATGATCGCATTAGAGTTCCAGAAATTAGATTAGTAGGTGATAATATCACCGTAGGAGTTTACAACACACAAGATGCGCTGAAAATAGCTGCAGAACAAGGTTTGGACCTAGTAGAGATTTCTCCAACCGCCAATCCTCCAGTATGTAAAGTTATTGATTATAAAAAGTTTCTTTACGAGAAAAAACGTAAGGAAAAAGAGATGAAAGCGAACTCTAAGCAATCTGAGATTAAAGAGATTCGTTTCACACCTGGTACCGATGATCATGACTTTGACTTTAAAGCAAAACATGCCGAGAAGTTTTTACAAGACGGAAATAAGGTTAAAGCTTACGTACAATTTAAGGGTCGTGCCATCATGTTCCAGGATCGTGGTCAATTGCTTTTATTAAAATTTGCCGAAAGATTAGCTGAAGCAGGCACATTGGAAAGCATGCCTAAATTAGAAGGAAAGAGAATGTTTGCCATTTTCCAACCTAAAGCTGGGGGTAAAAAGAAGCCAACCGCATAGTTTTCAAATATCCAATCAGCTAAATGACTGATTTTCAATAGAGATTTTAATGATAGCCTCCAATTTGGGGGCTATTTTCTTTGCTATATTCTCTACTTGTACTACCTTCGCCATCCATTTCCCACAAGGCTCAACAAGTGTCTCGCCCGTGCAAGACCGCCAGTAGGGAGTAATCGATAAGATTATAATAATGCCAAAAGTAAAAACTAACTCAAGCGCAAAAAAGCGTTTTAAAGTTACTGGAACCGGTGAAATCACCTTCCAAAAAGCGTTCAAAAGACACATCCTTACAAAAAAATCAACTAAGCGTAAAAGAGCGATGAGAAAGAAAGGTTTAGTAGGATCTACTAACAAGGATTTCGTTTTACGATTATTAAGATTAAAAGGATAAAACTCCTATTGATTTATTTCAATTTCACAAATTTAAATTAACCGAGTCAAAGTCTTAGTAGACGTAGATTCAAAAAAATATTAATTATGCCACGTTCAAAAAATGCCGTTGCATCTAGAGCAAGAAGAAAAAAGATTTTAGACCAAGCAAAAGGTTTCTATGGTAAACGTAAAAACGTTTATACCGTTGCCAAAAACGTATTAGAAAAAGGTTTAACTTACTCATATGTTGGTCGTAAATTAAAGAAGCGTGAATACCGTACTTTATGGATTGCGCGTATTAACGCAGCAGTTAGAGAAGAAGGTTTAACGTATAGCCAATTCATTAACTTAATGGCTAAAAAAGGTTCAGATTTGAACCGCAAAGTATTGGCCGATTTAGCAATGAACGAGCCAGCTACTTTCAAAGCTTTAGTTCAATCTGTGAAGGCTTAATTGCTTCGCAAAATATATTTTAAAGCCTCGAGCATTTCTCGGGGCTTTTTTATGCCATTTATCCGTTCAAAGAACTATTTTTGTGCTCTAAAAATAACAGCTAACAACCCCAGCTTAAGCAATGAACAATACCTACACCTCCCTGGTAAAACAAACATTCCATTTTCCTCAAGAAGGTTTTGATAAAAATGAAAATGGCTACCTAGAGTTTAATGGTTTGGATTTAAAGGCAATCATCGAAAAACATGGCACCCCTTTAAAGTTAACTTACTTGCCAAAAATTGGTATGCAAATTAACAAGGCTAAAAAAATGTTTGATGTTGCTTTTAAGAAACACAAGTATGAAGGGGAATACTTTTATTGCTACTGTACCAAAAGTTCGCACTTTTCTTTTATAGTGGAAGAGGCTTTGTCACATGGAGTACATTTAGAGACTTCTTTTGCGTATGATATTGAAATTATCAATCAGCTCTATAAGCGTCGAAAAATAAACAAAGATATTTTTATCATTTGTAATGGCTTTAAGCAAAAGACCTATACTAGCAGAATTACCAAGTTAATTAATAATGGATTTAAAAATGTGATTCCTATCTTAGACAATGTAGAAGAATTACAGTTTTATAAGCGAAATGCGAAAGTGCCATTTAGATTAGGTATCCGAGTTGCTGCAGAGGAAGAGCCTAGTTTCCCTTTCTATACCTCACGTTTAGGCATTCGTGCAAAAGACATTTTAGAATTTTATGTGGACGAGATAGAAGGATATGAAGATAAGTTTCAATTAAAAATGTTACATATTTTTTTAAACAAAGGCATTAAGGATGATATTTATTATTGGTCAGAGTTAAATAAGATCATCAATCTGTATTGTCAATTAAAAAAAATCTGTCCTGAATTAGATTCAATAAATATAGGCGGTGGATTTCCTATTAAAAACTCATTAGGTTTTGAATATGATTACCAATTCATCATCAATGAGATTGTATCCAATATTAAGAAGGCATGTAATAAAGCAAAAGTACCCATGCCAAATATCTATACCGAATTTGGTTCTTATACAGTGGGAGAGAGCATGGCGCATATTTATAAAGTGTTGGCTGAGAAAAAACAAAACGATAGAGAGTGTTGGTATATG
>Ga0209768_10001555_pt1 | contig 14658 bp, 10 predicted proteins | sample LauGreSBDMM110SD_3_FD_187564 | JGI IMG/M metagenome (GOLD analysis project Ga0209768, IMG submission 187564) | Freshwater lake microbial communities from Lake Michigan, USA - Sp13.BD.MM110.SD (SPAdes) (version 2) | ecosystem: Environmental > Aquatic > Freshwater > Lake | place: Lake Michigan... | reverse complement strand
CACAGGCCACATGGAAGAAATTCGTATTCGGGGTGCTCGCACTCATAACCTCAAAAACGTGTCGCTTGACCTGCCTCGCCACAAACTGGTGGTCGTAACGGGTTTATCGGGGTCGGGCAAGTCATCGCTGGCCTTTGATACGCTTTATGCCGAGGGGCAACGCCGTTACGTTGAAAGCTTATCGGCCTACGCCCGCCAGTTTTTGCAGTTAATGGATAAGCCCGATGTCGATTTAATCGAAGGCCTTTCGCCCGCCATTTCAATCGAACAAAAGGCGGCTGGACACAACCCACGCTCAACCGTGGGCACCATCACCGAAATCCATGACTATCTGCGTCTGCTGTTTGCTCGCGTCGGTACGCCGTATTGCCCGTCGCACGGCCTGCCACTGGCGGCGCAAAACGTCAGTCAAATGGTCGATAGCGTGTTGGCCTGGCCCGCCGAGCGGCGCTTAGCCATCCTGGCCCCGATGGTGCGCGACCGTAAGGGTAGTTTTGAGGATGAGTGCGCAAGCCTGCAGGCCCAAGGTTTTGTCAGAGTGCGGGTCGACGGCGCAATGGTTGACTTGGACAGCATGCCCGAGCTCAACAAAAACGAGAAACACGACATCGACGTCGTGATTGACCGCCTGCGTATCAAACCAGAAAGCAAACAGCGTTTAGCCGAAAGCTTTGAAACGGCTTTAACGCTGGCGCAAGGTCGGGTCGTCGCGCTTGATATGGACACCGATCAAGAACACTTGTTTTCAAGTCGTTATGCCTGTCCGGTGTGCAGTCACAGCTTGCCCGAGCTTGAGCCGCGTTTGTTCAGCTTTAACAACCCGGTCGGGGCCTGTGCCAGCTGCGATGGCCTGGGACATGTTGGTTTTTTTGATCCAAAACGCGTGGTAGCGTTTCCGGAGTTAAGCCTGGGCTCAGGCGCTATTCGCGGCTGGGATAAGCGCAATGCGTTTACCTTTTCAATGCTCTCGAGCCTGGCCACGCATTATGAATTTGATATCGAAACGACCTGGGAAACCCTGCCTGAACAGCTGCGCCAAATTGTGTTGTACGGTTCGGGCGAGGTTGAACTACCATTTTTTTATCTGAATGAAAAAGGTCGCAGCAGCGTCAAGCGACACGCCTTTGAAGGCGTGATCCCCAACCTCGAGCGCCGCTGGAAAGAAACCGACTCGTCAGCCGTACGCGAAGAACTAGGCAAATATCGTGCGGTGCAAACCTGTCCAGCTTGCCAAGGCTCACGCCTGCGTGCCGAAGCGCGTCATGTACGGATTGGTTCTGAGCGCATCGCGCCACCCAAAGCCTTGGAAGGCACGCCCGAGGCGCTGCAATGGCAAGAACAAGGCCTGGCCATTTATGAAGTTGAAGCGCAACCCTTGTCGCAGTGCCTGAAATGGTTTCAAGACTTAACGTTAACGGGTGCGCGCCAAGAAATCGCTCAACGCATCGTGCGCGAGATCGAAGCGCGTTTAAGTTTTTTAAATAATGTCGGCTTAAATTATTTGTCGCTTGATCGCAGCGCCGATACGATTTCAGGTGGCGAAGCCCAGCGCATCAGGCTTGCCAGCCAGATTGGCTCGGGGCTCACTGGCGTGATGTATGTGTTGGATGAACCGTCGATTGGCCTGCACCAACGCGATAACGATCGCTTAATCGCCACACTGCACCACCTGCGTGATTTAGGAAACAGTGTGATTGTGGTTGAGCACGACGAAGACATGATCCGGCAAGCCGACTGGGTGGTGGACATGGGCCCGGGCGCGGGTGAACATGGTGGGCAAATTGTGGCGCAAGGCACACCTGCACAAATTGAAACCAACCCCGCGTCGATTACCGGTCAGTACATGAGCGGCGCGCGCGCGATTGCGGTCCCCAAACGTCGGCCGCTTAGCGAAGAACAGGCATGGCTCGCCCTCACGGGTTGTAGTGGCAATAATTTAAAAGCAGTCGACCTGCGCATCCCGGCGGGTAAGTTTGTCTGTGTCAGTGGCGTTTCAGGCTCGGGTAAATCCACACTGATTAATGACACGCTAGCAGTGGTCATGTCGCGTGCCTTACACCATGCGCAAAGTGAACCGGCACCTTATTTAGGTCTGACGGGTCTTGAAAATTTTGACAAGATCATTAGCGTGGATCAAAGCCCGATTGGTCGCACTCCACGCAGCAATCCAGCCACCTATACGGGGCTATTTACACCGATTCGAGAGCTGTTTGCCGGCACACCCGAAGCGCGCACGCGAGGCTATGATCCGGGACGCTTTAGTTTTAACGTTAAGGGCGGACGCTGTGAAGCCTGTCAGGGCGACGGTGTTGTGAAAGTTGAAATGCATTTTTTGCCTGACATGTATGTACCGTGTGACGTGTGTGTCGGCAAACGCTATAACCGCGAGACGCTCGAGATTCGCTATCGTGGGCGCAATATCACCGAGGTGCTCGAGTTAACGGTTGAACAAGCACTGGTGTATTTTGACGCGGTACCGTCGATTGCCCGCAAGCTTCAAACCTTGATGGATGTGGGTCTGTCGTATCTGCGCTTAGGGCAAAGTGCCACCACCCTCTCGGGCGGTGAAGCCCAACGCGTCAAGTTGTCGCTTGAGTTGTCAAAACGCAGCACCGGTCGCACCTTCTATATTTTGGATGAACCCACGACCGGGCTGCACTTTCAGGATATCGCCTTGCTACTCGAGGTGCTCAACCAATTGGTCGAGGCGGGCAACACGGTGGTGGTGATTGAACACAATCTTGATGTCATCAAAACAGCTGACTGGGTGATTGATATGGGCCCAGAAGGCGGCGATGGTGGTGGCCAGATCGTGGCGCAAGGCACGCCTGAGTTGATTGCCGCCACTAAAGCCAGTCACACCGGGCATTACTTAGCGCCGGTGTTGAAACGGCGGCGCAAGTAATCGCGCCAATCGCGCGCTCTGACGCACGTTTCATTGCGCTATAGCGGTGTAGCGGTCTAGCGTTATCGCGTTGTAGCGTTGACTCGTTACATCGCAGGCAACGCTGCGAGCACTTAAGCTAGCAGCGACCGCGCGTTACGGCAAACCAAAAAATCTTAATTGCGAAGCTGCGTTGCTGCCGCAGCGTCCCGACTCAAACAAAGGTAACTTTGAATCGCAGCGCAGTCCGCCACTTAAGCCCGAAGCGTCAAGTGGTTTGCCTGGTTCACCGCTACCAGCGCCCGGTTGGTCTGCTGACCAACGCCCCCACAGCACATTGACCTGGCTAGATTTTCTGCAACCGCCTTGCGTGCGGCCGTCACAAATATTGAACGCAGCGGTCAAGGCGCTGTTTGCATTAGGATGGCCACACACGGCGGCGTATGCGCGTAAGGTGCCACCGCCCTGAACTGAGCCTTGTTGCGATACCACTGACGCCACCCAACCCGGTGAGCAGGTACTTTCGACGGTTGCGCGCGAGGTCGCTTCGCCTCCAGTACGGCTGAGATAGTCACGCGTGAGCGCCGCGGGATCTTGCCCGGCACGGGCCTCAATAAAAACGAGATTACAGGTATTGCCCGAACGGGTAGGGGTACACGTTTGAACAAGTGAAAGTTTGAGTTCACCGAGGTTTGCCGCGCCGCCCGTGACAATCACAGCCGAACCTGTTTGCTCGGCGGCAGGCTGCGCAACCGAACTTGAAAACGGTGCGGGTGCGTTTTCAACTAGGGGCGTGCCTGCGACTGGCGTAGTAGAAAAATCACCCGGCGCAGCAATCGGCATCGCCATCGCAACTGGACTACTGTCGGTTGAACCACCGCTTGCGTTACCAATCGGTGCGGCACGTTGCGAGCAAGCTGTTAGCCCAGTCAACGCCACCACGGCAAGCGCGAGTAGGCTTGCACGCGCACGCTGTGAGCATTGATGTAGAGCGATTGGTTTGATGTGTTTCACGGTATCCCCTCTGTACTGACGCAGCCCGGCGAATACGCCGACCCTGTAATCCTAGCATCGATCGAGGTGCGCACCCAAACTTCACGTTCAGCAAACTGCTCGGCCATGCTTGACACTAATTAAACTGATTGCCCATGCTTGACACTAATCCAACTGATCGGCCGTACCTGACGCTAATCAAACTGATCGCCCATACGAAATAAGCGATGGTGCTCACGGATTGCGTACCGATCAGTCATACCTGCAATGTAATCCGAAATCGCACGCGCTTGAACCGTTTTATCATCATGCCAGTAATCAGGCGGTAACAAACGCGGCTCTTGCACAAACGCACTAAATAATTCGCGTACGATCCGACGCGCTTTATTCGTCATACGCATCACTTTGTAGTGGCGATACAAGTTCTCAAGCAAGAATTTTTTAAGCGCATCGGCCTCGTGCCTGACATCACTTGAAAACGCGACCAGCGGGCCGCAGCGTCGTGCAGCTTGGGCGTCAGCGGGCTGAGCCTGGGCCAACTTGGCCGACGTGGTTTGGGTGACGTCGGTGATCAAGGTGTTGATCATGCTGCGAATGGTTTCTGCGACTAAACGACGCGTCGCCAAGTCGGGCCAAGCCTGTGTGACCCGCGCATAATGTCGGGCAAAAATCGGTACCGTTTGCAATTGCTCTAGCGTCAGCAAACCTGAACGCAAACCATCATCAATATCATGATTGTTATATGCGATTTCATCTGCCAGATTTGCCAGTTGCGCTTCAAGCGAGGGTTGAGTACGTTCAATAAAGCGCTGTCCAACATCGCCCAGAAGCTTGGCGTGCGCGAGCGAACAATGTTTCAAAATACCTTCGCGCGTTTCAAAGCATAGGTTCAATCCGTTAAAGGCTGCGTAACGTTCTTCAAGCTCATCGACCACCCGCAGACTTTGCAGATTATGCTCAAACCCGCCAGCCTCTGGGGCAAACTCACGCATGCAGGCGTTGAGTTCATCTTGCCCTGCATGACCAAACGGGGTGTGTCCTAAATCATGGGCCAGGGCGATCGCTTCAGTGAGGTCTTCGCTTAAGCGCAAACTGCGGGCAACGACGCGAGCAATCTGCGCCACCTCAAGAGAATGGGTCAGCCGTGTGCGAAAAAGATCGCCTTCATGGTTGATAAAAACTTGTGTCTTGTATTCGAGTCGTCTGAAGGCGCCCGCGTGCACAATACGATCGCGATCGCGTTGAAACTCGCTGCGATTAGCGGGGGCCGGCTCTTGAAAACGGCGGCCCTGGCTTTCTTCAGATTTAGACGCGTAAACAGCAAGTTCAATCATTGTGTGTGTCCTATGTTGACCGCTCAGCCGTCAATGCGAGCCACTTAAGTGTTTGCGAGTCTTCAGGCCGTATTGCGCAAAATCACCTTCGCTACTAAATCAGCGGGTGCGGCGCGACGAATCGTTTCACCAATTTTTGGCATCAAAATAAAATTGATTTCGCCGGCTTCGGTTTTTTTATCGCCGCGCATCAGTTGCATCCAATGGTCAACGCCGCCAAGCCGTGGCCCGAGGATCGGGCAACCAATCGCGCGCACCAGGGCACGCACCCGTTGCACCTCCGCCTGCGAAAAACCAAACAACTCTGCCGATAAATCAGCCGCCATCACCAATCCGCAGCCCACAGCTTCACCATGCAACCACTCGCCATAGCCCAGGCCCGCTTCAATCGCATGACCAAACGTATGACCTAGATTTAGAATCGCACGCAACCCGGTTTCGCGTTCGTCCTTTGAGACGACCCAGGCTTTAAATTCGCACGAGCGGCGGATGGCTAGCGCTAAAAGTTCGGGATCGCGCGCACGCAGACCCGCTACATTTTTTTCGCACCACTCAAAAAATTCTGGATCAAGAATCAAGCCGTACTTAATCACTTCAGCTAAGCCGGCAGACATTTCGCGGTCGGGCAGCGTGTTGAGCACCGTGGTATCAATCTCAACAGCAAGCGGTTGGTAAAACGCGCCGATCATGTTTTTACCGAGCGGATGATTCACGGCGGTTTTGCCGCCAACAGACGAATCCACTTGAGCCAACAACGTTGTGGGCACTTGCACAAAACGCACGCCGCGTTGATAGACCGCGGCAGCAAAGCCCGCCATATCGCCAATCACGCCGCCGCCCAAGGCAACAATGACCGTACGCCGATCAAGTTGCGCGCCAAGCATGGCATCAAAAATCAGGTTCAGCGTTTCTAAGGTTTTATAGGCTTCGCCATCGGGCAAAATGACCGGTATCACGCGCTTACCCGTTGTTGCCAGCACTTGCGTGACCTGCTCACCCATCAGCGCCTGCACGACAGGGTTGGTGATCAGTACGATCGAGGTCGCATCAGACGGAATCGTTTGAGCAAGGGACTCAAGGCGTCCGGGGGCGATACGAATCGGATAGTGCCCGCCTGGGGTCGCGACATCTACGGTGTGCATGGCTTGTTCTCTGGTGGATGACTGGCAGTAAAGTCTGCCCGCATATTTTCTGAAGAGTTCTCGGGCTGGCGCTGCGCGTGTTGGTCAATCGCCTTGTTCATCTCTTTGAGGCGTTCGACGAGCTGCGCCACTAATTGCGCAACCGAGGTCGAACCCGTGTCCATCACAATATCAGCCACCTCGCGGTATAAGGGCTCGCGTAATTCGAGCAAGCTGCGCAGGGTGCCGCGGGGGTCTGCCGTGGCCAACAGGGGCCGATTGCGATCGCGGCTGGTGCGACGATACAACTCATCGACGCTCGCTCTCAGATAAATCACGACACCGCGAGTACGTAAGGCGTTGCGATTTTCTGGGGCCAACACGGCACCACCGCCCGTGGCCATCACCAGACCTGGTCGTAGCGTGCAATCGTCGAGCACCTGGCACTCGCGCTTACGAAAACCTGTTTCGCCTTCGATTTCAAAAATAGTCGGAATCCGCACACCGCAGCGCGCCTCGAGCTCGTGGTCAAGGTCGAGAAACTCGCGCTGCAACGCTTTTGCCAAGCTTTTACCAATCGTCGTTTTGCCAGCGCCCATCATCCCTACCAAAAAGATCGGGATCTGGTTTGCGTAGACGCTCTGCGGCGCGGGCACAGCCGGCGCCGTGCGCGTAAGATTTAGGTCGCCACTGTCGTGCGGCTCGGGGGTCAACACGTTATTCATCACAGGATTATCCCATTGACCGCCGTACACCCCAAACGCACTCGGGCACCCCCCCAAAAATCACCGGCTTTGCCCCCCTAAATAATGAGGATTTCTGCGCATTCCGTTAAAATGAGCAGTAATGAGCAAATTCACCGACCGGCACGACCACGACGAACCCGAAGAGCCTAAGCGACGCGGTTCTTGGATCATTGGGTTTTTTCTTAAACTGACGATTTTGTCGGCAGGCCTAGCCCTGTGCGGCGCCCTGCTGTTTAGCATGGCCTTAGCGCTGGCCTGGCCCAATGTGCCTGAACTGACGGCCATGACAGACTACCGTCCGCGCGTGCCACTGCGCATTTTCACCGCCGACAAAGTCATGATCGGCGAGTTCGGCGAAGAACGCCGCAACGTCCTGCGTTTCAACGAAATCCCTGATGTGATGAAATCGGCCGTGCTGTCGGCTGAAGACGACCGCTTTTATCAACACGGCGGCGTCGACTGGGTAGGCGTTGTACGTGCTGGCCTGACCAACCTGATTTCGATGCAAAAATCGCAAGGCGCCAGCACGATCACGATGCAGGTTGCCCGTAATTTTTACCTTTCCTCTGAAAAAACCTATTCGCGCAAGTTTTATGAGCTGTTGCTCACGTTCAAGATTGAAGCCAACCTCAGCAAAGACCAGATTCTTGAGCTCTATCTCAATCAAATTTATTTAGGTAATCGGGCTTATGGGTTTGCTGCCGCCTCTCGCACTTATTTAGGCAAGTCAATTTCTGAGATCACGCCGGCAGATGCGGCTTTACTCGCCGGTATCCCCAAGGCGCCTTCGCGTTTTAACCCGATCGCCAATAAGCCCCGCGCCGTGCTGCGCCAGCGTTACGTGCTGGGTCGTATGCACTCATTGGGGTATCTCACTGATGCCGAATACAAAAAGGCACTTGATCAGCCAGTCATCATCAAGTCAGCCGAAGGCACGCCCGCCGGTGGGTTTTCAATACACGGCGAATATGTCTCCGAGCTCGCACGGCAGTTGATGATTAGTGTGTATCCCGATAACGTGTACTCGCGCGGCTTAAATGTCTACACCACGATTCAATCAAAAGATCAGCAGTGGGCATACAAGTCCTTGCGCGAGGGCGTGCTCGATTACACCCGCCGGGCACCCTATCCAGGCCCTGAAGCGCAGTTAACGATGCCTGTTGGCATTGAAAATGTTCCGGCAAAACTCGATGAGTTTTTAGATGGGGTGTTTGACAAACACCCAGATCGCACCGAAATGCTGATTGGCGTGGTGCTCTCGGTCAAGCCCGACGAGGTCAGAGTCGCCCGCAGCTCAACTGACATCATTACGATCAAAGATAAAAAAGCACTGAGTGTCATTGCGCGGGCGTTAAATCCCAAGGCGCCTAACGACTTACGCCTGCAGCGCGGCTCGGTCGTTTACCTGCACAAAACTGCCGACTACTGGGAGATCCTGAACCTCCCCACCGTGCAATCTGCTTTTGTCTCGATGATTCCGCAAGATGGCGCCATCCGCGCCATGGTTGGGGGTTTTGACTTCTATCACGGCAACTTTAACCGAGTAACACAAGCCTGGCGCCAGCCCGGGTCAGCGTTCAAACCCTTCATTTATGCAGCCTCACTCGAGCGTGGTTTAACCCCGAATACAGTGATTTCTGATCAGCCCTTTGAGCTCACCGCCGAACAAACCGGCTCTAAGGCCTGGGCACCTAAAAACTACGGCGGGCAGTACGACGACAAGCTCACCATGCGCGAGGCCATTGCTCGCTCTAAAAACATGGTGTCGATCCGAATTCTGCAGTCAATCGGGCCGAAATACGCACAAGACTACATCACCCGCTTTGGCTTTGATAAAGCGCGTCACCCGGCTTATCTGCCCATGGCACTGGGCTCTGGCGCGGTCACCCCGATGCAGCTTGCCGCGGGTTTCTCGGTCTTTGCCAACGGTGGCTACCGGATCACGCCCTTTCTAATCGACCGGGTCACGGACTCCAATGGTCAGGTCCTCATGCAAGCACGCCCAACCGTGTCCGGCGACTCTGCGGCACGCGCGATTGACGCCCGTACCGCTTATGTCATGGATGATTTACTGCGTGGAGTCGCCACCTCGGGCACTGCGGCGCGTTCGCGACAAGTGCTCAAGCGGGGCGACCTAGCGGGCAAAACGGGTACCACCAACGACTCTGTCGATGCCTGGTTTGCGGGCTATACGCCTCAGTTGGTGGGGGTGGCTTGGATGGGTTACGACCAACCAAAATCGCTTGGCTCACGCGAAACCGGCGGTGGCGCTTCGCTGCCAGTCTGGCTGGGCTACATGGAAAATGCGCTCAAGGCGTTTCCTGAGCAAAAACGCTTACCACCGCCTGAAGGCTTGGTGGTTGAGGGCGGCAACATGTATTTCAGCGAGTTTCCGCCTGGCCAAGCCATCATGAAACTTGGCACCGCCGAGAAAAATGACTCATTGGGCGACTTTTTGAACAATATTGAAACCAACCGCCCTAATCCAGCGCTGGCTAACTAAAATACGACGGTTAACGGTTTGCCAGTGGCATCTGAGCAAACCTGAGATAAAGTATCGTGCAAGTCGGCGCCACCACGGGTATCTTTCCAGTGTTGGCCGTCAAAACGATAATGAAAGCCGCCGCTTCGGGCAGCGAGCCACATTTCGTGCAGCGGTGCCTGACTATTGATCACGACTTGATGGCCGTTTTCAAAAATCAGGTTCAGTACATTGCCCTGACGTTTGGTTTCAACGTCAAGGTCGAGTTGATCAAACCAGTGGTCGGCTTGGGCTTCAACTGCATCTAACAATGCGGTCACCCGAGCATGAAATTCAGTATCGTTCATAATCCTTATCCTCACGTTTGACGGAGCGCGCAGTGATCAGCAAAACCGACAGCCACCAAAGTGCTCGCATTGTAGCGATGCTGACACTTGTCGTGTTGGTCGCAGGCTGCGGCTATAAAGGCCCGCTGTACTTGCCTCCGCAACCCGCTGAAATCAAGCCCTACACCACACCTTTTTCAATGTATGGGGTGATTCCAGACGAACAAGGCGTGGTCGTGCCATTTTTTGACGAAGATTTAATGCTGATCCCAACGCCTGTTGTCATTGATTAAGCGAACCGCTAAGCTCAAAATTGTTACCTCATTTATCCTATCGTCGCGCACTTGTTGACTCTCGCAACGCAACTCTTGATTGCATTGTTGCCTAAATCGCTTGCCAAACCTTGAATACCCATAGCCACAACATGACCGCTCACCTTGCCTCGCCAACAGGCGCACCCTTTTTTCACTATCAAGCAGGCCAATTGCAGGCTGAGGGCGTCTCGCTGACTGAGCTTGGTCATGAGCTTGGCACGCCGTTGTATGTGTATTCGCGTGGCGCGCTGGCTGCGGCTTGGGCGTCTTACCAAGAAGCCTGCGTGGGTCACAATGTCTTGGTGTGCTTTGGCATGAAAGCCAATTCAAACCTTGCGGTTCTTAAAGAGTTTGCGCGTTTAGGCAGCGGCTTTGACATCGTGTCTGGGGGCGAGCTCGCGCGCGTCTTGGCCGCCGGCGCCGATCCTGCAAAAGTGGTGTTTTCGGGCGTGGGGAAGCAAGCCTGGGAGATGCAGGCCGCGCTTGAAGTGGGCGTGAAATGTTTTAACGTTGAGTCGCTGCCTGAAATAACGCGCCTGTCAGAGGTTGCTGTGACCATGGGCAAAATCGCATCGGTTTCGCTACGCGTCAATCCTGATGTCGACGCAAAAACGCACCCCTACATTTCAACCGGCTTAAAAGAAAACAAATTTGGAATCGCCATCGAAGAGGCGCCTCACGCTTACACGCTTGCGGCTTCTTTGCCCGGCCTGTCAGTCGTGGGTGTTGACTGCCACATCGGCTCGCAGATCACTGAGGTAAGCCCTTACCTGGATGCCTTAGACAAGTTACTGAAGCTGATTGATCAGCTCAAAACCGCCGGCATTACGCTTAAACACTTGGATCTGGGAGGCGGTTTGGGGATTCGTTACGACGACGAAACACCGCTTGCGCCTAAAGTGTTATTGGATAAAGTCTTTGCGCAACTGCAAGCACGTGGTTACGGACATTTGCAATTGGTACTTGAGCCGGGCCGTTCGCTTGTCGGCAACGCAGGCGTCTTGCTGACCACTGTTCAATATCTTAAGCACACTGAGGCGCGCAATTTCGCCATTGTGGATGCCGCCATGAACGACCTGATGCGCCCGGCACTTTACGAGGCGTGGCATGGTGTTCTACCTGTTGCCCCGCGCGCAACCGAGTCGACACTCTATGATGTAGTCGGCCCCGTATGCGAAAGCGCCGACTGGCTGGCACGTGCCCGACAACTCGCCTTAGCCGAAGGCGATTTATTAGCGATTGAATCCGCCGGCGCCTACGGCTTTGTCATGGCGGGCAACTACAACAGCCGGCCGCGCCCCGCCGAGATCATGGTAGACGGCGATCAATTTCATGTGGTCCGCCAGCGCGAAACCTTTGCCGATTTGATTCGCGGCGAAAGCTGCTTGCCGGATTAATTTGTCTTAGCGTCCTAGCAATCCTTTAAAGAAGCTTTCAGTATTCACTGCGAGCGTCTCAAGGTGATAGCCGCCCTCTTGCACGACCACGGTCGGTAACTTCAGTCCCGCAATCATTTGGCCAAGTCGCCCAAAGCCTTCAGTCGTGACGGCGACCTTAGATTGGGGATCATCTTTGTACACATCAAAGCCCAAAGCCAACACCAGCGCGTCGGGCTTGAAAGCGTGCAACGCAACCAAGGCTTTTTCAACTTGCTTAAAAAAGACCTCTTCGCTTGAGCCATGGGGCATGGGTAGATTCAAGTTATAGCCTTTGCCTTGTTGCGCGCCGCCTTCGTCATCAAAGCCTGCGACTGCAGGATAAAAATTCAATGGGTCGCCGTGCGTTGAGATATAAAACACATCCTCTCGCTCGTAAAAAATTTCTTGAATACCTTGCCCGTGATGCACATCGGTATCCAAGATCACCACGCGCTGATGCTTTGCACGCAGCACCTGCGCAGCAATCGCCGCATTGTTGATGTAGCAAAAACCACCTGCAGCATCTTTGCGCGTGTGGTGTCCGGGCGGTCGACATAACGCATACGCCTGTTGGTCGCCGCCTAACACCGCCTGCGCTGCCGATACCGCTGCTTGCGCGGCCCAATAAGACGAAGTCCAGGTATCAGGGCCTACGGGGCAACTGCCATCTGCCAGATAGCGCGCCGTCTGCGCCAAAATCCCACGCAAGGCGTTAGGCGAGCGCACAAAAATATTTGAGATCACTTCGTCGCCCCAGTCAGGGCCCGCTTGTTTCCAGAGGGAGTGGGCGGTTTCAAGGTACTGTAAATATCCAGCGTCGTGAATCGCCAACAGAGGTTGCATGCCGTGGTCTACCGGCTCGGTGACCGTCAACCCTAAATCGGCGATGCCTTTCAAAATCTGCACGACACGCTCTGGGATTTCTTGGGGAGTCCGCATTTGGCCGCGCGACAGGTAGGTGCGTGGATGATGCAGCTTTTGTTTTGGATGAAAATACGTTTTCATAATGAGGTCTCAAAAAGAATCCACAAAGGTGTGACGTCAGCGGCAAAAACACCACGAGCGCTTACGCATGCTTGTCACGAAAATATGCCAACAACATCGGAACCGTCAACGACAAACCTGCAACCACAATCAAAGCAATGCCCGTTAAAGATAGTAACGAAGGCATGTGAGCAAAAAACAACTCACCAAAAATCACAGCAAGCACAAGTTGAAAATAATTGAGGGGCGCAAGCGTCGAGGCCGGAACTATCTTAAACGCGTAGATCAGTAAAAATTGCGCGATGCCACCACTCAAACCCATCAAAATCATTTCAAGGGTGTCTCGAACGTCTGGCCATTTAGTCGGCCACCAAATAATCAACGCGACAACACTCAGCAACCAACAGATCAGCGCTGAATACGCAAAAATCTGTTCGCTTTGCACGCGGTGCGCCAGCTTGCGCGTGAACAGTTGCACCAAGGCATAACCGATTGCGGCCACTAGCATTAACAGGGTGCCAAATAACGAGGCCCCCGCCTCAGCACTTTGAGCGCTTGAGGTATTGCCGAGTGGATTCACAATCAACAACATTCCAACCATTCCAAGCGCGACCGCCGCGTATTGTTTAAAACTAACGCTTTCGCGTAACAACATCGGGGCAAGCAACACGACGATTAAAGGCGATACAAAATAAAGTGCGGTGGCTTCAGCTAAAGGCAAATAGGGTAGTGCCGCCATAAAACAGATACTGACGCCGCCAAGCATCGCACCACGACAAATGAGTAGTGTGCGCTCAGCCGGCTCGATACGCACCGGCACACGCTTGACCCACATAATGCACCAGGCCAACACAATGATGACGCTGTAGCGTGCCGTGTTGACCAGAGGCGCCGAATAGCGACCAAGCAGATCTTTTGCGAACGCATCCAAGCAGGCAAAGGCGACTACCGAGCATAAAAAGATTGCGCAACCTTTAAGCCATTGCCCCTGCCGAGCCACCTCTGGCTGTTGTGGGTTGCTAGGCAAGCTCATAGGGCGATTGACCAATTTGTGGATAAGGCAACATTCAGGTTTGAGAGGGCTTCGCGCGCGACGTGCTGCGCAGTCGTACTAACAGCACCGTGATGACTAGCCCAAAGAAGCCAAGGACACCGTAGCTTGCCCCGTAACTGTTAAACACACCCGCCAAGACGCCGAAGAGTGGGGGCCCTAAGACGACGCCAAAAAAAGTAATGCACAGGGTCCCGCCGGTTGCGACACTGGCCTGACCCACAGGGGCCAGACGTGCGATTTGTGCCAGAAATACGCCATTCCAACCAATCGCTGAGGCGCCAAAAATAACCAGCACCGGAAACAAAATCCAAGGAGAGGAGTCTGGGCGTAGCAAGGCGGTCCCGACTGCGCCTATCGTCAGCAACAAAGCAATCACAATCAGCATGACCGTGGGGGTCAACCAGCGATCAGCGACATAGCCCCACAAAATTCGCCCAATCACGCCCCCTGCTTGCGCAACCGTCAGCGCAACGCCAGCCGCCACAAGTGACCAGCCAAGATCCTCAAATAAAAACGTCACGAGGTACGCCATCAAAGACATCTGACAAACCGCAAACAAAAACGACGTCATTGAAAGCGCGCGTAAGCCCGGGTGCTCAAAAATCAACCGTAAAGGTTGCACCACACTTGCCGCCAACGATGGTGTGACGGTTGGATCTCGATCATCATCTAAACCCGCGCGCAAGGGCTGTACGGCCCAGGCACAAAGCAAACACGCAACACCCGAGGATATAAACGCCAGCTGCCAGCCGATTGCAATATCAAGAGACGGCACAAGGGCGCCTGCGATCATGCCCCCGAGTGGCACACCCGTCTGCTTGACTGAAAATACAAACGAGAGTTTTTCGGGCGGTGTGGTTTTGATCAGCAGATGCGAGCTTGCAGGTGTAATCGGGCCGTAGCCGGCGCCAATAAATAAGGCCCCTAGTGCGATGGTAAGCGGATGCGGAATCGCGCACAAAAACAAGCCGATCGCAGCCGAGAGCAAACCGGCCTGACTCA